>Ga0315315_10001135_pt1 | contig 24170 bp, 20 predicted proteins | sample M140m3416metaG_FD_203699 | JGI IMG/M metagenome (GOLD analysis project Ga0315315, IMG submission 203699) | Ammonia-oxidizing marine archaeal communities from Monterey Bay, California, United States - M1 40m 3416 | ecosystem: Environmental > Aquatic > Marine > Intertidal zone | place: USA...
TTTTATCATCCATCTTACAATCGGAAAGAAAGCTAATTTTAAATGCTATATGTTTGCTAATACCTAATTTTTTCTTTTTAATATATAGTCTAATAATATTTTTTTTTTATGATTTTAATTTATTAATTGACTATTTTGGTTTATTTCTAATATTAACTTCTTTAACTCAAATATCATTAATTATTTTTTTTGGCGAACTAAATATAAAAAAAATTTTTTCTTATAAAATAAAAATTAATGAAATAAAAAAATATAATATATATTTTTTGAAAGATTATTCTTATTCATTTTATTATCTACTATGTTTTAAAAGTTTTTTTATTATAAAAAGTTATTTTCTATCTTATTTTACAGGCTTTATTTCTTTTTTTTATTTTAGTGAACGAATTGTTTATTTGCCTAGTACAATTCTTACAACAGCTTTAACTGTTATCTTATTACCTGAAATTATAATCAGTAAAAAACTATTTAGCAAAAAAAAAATAATTAATTTTTTTTTAATTAGTATAAAAATATCCTTTTTCTTTATGTTGCCAATTACTTTTTTTATTTATATGAATTCAGAAATAATAATAAATATTCTTTTCTTGAGAGGCCAATTTGGAGAAGATTCAATGTTAATGACATCAGAAATTTTTAAAATTGAGTCAATATCATTAGTTTTTTTAAGTTTGATAAATGTGTTTTATATTTTTTTTATATTTTTGAAAAAACACATTATTCTTCTTAAGGGTATTTTCTATAGCATAGTGATAACTTCAATATCTATGTATATTTTTTCATTACAAAATAAACCTGAATTTTTTGCATATTCATTTGTTTTCTATAACTTTTTTCAAATCTGTTACAATATTTATTACTTAGATTCAGATTACAAAAAAGTATTTTGGAATTTTTTAAATGATATAAAGACTCCATTATTAGTTTTATTATTTTCATCTGCTATACTTGAAATATTAAAGCATTACTTTGTAATTAATAATTTAGTTTTTTTGATTATTAGTCTACTGTTTTTTTTAGTATTAATAATTTTGTTTGTTAGAAATTATAATGATAAGGATATTATACTATTTTTAAATCTTATAAAAAAAAAATTGAATATTTAAAATGTCTTATCAAATTTGTACCTCTTGTGTAATGGATACAACTGACCCAAACATCAAATTTAATAAAGATGGAGTTTGTGATTATTGCTTAAATGCTAAAAAACTTTTTAAGTATAAAGCCTTCAATAAGCCAAATATTGAAAATTTGATTAAAAAAATTAAAAAAAATAAAGCAGCCAATCAAAAATATGACTGCTTAATAGGTGTGAGTGGAGGACTAGATAGTAGTTTTTTAGTTCATTTTGTAGTTACAAAAATGAAATTAAAACCTCTATTGCTACATGTAGATGCAGGGTGGAACTCAAATCTATCTAGTTCAAATATTGAAAAATTGGTTGATAAATTAAATTTAGACTTAGTCACAAAAGTTGTTGAATGGGAAGAAGTTAAAGATCTACAATTATCTTTTTTTAAAGCTCAATTACCAAATTTAGATACGGTACAAGACCATGCGTTTTTTGGTTCTATTTACAATTATGCAAAAAAAGAAAACATAAAAAATATTTTAACAGGTGCAAATTTTTCTACTGAATTTATAAGAGAACCTCTAGCTTGGGCATATCATGCTTCAGATCTAAAACATATAAGACATGTTCATGAACAATTTGGTACTATTAAATTAAAAAATTTTCCTTTTTGTAATATTTTTAAATATAAAATATTGTATAGATACTTTTACGGAATTAGAGTTTTTAATCCATTAAATTTTATAGATTATAAAAAAAATTTATCCGAAAAAATTTTAAAAAATGAATACGATTGGACTTCATATAAAGAGAAACATTACGAATCAAGATTTACAAAATTTTTTGAGGGATTTTGGGCAAAAAAGAAATTCAATTTTGATAAAAGACGAGTTCATTTGTCAAATTTGGTGATATCAAATCAAATATCGAGAAACCAAGCATTGAATGAATTAAGTAAAGATTCAATTGAGGGAGATGAGTTGAGAAATGAAATTAAATTTATTTGTGACAAACTTGAAATATCAGAAGAATTTTTTAACGAATTACTTTCGGGCAAAAATAAATCGTTTAAAGATTATAAGTCAAACTTTTTTATAATAAATATATTAACAAAAATATTAATTTTTTTTGGAATTGAAAAAAGATTAATAAGATGATTGGCATTATTAATTATGGACTCGGAAATATTAATGCAATTAAGAATATTTATGATGAATATAACATCAAGACACATGAAATATCGAGTGAAGATAGTTTCAAGCCAGAAATTAAAAAAATAATTTTACCTGGTGTAGGTTCATTTGATAATGCTATTAATAATTTAAAAGAAATTAATTTATTTCAAAAGTTATTAGAATTTTCAAAAGTTAAAAAAAATTATTTATTGGGTATATGTGTTGGAATGCAAATTCTTGCAAATAAAAGCGAAGAAGGTACACAAAAAGGGTTGGGAATTATTCCAGGTAGAATTGTAAAATTTAATAGTAACTATGTTACACCAAATATGGGATGGCACACAATAAATATGAAAAATACAAATTTAATTTTTAAAAATATTTCTAATCAAAGTAAATTTTATTTTTTACACTCATATTATTTTGAACCAGATAGTCAAAATCATATATTGTCTGATACGATTTATTATAAAAAATTTCCATCGATAGTATTTAATAAAAATATTTTTGGGATACAATTTCATCCTGAAAAAAGTCATGATGATGGAAAAAAAATTTTACTTAATTTTTATAACTTATAATGATTTCACAGAGATTAATTGTAGGATTGCAAATATATAAGAGTAAATTAATTAAGACTGAACAATTTAAAAAATCAAATTCAACATATTTAGGTGACGTATTAAATGCGGTAAGAATATTCAATGAAAAGAAGGTAGATGAATTAATTATTTATGATTTAACTGCATCTAAAACTAAAGAAATTGATTTTTTACTTTTAGAAAAAATTTCAAGATTATCAAGAATGCCCTTATGCTATGGAGGAGGCATTGATAGTATTGGAAAAGCAAAAAAATTGTCCTCATTGGGATTTGAAAAGTTATCTTTTAATTCACTTTTGTATGATGATCTGAATAAGATTAATCAAATTTCTAAAATTATTGGAAGGCAAAGTATTGTTTTATCTGTAGATTATAAAAAAATTGATGATGAATATTTTTGTTTTAAAAATAGTGGCACAATTAATACTGAAGTCAAAATTGATAACTTGCATAATTATAATTATGAAGATTTTGCAGGTGAAATTATCTTGAATGATATTAATAATGATGGTTCAATGAAGGGTTATAATAGTGAAGTAATTAATAAAATTTATAAAAATTTTAAAATTCCATTAACTTTAAGTGGTGGCTTTAAAAATTTAGAAGATATTAAAAAAATCTTTAATAAATTTGATATTATAGGAGTTTGTTGTAGTAGTTATTTTTTTTTTAAGGGAACCAATAAAGCAGTTTTATTAAATTATCCAGATACAAAAAAAATAGAAAATGTCAAAAGATAGTTTGAGCTTTTAAGAAATTTAGATTTATTTATTATTATAGATTTAAAAAATAAATAAATATATTTTTATATCTAAAGAATCTATATATTAAGACAAATTAAAAATTTGTAATTTTTTAATTAAAAGTAAAGAAATTCTTAAATTATGCTCATTTTATTTAAATTTATAATAGAACATCTTTTTACAATTTTTTTAATAATTTTTATTTTATTGTTTTTTATAAAAAAATATAAAAAAATTCAAATTTTTTTATTAATTTCAATAATTATAATTTCAATAAGTCCACTTCCAAATTTGATAGTATACAGTATAGAAAGATTAAATATTCCTGGAGATATAAATAAGATACAAAATTTTGATAAAATTGTAATTTTATCAGGATTTGAGAGTATTAAGAAAACAAAAAAATTTAATCATTTATATTTAGGAGGAACAAATAATCGAATAATTGAAGGTTCAAGAGTATATATAAAATATCAAAAAAAATTAATTTTTAGTGGCTCTAGTGCTGTAAATAAAGAAAATAATGATGGTACATATGTAGCAAAAAAATTTTTTGACTCATTTAATATTAAAAATAAATCAGTTATATTAGATAAAAATGCTAAAAATACAGAAGACACTTTTTTATTTTTAAAAGAAAATTTTAAAAACGAAAAACATTTAATTGTAACTTCAGCAATGCATATGCAAAGATGTAAATTATTAGCAATTAAGAATGGTATTGATTATATCCTGCATCCGGTAGATTTTAGGGCTAATCATGAAAATATTTTTAAATTTAATTTCAACTCAGCTCATAATATAAATTTATTTCGTTATGGATTGAGAGAAATCTCAGCATTATTATTTTATAAAGTATCTGGAAAAATATAGAAACTTTAGTTTATCAAATTTTTTTAAATTAAAGATTTCACAATAATATAATTTCAACAAGAGATAAATTTTATATGAAATCTTTGGGTATATTTTTTTTACTAAATAAACTATGAATAATAGTAATTATTGTTAGAAATTTGTACAAAGGATAAAAGTATAAATTTTTTTTTTTATCCATCATTTTAAGTGTTTTTATTAAAATTTTAGCAATAAATAGCGCTAAATTTTTGATCATAAAAATAAATGGTAAAATAAGATAGTTTTTTTTTAGGTGATTGTGATAAATTTTTGCAAACTTAATAAGTGGTGAATAATTTAAATTATTTTGATTAATAATTATAAGATCTAAATTTTTTTTATCATTAATAAAGTCACTATTTTTTAAATAAAATTTGAAAAAATAATTATAAGTGAATAATTTTATTTTATAAAAAAAAACATCTATAGAAGTACTATCCTGATGAATAATCGCAGCATTTGAAGTCTTAAGAGCAAAACCTTTTTTTAATGCATCTAAAGCAAATTGAGTATCTTCTAATCCATATGTTTTATAATCTTCATCAAACCATAGATTGTGTTCAATTATATCAGATTTATAACATGATAAATTCATTGCAACGATGTTATGTAAATTAAGTTTATCATTATTATTGTAAACAAAGTCTAAATTTCTATGCCTTTGATCTTTATATCTTATAAAGTTAGACTCATTAATAAGATCTTTATCAAAGGTTACTATACCTGAATTAATCATTTTTTTATTTTTATTTTTTTCCAAAGTAAAATTGTGGTTTTCTAGAAATTTATCTTTTGGGAAACAATCATCATCAATTAAAATTATTTTATCAGATTTTGAGTTCTTGATACCAAAGTTTCTTTTTGTACTTAATTCATTTTTAGTATTGATAACTCTATATTTTATATTTGATAAATAAGAAATATTTTTAAGATTATTTTCTAACGTAACTGAACTATTGCTATCAGAAAAAATAACCTCTACATTAAATTTTAACTTATCTACTTCTTTATCAAGAATTTGCATTATTCTTTTTGCATATTCATCTCTTTTATAAAATGGCACAATGACAGTTAAATCAATATTACTTTCTTTATTCATACTAGTGTTATATTAATACTTTATTAAATCTCTACAATAAAATTTCAAATTTTTATTACTCTATAAAAAATTATTATATTAAGATTTATATAATAAATAAATTAATAAAATTTTAAGAAGGTCTGAGAATCTTAATAATTTTAAGAGGTAAAATAATTATAGAAAATATTCTTAATTTTAAAAAAAAATTATTTATTTTTTTTGCTTCATTAATTGCTTCACCTAAGTTGTTGTTTAATTTATAGCCGAGCGATGATAAATAAATTGAAAAATCTGCAAAAAATTCAAAGTTTTCATTTAGATAAAATGATTTATTTTTTCTCATATCTTTTACCATTAACTTTAATTCATTAGCATTTTTTTGGATTTTATGACTTAAATTTTGTTCATGCCACCTATAATAAGAGAGTGGCTCTTGTATCGATGCAAATTCGTTGTTAAGTGACATTCGTAATACAAGATCGTAGTCTCCAACTATCTCATATTTTGAATTAAAACCATATTCTAATTCTAGGTAAGATTTTTTTCTAAAAATTAAGGAAGACATTCCTATAAAATTCTGAATTAATAATTTACTTAAAATAAATCCATTAGGAATTTTTTTAAATACTTTAGCTTTTTTTTTATTTTTATTTTGTCTTATTAGCCAATAATTAGTGCTTGTGAAACCAACATTAATATTATCAAATAATTTTAATTGCTTTTCTAATTTATGTTTATCCCACCAATCATCCACATCAAGAAATGCAATAAATTCTCTTTTGCAATGTAAAACTGCCTGATGTCTTGCTTCGTATTGAGATGTATGTTTTTTTGACTTTTGATAAATAATTCTATCATCATTATAGCTATTTATAATTCTTGCACTGTTGTCTGATGAGCAATTATCCCAAAATATTAGTTCCCAATTTTTATATGTTTGAGAAAAAACCGATTCTATTGCTTCTTTTAAATATTTTTCTCCATTGTAACAATTCATGATTATATTCACTTTAGGATTATTCATATGTAATAAATTTACAAATATATATTAATTTTTTATATTGTACTTTTTAAGTACTTCATTAAACTTTTTATTATCAATTGGTTTGTAATATTGTCCTCCAGTTTTTGTTTTAAAAGAGCTAATATTTTTTTTTTTTAACAATTTGATTGCATTTATTATTAAATTTATAGAATTTAGATATAAATTTACTCTTATATCCACATAGTTTTTGTATCTTTTAATATCTAATTTTTTGCTATTAATTATTGGCCCACTATCAATTTTTTTAGACATTAAATGGCAAGTGTTTCCTACTGGGTCGTTATTATATAGCGCCCATTCAACACAGCTACAGCCCCGATAATTCGGAAGTATTCCTGGATGGCAATTAAGAATACCAATCGATGGTGCATTTATTATTTTTTCTTTTAATATTCTAGGTGTTCCAATATTAATTAACAGCTCAATCTGATTTTCTTTGATTAGTTTAAGAGTTTCATAATTATTGTGATTTGATACATAGTCTTTTGGCAAAAGGTTTGTTGATTTAATATCATAATAATTAATTTTTCCTGAAGTTCTTTGATTCCAAATAAGTAAATCTCTTTTTGAAAAACCTTTCTTGTCAAATATTATATTAAAAATTTTCAATTTTTTCTGAATTTCTCTGACAACAAAACCAGAAAAAGGATGGTTTGAAACAGTTAATATTGATATTTTCATAAAATTTTTAAGTTTTTTTATTTAATATAAATTTACTTAGTAAATTTTTATCTATTAAATATTCAACAAAGTTTAAAAGTACATAATCATCCCATTTTTTTGATATGAGCTGAACTCCGAAAGGAAGATTTGTTGGTGAATAACTTATAGGGGCATTTATCGCAGGTATCCCTGCCATTGTCCACAATAATGAAGGGTCATCTATTTCTTTATCTCCTCTATTAACAGCCTCAGTCGCTGTTGAAATTGTAATACAACAATCAAAATCTCTCATAATTTTTTCTACTTCATTTTGAAATAAAGTTTGCCTCTCCAAGGCTTCGTTGAATTGCTTACTTGAAATATTTTTACCTTCAGAAATAATTTCTTTCATAGTGTTTGAGATATATTCAGGTTCTTTAAATTCACTTGAAAAATAATATGATAATGATTTAAAATAAATTTTGGAGTGCACCTCGTGCATATCATGTAAATTATCTGGCCAATCTATTTCTGTTACAGAAATATTTTTGTCATTTTCAATTTTTTTTGAAAAATTTAAAATTTCCTTTTTTATGTAATCTTTAGTATTTTTCCATAAATGTGTTTTTATTAATCCTATTTTAAATTTTTTTCTCGTATGGTTTTTTTTATCAATATTTTTATTTACATATGGGTAATTGGGACCTTTAACTCTTAAAATATTCAGTATATCTTTTAAGTTATTACCATGTGAGCTTAAAAAGCCTATCGTGTCTAGAGTATCAGTTGTTTTAAGTACACCAGTTCTAGGAATTAATCCAAATGAAGGTTTAAAACCCCAAACACCACAAAAACTTGCTGGTCTAATTATAGATCCTGCAGTTTGAGAACCTAATGCAAAAGGGACATTCCCAATTTGTACAGCAACAGCTGATCCGCTTGACGATGTACCGGGTGTTTTTGTTATATCATGTGGATTTAAAGTTTCATTTAATTGATGAACTGCAAATTCAGCTGTAATTGTTTTGCCAACAATATGAGCTCCTGCACAAATTAAGTTATCAATTACTCTAGCGTTATTTCCTGCAAAGTAACCAGACCACACTCTAGAACCCATTTCTGTAGGAAACAAATTTGTATTAAAAATATCTTTAGCTCCAAAGGGTATACCTTTAAGAACATCATTGACAACACCTAAATCAGTATAATTTTTATCTAAACCAAAAGAATTCCATACATTAAATTTTTTGCCATCATTTTCATAAATTTTTTCTGAAGTTAAAAGTAAATCTTTAGATGTAATTTCTTTCAAATTAATTAGATTTATTATTTCAGCAATTGATTTTTCTAAAAAAATATTCTTCAAGTCTAATTCCTTGGATCTTTTTTATTTAAAAATTTATCAATTATTTGTTCAACAAATGGGTAAATTCTCTCTTTATTTCTATTATTTTTTTCTTTAACAGGTAAACTTATGTCTTGTAACTTTTCTAATTTTTGGTCATTCATTATTTTATAAAATTCAGACTCTTCCATTCCAGTGATTTTTAAGTAATAGTCAAGTGCCTCGGGTCTTTCAGGGTCATGCTTGTTAATTAATTCAAAACCTTCTTTTCTAGTTAAAAGTCCTTTTCTTACATCTAGTATTGTTTGCCAGGTAGCTCTTCCAAAGCCTCTCTTAAGATAGCATGTAAAGTCATGCATTCCTGACATAATACATTCGGTACTTTTATATCCTTTAAAAGTGCCTTCCATTTCTGTTTCCTTCCAGCCATAATGATCTCTAATCCATTCAAGCTGTTTTTCCTCATCCCAAAAAATATAATCACCCAAATGTATCCCCCACACCTTATTTTCAATTATTGCTTCTTTAGAAGGAAGTTCAAAAGGATGAACATCTTTTGCAGTGATTTTATCATCTAATAATTCTTTAGGTTGTTTCCTAGCTGAAACTTTTACAAAGTAATCTCTGTCATAAGTTAAATCATCATTCCCATCGGAATAAGATGCTCTGCCATGACTTTCTCTTATTGACTCTCCATAAACTAATAATGGAATATTAAATTTTGTGGCGATTTGTAATGGAAAAGAACCTATTCCCATATGACAATGCCAGCAAGAGTCACCAATTTGAGATAATGATTTTCTCGCTAGTTTATTTACCAATGTTCTTGAAGGTGTAAATTGCATATGATCTAATTCGAATACTTGTAGGCATCTTTGCAAGTTGTAAAAACCAGTTTCTGAGTACCAATTATGACTGTATGTTACTGCAAGTGGTTTAAGATTGAAAACTTTGGTTAATATGTGTGCTTGAAAAAAACTATCTTTTCCACCCGAAATAGGTAGAACACAATCATAGTTTGTGCCCGATTTTTTTTTAACATCTTCAAAAATTTCACCTAATTTTTTTCTTCTTTCTTGCCAATTGATATGCATTTTATCTTCAGATGACCGACATCCAGTACAAATTCCAAGTTCATCAAAACTAACTCCCTCCTGAGTTTCTGGGACACAGCATCTTGAACAATATTTAATTTTATTTATAGGATACATAAGGTTAAATTAAAGAACTATCATATATAACACTTTTATATATTTAATAATAATTTTTACAAATTTTAAATTTTTAATATCAAACTGATATTTATTTTTAATCTATATATTGAATAATTATGGTAGAATAAATATTAAATCCAGTATGAATTTATTAAACAATTATTATTTAAAAAAAAATAAGCTAATTATTAATAGTACAGATTTATTAAAAAAAACTAAATCGAAAAACACTAATTTAACAGCAATAAATTGCAATTTATTAGCATCAAAGTCACAACATAATCACTCTGCATACGATTACAGAAAAAAAATTAATAGTGAACTTTGTTCTCCAAACATCTTTTTATATATAAACAGTTTATTCTATGGATCTTGTCATGATATTGCATTTTTTATGTCATATTTATTAGAAATAAACGGAATTGAATCTAGGATAATACACTTATCAAATAAGAATATAGATTATAAAAAAAAAATAACTCACGTTGCAATAGAAGCTTATTACGATAAAGCTTGGCATTTTTTTGACCCATCTCTCAATTTATTCTTCACTCAAAAGGGAAATAAAAAAATTTTATCTGCAAATGAAATTAAGTATAATGAAAATTTAAAATCTAATAAAAAAATTTCAATTAATAAGCTTAAAAATAATAAAAAAGACTCTGTATATTATTTTAAAAATAAAGAAATTTTTAAAAATCAAACGAGTAATTATTTAAGTTTATTTAAAAATATAAAATTATTTAGACTTTTTGATCAAGACTATTCATATAAAAAAAAATATATGAAGCAATATGGTCTAATTAAACATTATACATTTAGAGAATTTATTTACTATGATAGAGATTTTTATATTACTAAATCTAATTTAAATTTTGGAATAATTGACTCAAATATTGTTAAATCAAGTAAATTTTGTAAATTTAAAAACTTTTTGTATGTTAAAAAAATTAATACCGATTATTTAAACATAAATGATTTTCCATTTCTAATACTAGATCTACAAATAACATGCGAGCAAAAAAAATCAAAATGTATGATATTAATTAATGGTAAGAGATTTACTTTTTTAAACCAAGAAAAGTGGATATTTAAAGATATATTAAAAAATAAAAAAATTTTTAAAGATCCTATCAGAAGTATTTATCTAAAGTCAGATACTAAAATTAAACAAGCTTCGCTATTATTTTTAAAAAGTAATATAAAAATTTAAATTGGTGTTATGATTGGTCTTAGTGGTTATGTTAATTTTAATACAAAAATAAATGTTAAAAATTTTAATGATTCTTCATTTATTTCAAAATTACAATTAAAGTCAAAAAAATATAAAAAGAAAAATATTAATATAACATTTTTAGATAACAACTTTGATGAGTCGGTTAATATTCAAGATGATAGTGTTTGTATTGTTGTAGGAAATATATATGAAGATTCGTTCTTTAAATTAAAAAAAAGTAAGTCAAGATTTATCTATAGCTTCTATAAAAAAGGAAAGATTAAAGAAATTCCAAAAATTGATGGTTCTTTTGCATTTATAATTGTTGATAGAAATCAAAATATACTTTTGGGATCAGATCAAAATTCTTTTATACCAATTTTTTATACATATAAAGATCAACAATTAATATTTTCTTTTGATTTATGGCATGTTTCAAATAACCAATTAAATACAAAAGAATTAAATTATTTTAATTTTTCCTCAATTATTCTTACAGGTGGCATAGGCTTAAATGACGATACAAAAATAAAAGATATTTATAAATTATCTTCTGGAAATATGCTTTTAATAAAAAGAGAACGACCTTCAATTATTTTATGTAAACCATTTTTTTATAAACCCAAAAGAAAAACTATGAATGCCCATCTTTGTGATGTAACGGAAGATTTAATGGACTCAATTTCTAAAAGAACAAAAAATAAAAAAAATATTGGTTTTGGTTTATCTGGAGGACTTGACTCAAGAATATTAATTTCTGCTTTGAATAAATTTCCTGATATCAATATTTTTAGTTTTAATTATGGAAGAAAACAATTTATAGAAAAAAAAATAGCTGATGAGGTAGCAAACTTATTTAATATAGTTCACAATAATTTTGTATTACCATACGATACTCATTTAAAATATATATGTGATTCCATATATTATTCTAGTGGAGAAAGTTCGATAACATTATCTCCACAAATGCACATACATAATACTTTTAAAAAGATCAATAATATAAATACTTTAATGTTTGGCTCATTTTTTGATTATACTGGTGGAGACTCAGGAATAAGTGAAAAAATTCTTTCTTTTAAAAAGTTAAATCAATTATTTGCATATTATCAAAATGGTTATGTACTAAAGTATAATAAAAATGATTTTTTAAAAATATTCAATTCAAAAAAAGAAGGACTTGAACATTATGAAAAAATAATCTCAGATATAAGAGAAAATTTAAATAAAATTGAGGGTGAAAATTTTGCAGATATAAATACAAGTTTTTATTTTCAGCACAGAGGAAAAAATTGGTACAACAGACACCTATCATTACCACTTTTAAGTAATAATTTATCAATACCTTTTTATGATAACAAATTTTTAAAATCAATTTCGCAAGTTCCTACTAGTATGAGAAAAAATGATACATTTAGGGTAAAGTTATTAAATTTTTTAAACCCTGACGCGGCTAATATAATGTATGATGCAACACTAGCGCCTGCAAAAATAGAGTATCCTTTAAATAAAAAACTTAAATTATCAGTACAAAACAATGATAAGTTGAGATACCAACAATGGATTAAATCTAAAATGTCTAAAAAATTTAGATCATTTAAAAATGATGCAAATTTTATTGAATGGATATCTACATCAAAAAAATACCAAAATTTTATAGTAAATACTCTTTTAGATAAAAATAAATCAGTTTTAATAAATTCAGTTTATTCTGAAAAAAAAATAAGATCAATTATTTATAAACAAATTTCAGGAAAACAAAATAATCTCAGAATGATATTGATGTTAATTAATTTAGAAATTTCAGGTAGAATTGCCGAAGGTTATTTTGGACCAAATAATGATAAATTTATTTCTTTTAATGAATTTTTATAATCATATATGTTATTAAGTTTATATAGTTTTATACAAAATCTTTTAAGAAATTTTAAATGATTATTTATGGCTCTGATAATCCTGGTGCAGTTATATATATTCAATATTTTTTGACTAAGTCTAGGTTTGAGAGAAAAAAAATTAAGAAAATAAAAAATCTTGAAAAGTTGAAAAAAAATATAAATTTTTTAATAACCGGTTCTGCTATAGGCAAAACTCTTGATAAAGAAATTGTTGCTTGGGGGAAAAGAAAAAAAATACCAACTATCAGCATTATAGAAGATTGGAAAAATTTTAAAAAAAGATTCATCATAAAAAAAAAAATTTACTATCCAGATTTTATTTTTGTAGTTGATGATTATGCAAAAAAATTAGCAATAAAAGAAGGATTACCGTCAAAAAAAATTTTAATATCGGGTAATGATTATTTAAAAAATTTAATTAAAAAAAAAAATAAATATAATTTTAAGATAAATAATAAAAAAAATATTTTATTTATATCAGAACCATTATCTGAAGATAATCCAAATAAACCTTTAGCAGAATTTGGGTATGATGAATTTAAAACATTGGATTTAATTTTAAAAAATAGACTAAAAGGATATAAATTAACTGTTAAATTGCATCCAAGAGAAACAATTAAAAAATACTTTAGATATAAAGATCAAGTTAAATTTATCAGAATAAAAAATCTCAAAAAAATTTTAAAGAATTATGATATTATAATTGGTATGAATTCAATGTTATTACTTGAACTTGGTTTATATAGGAATGATATTATAAGTTTTAGACCTAATTCAAATAATAATTTTTATGGAGGTAAATTTGGCTTAACAAAAAATATAGAAAAAGAAAAACAGTTACGAAACCTTTTAAGAATTAAACCTAAGAATGATAATAGAAGATTTATAAAAAGTATAATATCTACGAATATAAACGCAGATAATTTGTTAAAATCAATTAAGTAATAGTATCAATTAACTAAAAAGAAATGAAAAATTTAATTGTCATAGAAAAATATTCATTCATTATAAGACTATTATTATTATTATTTAAAAAAAAAAATACCTTAATTTACTATTTTCATCCATATCAAATAGATCAATATCAAGAGTTTATTAATAGGGTAGACGGATTTGAAGAATTTAGATTATCGCATCAAATTGAACAAGAAATTACATTTAAAGCAAATAAAGAAGCATTAAAAATTTTAAAAGATAGAGATGAGTCTTCGGTACTAAAATTTTTTAAAGAAATTAATATTTCAGATAAAGTTTTAATTGCATTTAAAAAGTATCAATTAAATAAAATTAGTTATCAAATTAGAATGGCTTTTGTTTCGAAACATTTAAATTTTAAATTTTCAAGTAAATATAAAATATATTTTTTTTTAAATAATTTTTATGGTTATCAATATGCATATGAATTTAATAAAAATAAAGATTTAAAATTAACTAATTTCAATTTAATAAATTTGTTTTCCAGGATATCATCTTTTGTATCTATATTGCTGTTTATTCCTTTCATCATAATTTCTCAAATTATTAAAAATGGTTTTATGTTTAAAAACTCAGACCCAAAAAAATATAAATTTGGATTTCATTTAAATAACAATATTTATAATAGAGATGATTTTTCAACTAACGACATTTTTATTCGATCAAGAAATGATTTTTATTTGAGTAAAATTTTAAACTATGATGACAAAGATAGTATTTATATTTTTTCAACATGGAATTTTAATAAGGATGATAGATTAAGAAATTTAAAAGAATTAAATTCTAGAAGTGCTGATGTTGGATATGAATTTAATAATCCACTTAATTTAAAAATTTTAATATTTATGTTCAAAACTTTCTTTAAGTCAATAATATTTTTTTCTAAAGATATACTTTTAAAAAAAATATTATTATTAGATATCTTTACGATCTTACAAATCCAAAGAGATATATTATCATGTGAAATTTTTTGTTCTAAATATAGAATTGAAAATTTTATAAGTAGAGATGACTTTAGTCCAATTCATATAATAAGGACTATAATTTTTGAAAAGTACAACCTTAAAAATAATGGTTTAGCACATTCGATTTGTTTGAATAATTATACTAGTATGCTGGGACCTTATGTCTATTTTCATACATATTTTACACAGGGAAAGTTTTATTATGAAAATATGTATAAAGAATATTGGTTTTCAAAAAATCATATTAATATTGGACCTCTATACGGTGTCTTAGTTGATAAATCTTTAAATAATGTAGAAAAACACAGTACTTTTAAAAAAAAATATGGAAAAGTGAAAAAGATATGTTTTTTAATTTCTTCATTTAATTCAGTTACATGTCCTTTTGACTCGATTGTGATATCCAAATGTATTAAAGATTTATTGAAAATAATGGAGACGGATAAAGAATTATTGATGTTTTTTGTTCCAAGAAATGAAAATTCACTAGAGGAATTTTTTAAATTATTTCAAGATTTTAAAAAATATAAAAATAGAATTATTATTGATTATTATTATTCTACATATGAATTGATGGCATATTGTGATTATTTAATTACAGAGGAAACTAGCTCATCTATTTTTGAGGGAACACTTAATCCTAATCTTTCTATATTACCTTTTAATACAAGAGGTGTGATTGATAACCCACTAAAAAATTATAGTGATATTGAATTATTTAATAGCGTTAATGATTTATATAAATATTTTTTAAATTTAAAAAATTCTGAAACAAAATTTGTAACTAATAATAGTTCAATCAAAAAATTATTATAAGAAAATATAATTTATTAAATAATATTATTTTCTATTAATTTTGAAATTTTTTCATAGCTTGTTTGATTTGATGGAAATCCAAGATATTCGTATTTAAATTTTTCATAACTTTTTTTATTTATTAATAGTCTTGAATTTATTTTTTCTAGCGTTAATTTTTCATTCATATCCAATGGTTTAGTATTAAAAAAATTTGAAAGATAACGAATATTCCTTTTGTTATGAAAAGTAAAATTTTTCTGATTTAAAAATATAATTGGTTTATTAAAGTAAACAGCTATCGATAATGCTGATGAGGCAAAAGTAAACACACCATTACTTGAAAATATTAATTTTATTTTATTTTGATATGACGTGTGTCCAACACTAATAGCTTTTAACGCTTTATCGGTTGATCTTGGATGTGGTATGGTAATTATCTTAGTTTTTTTCAGTTTGCTAAAATTATTTAAGAATTTATTTAAGGGAGAATACCAATTATCAAAATTACAAGGTTTTTCAGGTGGAAACCTACCTTCAGCAAATAAACCATCTGGATGTGAATAAGGTGTTTCAAGAAAAACAAAATAATTTTTTTCATCAAAATTATTTTGTTTATTTTCATTTTCCCACTTAATTATTTGGTCATAGTCATACGTTGGAATTTTATATGTTTTTATTACTTTATTTTTTTTATTATCATTATTAGTAAAGATGATTTTAGGTTTAAAATTCGTCATCTTAATATTTTGATTTTTTTTAATAAGTTTTTTTAATGCAATAAATGGATTGAAAATAGCATGGTATAAAAGCTCACTTTTATGGAGTGTAGGTATAGGTAATAATCCAGAATTTATAGAATAATAATTTAATTTTTTTTTATTTAAAATTTCAAATATTTTTTGTGTATGAATATTTTTAACAGGTAGAATAACAAAAATAATTGGATTAAGATAATTTGATATATCATTATCAAAATTATCTAAATTGGAAATTAATTTATGGTTATCAAGGTCTGCAAGTTTTTCGCTATTATAATTTCTATAATAATTATTACGAGTTATAGGTATTAGATTAAAATAAAATACTTTATGATTTTTTTTTTTATAAAACTCACATCCAAACTTAATCACATCATTTCGTGTTAATTTTGTATTAATTATAAATATTATATTTCTTGATGTCATAAAAAAAATAAACGTATTATTAAAAAGTATATCTTATTGTAATTTTCATTATAGTATCAATATATTAAATTTTAAAATTCGAAGTGGTTAATATCTTATAAATGAATAAAAATAAAAATTACTTTTCAAAAGTATTTGCCTTAGCCAATAATGATAAAATTAAATTATGGATGATGCCCATTTATTTCGTTTTTTCATCACTTTTGGATTTAATAAGTGTTGGATTAGTAGGTTCCTATATTGGTTTTATAATTAATGAAGAATTTATTGATAATGAAAAATTTAATTATGTTATAACCATTTGGTCATCATTCATAAAAGTTGAAAATTTTATAATTTCAATTGGTATTTTACTTGTTGTAATTTTTATAATTAAATCAATATTGTCAATTTTTGTTCATAGACAAATAATTATGTTTTCACATCTTACACAGTCTAACCTTAGACGTAACTTAATGAAATCATATAGAGAAATACATTATTCTCAGTATGTAAAGAGAGACTCATCCGAATATATCTCTACTGTAGCAACATTAGTAAAAAACTTTGGAGGAGGTTTACAAGCAAGCATTCAATTTTTTGGAGATATTATTATTACAATAGTGCTAGTAGGATTACTTGTATTTGTGAGTGGTTTTTATCTTTTTTTCTTAGCATTAGTATTACTAATTATAATATATTTTTATAAGATTTTATTTTTAAACGATCTTGATAAATACGGAAAAAAATTGAATCATTCTTACAACAGTCTTTATCAAAGTATCAATGAATATTTTTTTGGTTTCAAAGAATTAAAAATTTTAAATTCTTTTAGTAGTTTTGAAAAAAAAATTATAGATGCAACAAATCAGATAGCTAAGAGCGATATTAGACAGTCCTTTATAACTACTATTCCAAGATTTTTGCTGGAATTAATTTTGGTAATATTCGTTACAACTATTGTTTTAATAGCAATAATGACCGATAAAAATATTCAATTATTGTTGCCCACACTTAGTGTTTTTGCTGTAGCTTCTTTAAGACTTGTTCCAATATCATACCAATTTACTAGATATATTGGTACGTTTAAATACACTGAGGACTCGGTCAACCGCCTTTACTCTGATCTTATAGATAACAATATTAAAGTAGTTGAGAAAAACCCCAATACAGAAAAAAATAATAGTTTTAAAAAGTTAGAATTTTTAAATGTAAACTTTACTTATGATAAACAAAAAAAATATATGTTACAAAATATAAGTTTTGAATTATTTAAAGGCAAATCAATTGCCATAACTGGACCATCTGGATCAGGAAAATCTACTATTATAAATTTAATGCTTGGTTTAGTAGATCCAATAAATGGTAAAATATTATATAATGAAACTGATATGGTTATGGCCATAAGTAGTTGGAGGCATCAAATTGCCTATTTACCTCAAGAAACTTTTTTAATTAATGATACTATAAGAGCTAATATAGCCTTAGGTGTAAATTCAGAAAATATAGATAATAAAAAAATTGAGGAATGTATTAAAAAAGTTCAACTATCTGATTTTGTAGGAAATTTAAAAAATGGTATTGATACCAATGTAAGTGAGAGGGGTTTATCAATTTCTGGAGGTCAAAGACAAAGGATAGCATTTGCAAGAGCATTTTATTTTAATAGAGATGTGTTAATATTAGATGAACCCACAAGCTCAATTGATGAAGATACAGAGAGAGAAATTTTAGAGTATTTAATTCAATTAAAAAAAGATAAGACAATTATAATAATTTCACATAAACCCGACTCAATAAAATTTTGTGATCATATTTATGAGATAAAAAACAACACTTTAGAATTAAAAAGGAGTAACTAAATTTTAAAGTAACAAATTATTTTATTTATTAGTATTTTGTTGATCACACATTAAATTAAGTCTATATATCCACCGTGTATCAAAAATTACTTAAATCAAATATTAAATCAATAGGAGTTTGGGGAACAGGCTATATTGGTCTTTCAACAATGGTTTATTTTGCAAAAGAGCAAATTAAAACAATAGGTTTTGATATTGATATAAAAAAAGTTAAAAATATTAATGAAGGAGTTCTTCCTATACCTGAATTAGAAAGTTGGTTTGGTTTTAAAATTGATGAATTGGTTAATGATAAATATCTTTCAGCAACATCTGATTACAAAGATTTGATTAACGAAAATATAATTGTTCATTTTGTGGCTATTCCTACTGAAAAAGATGGTAAACCTTACTTTGATATACTTGAGGACGTGCTTATAAAAATAGCTGAGTTAAAAAAAATAAAGTTGGAATATAAACCTCTAATCATAATTGAGTCGACATTGACACCAAAAACAACTGAAAAAATGATTATGCCTATTTTTAAAAGTCATGATCTTAAAATCGGTAACGATATTTTATTTGCTGTTGCTCCAAGAAGAGATTGGTTCGTTGAGGGCAATAAATCTCTGAGAGAATTGGACAGAGTTTTTGGTGCCGCAGACGATAACTCGTCAATTGAAACTCAAAATGTATTAGAAATTGTTTGTGATAAATTGCATGTCGCTAGCTCTTATAGAGTCTCTGAAATGGTTAAGAGTATTGAAAATGCCTATAGACACATGGAAATTACACTAGCTAACCAACTTAGCATTGCATACCCAGACGAAAATATGAGAGAGGTTTTGAAGTTAGTTGGGACAAAATGGAATATAGGCACTTTCTATCCCGGTTTCGGAAGTGGCGGCTATTGTATTCCTCTTTCTAGCCAGTATGTCCTTCAAGAAGTAAAGGATAAAAGCAAACTTACATTATTAAGAGAAACAATAAAAACAGATAATGAAATAAATATATTGATTGCCAAATCTCTAATTAATAAAGGTTACAAAAAAATTGGAGTATTGGGTATTTCTTATAAGGGTAATCTAAAAGTTAGTATTTTATCTCCAATTATTCCTTTTATTAATGAGTTAAAAAAAAATTCAATAGACGTAGAGCTTTTTGATCCATATTTCTCAAAAGAAGAAATAAAAAAGCTTGTTAATATTGATACTTTTAATTTTCCTAAAGATTTAAATAAGTTTGATGCAGTAGTAGTCTCGGTTGATCACGATGAGTTTAAAGATACAACCATGCTTAAAAAAAACTTAAAAAACTGTAAGTATATTCTTGATAATTTAGGAGTATGGAAAAATTTAGATTTTTCAGATTTAGGAATTGATTATCATATTTCTGGTGATAAAAACTGGATAAACTAAATCAATCAAAAAAAGTAAATATGAAAAAAAAAATTTTAATAACAGGTGGGGCAGGTTATATAGGCTCTCACGTTGTAGATAATTTATTAGAGTCAAATTATGAAATTACCGTTCTAGATACTCTAATCTTCGACGATAAATCACTAGAAAAACATACTAATAATGAAAATCTTAACATAATAAAAAAAGATATTAGAGATTATCAAAATATAGAGGAACATTTCCAAAATGTTGATACTGTAATACATTTAGCCGCTCTAGTAGGTGAAGCGGCGTGTAAGGTTTCAGAAAAAGATACAGTTTTAATTAATTATGAAGCTACCCAAAAGCTTGCTGAAATATCTATTAGAAAAAAAGTCAAAAATTTTATTTTTATGTCAACTGCAAGTAGTTATGGTGTACAGGATGTAAAAGAAATTGCAAATGAGGATACAAAATTAAATCCAGTTTCTCTTTATGCTAAAACAAAAATAGACAGTGAACAATTATTGCTTCAGAAATATTCTGATGACTTAAATATTACAATTTTTAGACCTTCTACAGTTTATGGTGACTCTCTAAGGATGAGATTTGATCTAATTTTAAACCACCTAATTAAAGATGCATATTTTAAAAAAGAAATAAAAGTTTTTGGTCCAAAGATGGTAAGACCATTAATGTGGGTAGGAGAACCAGCTAGGGTTTATAGGATGATTATAGAAAGTAGCGAACCAAAGTTCAGATCACAAATATTTAATTTAGGATATAATAAAGAAAATTATGAAAAAATAGAAATTGCAACACTAGTAAAAGAAAAATTTTTTAAAAATATTGAATTAGAAATTGTGGAAAAAGATTTAGATTTGAGAAGTTATAGATTAGATTTTAGTAAAATGAAAAGTTTTTTTAACTTAGAACCTTTCACAGATATATTACAAGAATCAAATAAGATAATTAATAATTTTGATAAAAATAATTATGGAGATGTTGAGCATAAAAAATATTATAATGCTTAAATGATAAATACTTATATTCCTTTTCTAACATCTAATGAAAAAAAATATTTACTTAATTGTTTAAAATCAAGTTTTGTATCTACTGCAGGTCCAAAGGTTCCAGAATTTGAAAATCTATTTTCAAAAAAATTTAAATTTAAACATGCTGTAGCAGTAAATTCAGGAACATCGGCAATTCATCTAGCGCTTCTGAGTTTTGGTGTTAGTGAAAATGATATTGTTATTCTGCCATCATACACATTTGCAGCAACCGCTAATGCAATTAGATATGTCAATGCGGAACCATGTTTTGTTGATTGTGATAAAAGTCTAACAATAAATTTAGACAAATTAGAGTTATTTTTGAAAAAAACGACAAAATTAAAAGCTGGAAAGTTGATAGATAAATCATCAGGCAAATGGATTAAAGCTATAATACCAGTACAAACAATGGGTAAAAAGATTAATTTTGAAAAATTTGAAAAATTTGCAAAAAAATATTTTTTAAAAATAATTTTTGACTCTGCTGCATGCCATGATCCAAAAATTTTAAATTTTCAAAAAAAAACTAGCTCAATATATTGTTTTTCCTTTAATGGAAACAAAACTCTCACAACAGGTGCTGGTGGTATAATGGCAACAAATAATAAGTTGTTAGCAAACAAAGCAAGATTATTTTCTACTGTTGGTAAGAAAAGAAGTAATTATGATTATGAGGTTATTGGTTACAATTATAAAATGACAAATTTACAAGCTAGTCTGGGTATATCTCAACTAAATAATTTAAAATCTATTTTAGATAAAAAAAAAAATATTTTTAGTTTTTATAATTTGAATTTAAAAAAAACTCATAATTATGAAATAATTTATGACAAGCAAAATATAAATTGGGTTTTCGCAATATTTTTAAAAGATGAAAAATATTTTAAATTTCTAAAAAAAATTTTTAATGATGTTAAAATTCAATTAGATTATTTTTGGAAACCGTTACATTTACAAAAACCTTATAAAAATTTTAAGTTTGATGATTTAGAAATTTCTAATAAATCTTGGAAAAAAATTGTAGTTCTACCATCTCATCCATCCATCACTAAAAAAGATCAAAAAAAAATTTGTAAAATAATTAATAATCTTTTATGAAAAAAACCTTAATTTGCGTTGGATTAGGTTCTACAGGTAAGATAAGTTTAGATATTATTAAAAAAAATAATAAATACCAAAATTATAAAATATTAGATCTGCCACATAATTTTAATAAGATAGTTTTAAAAAATCAACTTAAGAAAATAGGAAGTGAAAATAAAGTTGATTTAGTAATTGGATTTGCAAATATAAAAAACTTAAAAAAAAATGAGGAAATTTATAATATTTTAAAAGCTTCAGGATATAATATAATTAATGTTTTTCATTATACTTCGATAATTGATCCAAATGTAAAATTTGGAAAAGGAGTAAAAGTTTTTCCTGGAGCAATTATAAATAGAGGGTGCAAAATTAGAGACAATGTATTAATTAATACAGGTGCAATTATTGAGCATGATTGTATTATAGGCAATCATTCTCAAATTTCACCAGGTTGTATATTAGCTGGTAATGTAAAAATTGGTAAATCAACATTTATAGGAATGGGATCAAAAATATTACAAGGCATAAATATTGGAAAAAATTCAATAATAGGAGCTGGATCAGTTGTACTAAAAAACATTCCTGATAACTCAACTTACGTTGGTGTGCCTGCAATTAAGATTAAATGAAAAAAAAAAAACCAAAAACTATAGCAATATTTACCTCTTGCAGAGGTGATATGGGGATATTTACACCTCTTATCAAAAAAATCTATAAATCTAGATCAATAAATGTTTTGTTATTTGTTGGTGGAACGCATTTGCTAGATAGTTATGGAAAAACAATCAAGGAAATACGTAACTCTAAGATAAATATTGATGGGATTTATAATTATCATACAAATAAAGATGATCCTTTCTCTTTATCTGAGTCTACCAATTATTCTGGTGTACAAGTCGCAAAAATTTTTAAAAAATTTAATTTTGATTTTGTTTGTGTATTGGGAGATAGGTATGAAAGATTGCCAATAATTTTAAACTCAATATTATACAAAAAACCTATTATTCATCTTCACGGTGGTGAAATAACTGAGGGACTAATAGATGAACAAATAAGACATATGATTTCAAAAGCAGCTCATTTACATTTTGTAATTTGTGATGAGTATAAAAAAAACTTAATAAAAATCGGAGAGTCGAGTTGGAGAATAAATAATTCAGGCTCATTAGCAGTTGATAATATATTAAAAGTAAAAAAAAAGGACCATAAAAAAATATTAAAAAGCTATGGATTAGATCCAAAAAAATCATTTGCTATTATGACTTATCATCCAGTGACGTTAGAATTCAAGATTAATCAAATAAGCCAGGTTAAGAATATATTTAAGGCAATTGAAAAGACTGATATTCAATTTTTGATTACCATGCCAGGTAGTGAAGTTGGATCAGAAAATCTAATCAAATTATTAAAAAGAAATATCAAAAGATATAAAAATAAAATGGTTTTAGTAGAGTCAATTGGATTTGAAAAATTATACAACTTGATTCCGCACTCTGCATTTATTATAGGAAACTCCTCTTTTGGTATCATTGAAGTTCCATACTTTAAGGTTCCTACTATAAATATTGGTGATAGGCAAAAAGGCAGATTTATGCACAAAAGTATAATTAATACTAATTATAAATCTTCATCTATCTTTTATGGTATTCAAAAAGCATTAAATTTTAAATATCTAAAAATGATTAAAAAGATGGATTATCAATTTGGAAATGGTGATACTGCTAATAAAATTATTAAAGTTATTAAAAAAACTAAAATTAATCAAAAACTTCTAAGAAAAGTGTTATAGATTTGATAAATGAAAAATAAACTAAATGATGTAGTGGTTTTTGCTCCACATCCAGATGATGAAACTCTTGGATGTGGGGGGTATTTGTTAAAATTAAAAAAACAAAATGTAAATATTCACTGGGTCATATTTACTAAAATGAGTTTAGAAGCTGGTTTTAAAAAAAAAGAGATAATTAAAAAAAGTAATCAAATA
>Ga0315315_10001137_pt1 | contig 24144 bp, 16 predicted proteins | sample M140m3416metaG_FD_203699 | JGI IMG/M metagenome (GOLD analysis project Ga0315315, IMG submission 203699) | Ammonia-oxidizing marine archaeal communities from Monterey Bay, California, United States - M1 40m 3416 | ecosystem: Environmental > Aquatic > Marine > Intertidal zone | place: USA...
GTCCCACCTTCAACTTTATCACCACTAATCTGATCATCTTTTAATGATAATGTTCCATCAGTGACATTCAATGTTTTACCACTACCCACTGTAATATTGCTTGTAGCGATCGTTGAATTATCAATTGTTCCACCATTAATATCGGTAGTTGTAAGCACTGAACTTCCTATTGTCATGACACCCGTTGAATTAGCGATTGTTGCAGATGATGTTCCATCTTTTGCCTTGAGATTAGTAGTCTCAACTGTGGTTGTATCCAAGGTTGTGGTATTGACATTTGTTGAAGTAAGTGTATTAATTGTTGTAGCATTAATTGTCCCACCTTCAACTTTATCACCACTAATCTGATCATCTTTTAATGATAATGTTCCATCAGTGACATTCAATGTTTTCCCACTACCTACTGTAATATTGCTTGTAGCGATCGTTGAATTATCAATTGTTCCACCATTAATATCGGCAGTTGTAGCCACTAGATCAGTAATAGTTGTTTGTCCACCCGATGAGACAGATAATTTATCATCACCACCATCTGTTTCAATATTGAATAACTGAGATGTTTGATCAGATACACCCCTTACATTTAAAGTGATTTCAGATGTATTATCACCAATAATAGTTGCTCCAGCATTTACAACTAATTGATCATTTGCTGTAAGTGTTGTGAAAACACCTGTAGATGGTGTACTTGCTCCAATATTTGTATTATCAATTGTTCCAGAATTAATATCGGTAGTTGTAAGTACTGAACTTCCTATTGTCATGATACCGGTTGAGTCTTCAATCGTTGCTGATGAAGTTCCATCTTTTGCTTTGATATTTGTTGTTTCTATATTTGTGGTATCTATATTTGTTAATCCAATTAATGATGATGAACTAGAACCTAACGAAATAGTTGTTGTCCCAATACCAATTGAACTATTCGAAAGCATATTATTTGTTACTGATCCAGTATCGCCAGAAGATACTAATGTACCTGTATTTATAGGGAGTGTTAATATAGTGTTACTCGATGGCAATCCATTTGGCGGAGTTAATATTATTTTATTACCTCCATTATCAGAATCTTCATATAGTTCCATAAATCCAGGACCACTGCTTCCGTTTTTAATTTTAAGTCCTTCACTACCATCTATTGTAATTCCAGTAGTTGTCATTTTACCAGATATAGTTGTAATTGAATTTACTCCACTTCCAATAACTACATCTATTTCATCTTCAGCATCACCGTCTGATAATATAATTCCGGATTGTAGTTCCCCATCGTGACTAGCTATTGAAAGTGTTAATCTCCCTCCTTCTTCATTATCAGTATGTGATATAATATCAGATTTAATTTGAGAAAAAAGGTTTTGATCTTGATTCGCGTCATCTCCATAGAATTGAATTAATCCACAAGTATCACCGGAGGCTCCCGCAGCACCTTTATCCTTAATAAATTTAAGTATTCCACTTGTTGAATCATTTGTTGTATTCTCAATAGTAATTACGGGTTCATTAGTTGATGATGATGTAAACTTTGATGATCCAGATACCTCTATACCTGTATTTTTTATACTTAATTTAGGTGTATTGTCAATACACATATTAATTTCGTTTGAGGTACCAAATGATATATATTCTTGTTCTACACCCGTACCTATCTTAGCAAAAGAACTATTAATTACTGATGTAATAGATGTTCCTACTAGTGTAACAAAATCGGAGACACTTGTTAAATGATCAGTTGTATTATCAGAATCAAGCATTACAATTTTATCAATTAGATTAGGTGCTTGGGATGGGAGTTCAGTAAAGTCTATTGATAATGTTACTGAACCAGATGAAGATCCACCGCTTATACCTGTGCCAGCAATAATCTCAGTAATACCCCCAACTGAAAATTGAGAAAACTCAAGTAAAGAGGTCCCTACATTAACTGTATCAGATGTTATAAGGATAAAGCTTTTACCATTATTTACATTACCATTTTCAATAAATGAATAGGAACCAGTTTTTATATTTGATGATGAATTATAATCTGTTGAACGAGTTAAAGTTAATGTAGTGCCAGATAGACTTCCGACTGTATATATCCCATTCCATTTATTACTAATACCTGTATCATTAGAATTTACTCCATCTTTAATTAATATTCTATCATTTTCTGATAAAGAGAACCCATCTTGACTAATAAATGTATTATTAGTATTATCAAATCCACCACTACCGTTATATCCTCCTTCGCCATTTGCTAATACTAGTGTTGAAACTGATGCTGTAGAAGCCATAGTAAAACTACCAATTGTTGATGCTTTACAAGAAGCTCTTACAGATGCTGCTCCAGCAATTGAAGACCAACTTAAATTACCACTACTATCGGTCATTAGATATTGTGATGCCCCTCCAACAGTTGCTGGCATTGTTAAAGTATGTGTAGTTGTATTTGGATTTGCCTTAAAACCAATATAATCGTTCGCTCCTGTATTATCTCTTAATCGTAAAGATTTTCCATCATGAATATATATATCCCCGGTTTCACTAATACTTAATCTATCAACCAAAGTACTTTCATTATTAGGTGTTGTTGAAAAGACTAACTCGGTTGGCATATCATTAATACCGGGTAAACTTTCAAGTTTTGCTTGAATTTGTGCTCCAATAACATATTTATCACCATCTGAACCATACCACTGAATACTTCCTAAATTATCACCAACTCCTTCACCTACAGGCCCTTCAACAATAGTATGTCCATCTACCGTTGCATTTCTTGATTTTTTAAATACTATTTGAGAATCATTTGTATCATCACTATTTTTTTGAATATTTATATTTGAATCTTGTAGACCAATACTACCTAACCCTGAAACTGCTTTATTTGTGTCCGCAACTAATACTTTACTTGAGGTAGCGGTACCCTTTTCAGCACCCTCTAAAACTCCTAATTCCGATGTTACAATTCTTGTACTATCTAATGTAAATTGTGTATCTGCTGAAATAATACCTCTTATATCTAAATCACCAACCAATCTAAGTGTCCCTCCCGCATCTACTTCAGTAATTGCGCTTTTAATTCCACTCCCTTGAGTTACAGTTCCTGTTGGCATTGACGACATAATTAATTAAATGATATATTTTAATTAACTATTTTTTATTGAGAATTTAAAAATACATTTAAGATTAAAATAATATCAATAATAAAATGAAGTTATTCAAATTATTTATTATTAATTTACTAACTAAAGGGTTATCTGAAAACTTTGAACACGAAGGTAGAGATGAACACGGGTGTATTATAACAAAAGGTTATTCGTGGTGTAATGATCTACAATCTTGTATACGTATGTGGGAGACACCTTGTTATGATTATTTTGAAGACTGCGAAAATTGTTTATTTAGACGTACAATGGAAAATATTGCTTGTCCATTAGATTGTATCTCAGGTATACATAATGAAGATAATGGAAACAATATTATTACACCATCTTGTGGTTTATGTCCTCCACCACCACCTTGTCCTCAACCTGGACCGGATTGTAATTATATACCTCCAATGGTAGATAGATGTGGTTGTACATATGATTGTGGAATGATAAGCTGTAGACAAGGAGAAGATATATTACCTGACCCAATAGAAGATTGTCCCATTGATCAAATTGATTGTATAAATGAATTTGTTTGTCCAAAGGTCACAGAGATTACTCATTGTAATGAGGGTGGGATTAGAGGATATACAACATATCAATTATCATTAGTAATTCAACCTAATAAACAAATTAAAAATATTTATGCATTATTTGGAGAAGGTGGTAATCATTTAATGTATTTCCCACCAGCAAATCAAATTGATGGTCCATTTAACTCAAACTTAGGTGGTATCCCACAAGATATTATTAACTTGGATTGGGATCTAATATATGATTCATGGATTACAATAGGGATTACAAATGGAGATAAAAATAATGAATTATCTACAATTGGTATTGATTTTAATCAATGGTCCAATACACAAAGTATATCAACCACTAATGGAGCCGTTTTTTCAATGGATCCAGAAAATGTCTTATCAAAAAATGAATATACAATTGCACAACTTACAGTTCCTAACAATAGAATTAGTACATTTTCAGCAAATGTACAGGGGAGGAAAATAGATGGAGGTTCATGGAAAGAATATAATATTAATTTTGTACTTGATCCTTCAAAATTATCAAAGAATATAATTCCACCACATTGCTTAATATGGTATGATGGTTGTAACCTTTGTAATGTTAATAATGGAGAAATAATACTATGTACAGAAAATATGTGTCTTATAGATGGTAATCCTGAATGTAGAGTATATGATGATCAAAACTCAGGACATTAATTATTAAAAACATATGTATCTTTTTGTGTAATATAGACAGATACACAATAGAAAAATACACCCATTAATAGATGTATATGGTGTGGTGGACAATTAATATTTATTTTAAAGAATTTATTAAAATTCTCAAGTACTAAACAATGTGAATTGTGAGGGAATAAACCCCAGAATAAAGCATTTGCAATAAAAAATGTTAATAATAATTTTTCCATTTATTATAGTTTGTAATATTTTTTTTTTATTAATAATATATAAATGTATATTATTATACTATCATTAATTCTAATATTAATTTATAAAAAGAAGGAAGCTCTTGAAATGTACAAAAACACTATAGAGAACTTAGAAGGAATGTTAAATTATGAAATAGATGATGGTGATGAGGAGGATGATACAGATGATGATGATGATGATGATGATGATGATGATGATGATTATGATGATGATGATGATGATACAGATGATGAAGAAGGTGAAAATAGTTTTATTCGTCCATTCTTTATTATTTTTGGGATCCTTTTAATATTAATTATTTCTTTTATTTATATGAAAAATAAAAATAGATTAACAAAAATGAATTTATCTTATAAAAAGGCACTTCAAGAAATAAAAGCTAAAAAATTAATTAAAAATAAAAAAATAATTACTTAAAAAATAAAATATTATTATTATAAAAAAATGGAAGGTGAAAATTATGAGATGTTTGATAAAGTTGTTAGCAAATTAAGGTCTTTTTTCAGGGATGTTAAAGGTTTCAAAGAAGTACATACTCAGAATAAAAAAAGTATTCTAGCTGCTTGTGAAGATCCAACTACTATAGCTACCTATAATTATGAAGGTCAGATATGGCCATTACCTCAAACCGGTCAAATGTGGTTAGAACATTATCTTTTAGAACATCCAGAAGAAAATGGATTCTTTTGTGTATCCACCTCATATCGTAATGAACCTGACCCTATTCCAGGTCGTCATGACAGAATTTTCCCTATGTTTGAATTTGAAATTAAGGGTGGGATGGATGAACTCCGAAAGGTTGAAGGTGAATTACTTGATTATCTAGGTTTCAAGCGTGGAGAAGATGGAAAATATCCTTCGGGTGATTACGATAAAGTTTGTGAAGATTATGGCGGAGTTAGTGAACTTGAAAATGAACACGAAGAAAGACTTGAGAAAGATCACGGTCCAGTTTTTTTCCTTGAGAACTTTCCCGAAAGGACTTCTCCTTTCTGGAATATGAAGCTTCAAGAAAATAAGACCCATTCAAATAAGATTGATGTGATTCTACACGGAATAGAAACAATTGGATCAGCTGAAAGGAGTATTGACCCACAAGCAATGAGAGATAAGTTCTATACTATATCAGATGGTGGATATGCAAACCTTTTATTTGCTCAATTTGGAAAAGATAGAGTAGAAAAAGAATTAGATGAGTTCCTTAAAAAGGACTTCTTTCTAAGGTCGGGGGGTGGTATTGGAGTTACCAGAATAATAAGGGCAATGAAATTATCTAATCTTCTATAAATATTTGTTGAAAAGGTTTAATATTCTTCTTTCCATTTTTATCAATTAATAAAGCACCCTTTTCTTTTAATTGTTTTATCTTTCCATATTTTTTTGTTTTCCCCTTCATCCAGTATACTTCTTGACCTATCTCAAGTTTTTTTTCTTCTTCATCACTTATATCAAGTGATTCATTGTCTTCTTTCTCTTCTTCTTTCTCTTCTTTCTCTTCTTCTTTCTCTTCTTCTTTCTCTTCTTTCTCTTCTTTCTCTTCTTTCTCTTCTTTCTCTTCTTTCTCTTCTTTCTCTTCTTTCTCTTCTTTTTTATCTTTCTTAACTTTTTTCACTTTTTTCACTTTTTTATATTCATATTGATCATTTTTAAGTATTACTTCGGGTTCATCAACCATTAAAAATGGATTAATATCATCAATAACTTCTTTTACTTCTTTATATTCTTTATTTAATGATTCTACAATTTCAATATATTCTTGTATTTTTGTTTTTTTTAATTCTTTGGTAATAGAAGGATCTTTTAATTCTTTTGTTATTTCATTACATTTTTTGGTTTTACTTATTCTTTCATCATAAAACTTCTGTAATAATTTTTCTTTTATTTTTATATTTTTTTCATAAAACACTTCTTCGATACTTTGAATTTGTTGATTAATCTTTTTATTTTTTTCTTCAGATTCTTTATATTGATCTGATACATCTAAGAAATTTTGAATACTCTTCCAATTTAGACCTTTATTTAATTCTTCTTTTAAATCTTGAATTATACTTTCATAATTTGTATATTTTGGAAATTTAATTATAATTTGATCACCACATTTATTATCACCATTTGATCCACAAGATAATATAATCTGTTCGTAATCTTCTTTAAATTTTTTGTTTGATTCACATTCTTTACATGATATAAATTTATCTCCGTTTAATAGGAATTTAACTTTTTCATCATAATAAATTCCTAACTTTTCAAAATATTTATCCATTTAATATAATTAGTTATAAAAAAAAGAAATTTATTTACTTCAAATTAATATTATGGAAAAAATGAATTACCTTCTGATTATATTCTTTCTTTTTATTCTCTTTTTCTTTTTTTCTATTGAACAATAAGTAAAATCCTATTATTAATAAAGATAATGATAAAATATTAAGAATTATCTTTTTACTATTTATTTCTTTTCTTGGTATTACTTTTATTTCTTTCAATTGTTTTTTTTTAAAGAAAACATCATAATTAACTAAATTGGGTTTCATAAATAATATTTATTTTATTTTTTTAAACAAAATCATCCTCTTTTACTGTAAAATATACATAAATAAGTAAACCAATTGCTAATGATACTAACCAAAGTGGTGTAATAGTTTTTTCTTGACCGGTTCCAAATGGTTTTATCCCCCCTTCTTCAGTAAACATTGATTTATGTTTTTGTTGATATAATATTATTATTGTAAGGGTAAATAGGATAATTACAATCTGTAACTTTTTATCAACTTCAAATAACATTTATATAGATTGTAGATATTTTTATTCATTGTTTTCAACAAAAATCCAATCATTGACTTCTAGATTATTTAATTGAATAAATGTAAGTTTATTTGAATGGGATAATAAAAATCTATCATAATCATCAATAAATTTAATCAATCCTCCTAGAACAACTTTAATATAATTACTTAATTTTTTTTGTTTATTATTATTTCGAATATCAATTTCTTTGGAACGATAATTGATTAAGAAAATTAGTTCATTAAATTCAATTAAGTTATCCTTCTTTTCTTGTATTATTTTATCAATTATATCATAGACAATTTTTCTTCCATTTTCTTCGGAAATATTCCATTTGTAATTTTTATGCCCCATTTTATTATTGAATAATATTTTCAATAAAATAGATTATTTTTCATAAAAAAATAATTACAAAATACTTTTAAAATAATATATAATATTATATATATATTCAAATGGAAGAAATAGTTAATAATCCTTTAGTCAAAACATTATCTAATACTCCAATTATAGAAAACATTGCGAAAAAAACTAATAAAAAAGGTCCCATAATTGTACTTGTTTTTTGTCTATTATGTTGTATTAGTTTTGTTATAGGTGTTGTAATGCGTATGAATCGTAAATGTAAAGTAAATGAACATGTTTCTGATGGAGATTGTGTAACTTGTCCAAGAGGTACTATCAGGGTAGCGGGGGATAAAGTAAGTGATGGAGATACAACCTGTGAACCTCTTGTAAAAAATAGTGATGGTTCCGGTACTTGTAATAATAATTTTTATTCAGATGGTACTTCTTGTATCGCTTGTCCAGATAACTCAAAATCATCTAGTATTTTACTTAGTGATAGCACATCAAGTTGTACTTGTAATGATGATTTTTATCCAGATGGTAATACTTCTTGTACAGCTTGTCCGGCAAACTCATCATTAATAAATGATCAAACAATAGGTGAGAGCCCTGCCGCGGGGATGCCGTGTATTTGTGATGACAATCACCGATGGGATGAATCAAGTTGCCCAGATAACTCAACATCAACTTCATTAGGGGAGGGAGATACTCATTGTACTTGTGATGATAATTATGTCTGGGATGAATCATCTAATTCTTGTATACCTTGTCCAGAAAACTCAACATCAAGTGGTGCTCAGGCTCCAGCGTACACTGGTAGCGAGTACCAATACCGTGATAAATGTACTTGTAATGATAATCATTATTGGAATGGATATAATTGTACAATGTGTCCTAATGGATTTGATAGTGAAGGAAATCCAGCGGTAGGCGAAGCAGTTGATCCAGAAGATCTCGACCCGACCACGAATCAATATTCTTGTATTTTTTCACCTAGACCCGAAGGAGCAACCTGTACTAGTAGAGATATTTGTATTGAAGATCATGAATGTGTTGATGGTACTTGTGTATTAGTTCCAATTACTTCTGCAGACTGCGTAGTATTACAGAATGAAAGGCTCCAGCCAGCACAAGGTGATGAACTATCACAATGCGTTTGTAAAACAGGGTATATTCGTGATATTGACGGCGCCACGGCCGAGGCCATGAACTGTACATTATGTGAAGATAATTTCTATTCTGATGGATCATCCTGTTTATCCTGTCCAGCAAATTCAACATCAACTGGTATTTCCGCAGACTCAGGTACTCCGTGTACTTGTGATGATAATCATTATTGGGATGGTACTGAATGTACTATATGTCCAAATGGATTTGATAGTTCAGGTCTATTAACAAGTGGTCCTGGACTTACACCAGTGGGAGCACAAGATAGTTCTGTCCCTAACTCGTGTTTTCAGTCTCTCCGTGAAGGAGGGGCTGAATGTACATATAGAGATATATGTATTGATGGTTATGAATGTAATAATGGTGGTCAAGACCTGGAAACTGTTCCAGGTATATGTACATTAATCCCTATTACCCCAGAAGATTGTGTAATAGATCCAATAAATAACTTACACGAAGTATTTGATGAAACCGCAGATCCTCCAGCCTGTAAATGTGAAGAAGGTTATATTCGTGATAGTGTTTCAGGAAACTGTATATTATGTGCCGAAGATTGGAAAGCATCCAATAGAAATAATACTCATTATGTTTGCTTTCCTTGTAATTCAGGAGAAGTAAAAGAAGCAGGTGACAATATTATGACAGCGGAAACAAATAGTTCATGTACACGTATACAAAGGTGTTATGAGGGACAACACGTTGTAGATAGTACTTGTGAAGATTGTGATATTGGACTTACTAGAGCAGCGGGGGATAGAGTAGATGGTGGTGATACTGACTGTGTTGAACTTGCTTCAGGATATTATTGGGGGGACACAGGGAATCCGGTACCTTGTGGTACTCCGGCTGACACACGCGCAACAGATTATAGTTGTAGTCAAGGCGAGGATGGTCAAGTCATTATATCTATTAACGAATGCGAACCTGGATATTATTCAGATCCAAATGATAATTTCCAATCTTGTACTCAGTGTGATGAACCAGGTAGTTTCTTTGAAAATATTGCTCAAGATAATGATCTAGTAAATGGTGTAATTGTTGGTAGTAATACTAAATGTAATGTATGTTCAAATACAGGGACTTGTCGGATTCCTAAATGTAAGGATGGAACTTATTGGGATGAGACTGAATCAAGGTGTTTAAATTGTACTGCTATTACAAGTGCAAATGAAGCCGCATTACCTGTTTGTGAATTTAGACAAATTTCTAATTTCTTATCAAATAGTAATTCAGTATATGAAACAGATCAAGGTAATTGGTTAACTAAGGGTAATACTGGTATGGCTCTTGAATGTAACCTTAGACCATTGACTAATGTAGAACCGGAATATTTTAGTGCGGGAGCCCCAATTATACCTACATCAAAAGCAGTATTTGATAGATTAAAATCAGACCCCAACAGTGCTTGTTATAATGTAGTTACTGGTTCTGGAGCTGAACTTACAGACCTTCAGAATCAAGGTATTTTTAATAATTTAGAAACTGGTGATGAAAGCTTATCTACTTATCAAACAAATCAAAAGGAATGTCGTATTGAAATATATAATGAATTGTTACAAAAAGAAGCAGTTAAAGCTCAATGGATTACATCAAAAGAAATAAATGATAATATAACTATTCAAGACCCTACACGATATGAATGTGGATTCCCGTGTGGAATAGATGAATCTCAAGGTACTGGAGCAACATATCTAAAAAAACAAGGTGGAAAATCAATATGTGAACCATGCACCAATATGGAAGAATATGATATATTAGATAAATCAGGATTTGTTGATATGGATCTAACTACTTGTCACAGGGGTTGGATTGAAAATAAATACTGTAAACCAAGTTATGTCCACGTTGAAGGTAGTATTTATGATGGTGATCCCACACACGATCAATGTATTAGTTGTATTGGGGAAAATACTTTAAGTGATCTACATATTTCAGGGCGCGTTCCAGAGCAGCAGAGCGGATCAACAGTGACCGCTGTCGTCGGAGGCGAAGAACTCCCAGATGACACATTACCTTTATATAAATGTACTGATCCTAACCTTAATAGTGAGGGTGTTTCCGAAGACCTTACGATATACTCTTGTATTCCAAATTATAAAGTAAAGGTTAATGATAGTGGAGCAGATACTTGTGAATGGTGTATGGGTAGATGGACATCTGAACCATCCGCCGGGGGGGTAAATAAAATATTTACTATAGCAGATGAAAATGATACTAATGAAACAGTACCTTGCCCATACGATTGGGATTTTACAACTGATTCAAAAACCTATTCTGAATCTTGGATAGGACAAGAAACATTAAAAAATAAAATTAATATTAGTGATACCCATAAAGCACTTGTTTCTAATGATGATTATCATGATGATATTTTAGATAGTTTCATCCGTTATGATGGACAATCCGCAATATTAGGGAGCTATGGTACAGAAAGAGGAACTGGTTACCCGGGTATGAAGGTTCAATTAAATAGTGCGCAACACGAACGTTGTAGAAAAGAGGATGGATGTGATGGAGGAGATGGGGCAGATTATGGAAATGTAAATAATCAATATCCAGTTTTTGACTTAATGAAAGGTAATGCTCTCGGTACAACAGGGAATTTTACAAATAAAATCTTACAGAATGATGTTTCACCGAAGTGGCCTTGTCCACGTTGTCAAGATCAAGTTCCATCTGCAAAACTATATCATAATACACTTTGGGAAGAGGGTAAAGAAAATGATTCAGATTGGGACCGTCCAGGTATATGTTCAACAATCTCTGAGGGACATCAACACGGCAGAGAATGGAATTACAATATAACAGATGATGAGGAGAATAAACGTTATATTAATTATCACTCCCCTGCCCCGACTGTTGGTTCTTTTAATTCAGGCTTCAATTACGAAGGTAATTCGAAGTGGACAGAGGTCGGCGCCACAAATAGTACTGTCGATCCCGAGAACTCAGTTGCGAATGGAAAACCTAACCGTAATTTATTTGAACAGACTTATGAATCAAATAAATTCCCCATGTACGGTCCAGATGGGGACGAGCCAGGTAATAATGATTTTGATAATTGGGAGCCAGGACTCGGCTGGACAGCCGTCAATAAGTACTTTTGGACATATCCAGAAGGAGAAGTTTCTTCCGGGTACACACAAACAGATGATTCACCCGCGGGAACAAGTGGTTATGTAAGCTGTGCTAGTGGACAATGTCATGACTATTTTATGGAGGGAGATGATTGTGGAAAAGATGAAGCGAATCGCGGAACAAGTGCTTGTATGGATACACAAACCATGCCAGGTGGATTGAGTCAGGATTATGATGGTAGCTTTACACAGGGTGAAGATGGTCGTGTTTTTTCAAGGCTTCTTCACGGAGAATGGTTAGGGGTAAATCCAACCGGGGATCCTCCCAGCAAAACTCAATCAGATATTTACCCTGGAAATTTAAAAGGGCGATGGAGGAAATGTTGGTCAGAATTAGGACATAATGCGCAAGGTTTAGATAAAGATTTTTACCAAGGACGGGCGAACCCCTCTTTTGATGATAATAAGACTGGTCCAGATTCATCAAAACGTTGGAAATCAGTACCAAGTTGTATTACCTTACCGAATGAGGGACGGACAAGAAATCCAGATGATATACTATATGAATGTGCTAAAATGTGTTACGATCGTAGTAATCAGTCCGACGGAGGTAATAAATGTGAAGGATTTGTAGTAACTGTTAAGAATAATGAAACATTATTCCCTCCACCAGGAAGATGTTGTTTAGTTACACGTGAAAATTCAGGAGGAAATTGGACTCCATCAAATGAAAATCTTCCACAGAGTGAACAACAGGGTGATATTCAAACAACCGATGGAAGGCCTGGTATAGATACACAGTTTTGGATACTTGGTAATAAAGATAGTTGTCCAATGGACCCTATCCATAAAAAATTAGACGATTCTATTACATATGATAGTGATTGGTATATTCCAAAAGTAAATCCTCTTGAAGAAGGGGAATCTAGAAAGGCTGTGGGATGTTAAAATATTTAATTTATTTATTTACATATACATATGTTCTGGGGGGTTATCAACCTTTATTTTGGGTATAAGCTCTTCAATAATTACTGGAGTAATATTAAGTGGTAATTTAAAATCTTTGATCTTGAAAGTCATTGATATTTCATCTTTTTCATCGTTTTCACCTTTTTGATTTGATAAATAATAAATATTTATCTTTGAAATGATTGTTTCTAAACATCTTTTTAAGTTTCTTACACCTTCTTCTTTTCCTGTATACTTATCAATTATATATAAGATTGATTCATCGGAAAAGATTAATTCTTCATTTGTAAATAGAAATGTTTCAAGTAATTCGGGTAACAAATAATTACGAGTAATTAGTACCTTATCAGTTGGTTTAAATCCTTTTGTATTAATTACATACATTCGATCTTTTAAGATTCGATCTATTTTTGTTTCATCATTAAATGAGAAGATAAATAATGCTTTTGATAAATCTAAATGTATTCCTGGAAAATAATTATCTTGAAAGAGTGAGTTTTGGGATGGATCAGTTAAATGTGTAAGCAAATGTACTATCTCATCCCCTTTATGGGTATCACTAATCTTATCTAATTCATCAAAATAAATTATTGGATTCATACATTTTGAATCAATCAAAATATCTACAACTCGCCCCCAATGAGACCCTTCATATGTATATGAATGACCATCAAAGAATGAGGAATCTGACGCCCCACCTAATGCAATGAAAGCAAATGGACGATTAATAGCTTTAGCAATTCCTTCTTTAACAAGAGTTGTTTTTCCATTTCCCATAGGTCCTTGAATAGCAAGAACATTTCCATGAGATTGAGGATTCTTAATCCATTTACCAATTACTTGTAGAATATGCATTTTAGCATCCTTATGTCCATAAATAGCATTATCAAGTTGTTTTTGAGTTTTAATTAAATAATTTCTCTTTTCTTCAATTGAATTTTCATTATTAATTGGTAATTCATTCACCTTTCCAAAAGGAATATTAATTAATCCATTTATCCATTTATCCATCTTACAATATTCTCCAGTTGATACATCCATCTCACTTAATTTTTCAATATTACCAATCGCAATAGATTTGGTTTTAATATCCATCTCAGAATTAAGTACTTTAAATTTTAAGGGGACATCTGTATTTCTAAGATTTTTAATTTCATTTAACTCTCTTAAATGTTTTTCCTTTAAATCTTCGCTTTGATTTTGAAAATAACTAAAATCAGGATCTTCTTCTTCAAGTGTATCATCTTCCATTTCAATATATTCTTCATCATATTTATCCATTTCAATATATTCTAATTCATCTTCATCAGTTACAGTTTCTTCATCATATTCTTCATCTTCTTCTTCGTCTTCATCTTCTTCATATATATCTTCGCCGTCAGAATTGATAAGGCTATCTATATCATCGTCACTTGATTCACTGTCATTTTCTTCCTTTTCATATTCCTCATTTATTTTCATTGTAATAGTATCTTTTTTTCTATTTTTCTTTAATAATTTACGACTTTTTTTATTTGGATTGAATAATTGCATTAACATATAAGATAAAAATACTTCAGATAATTTATTATCTTTTTTTATCTTTTTTTTCGTAGGACTATTATGCTTCCTACCACCTCGTAACCGTTTCAACTCTTTCTGAAACATATCATTATCAAAGTCGCTATTACATTCATAATCAATTAACCCTTGTATATTTCCTTTATCATCAAGTTCATCATCATCAAATGGTTTAATTTCTTCTAATTCTAATAATTTTCCTTTTGAACGAGTAATCATTGAATGTTCTGATTCCATATTTGTATTTATTTCCTATAAATTTCTTAAATAAAAAATTTTCAAATTTATTAAATTAAATTAAATTAATTTTAAATTTGAAAAGATTTAAAAAAAAAATTAATAGTAATATATAACATGAATGAAGATTATATTGAACCTGAAACAGCTAATGTTACAGGACTACAATTTAGTATAATGTCCCCAAAAGAAATAAGGGAACGGTCCGTAGTTGAAATTACGAAACATGAAACATTTGATAAAGATACACCCGTTATTAAAGGTTTATTTGATATAAGGATGGGTTCAACAGAAATGGGGAAAATATGTGGTACTTGCGGACAAAATAATATTAATTGTCCAGGCCATTTTGGTCATATTGAATTAGCCAGACCAATGTATCATTACCAATTTATGAATATGATACAAAAAATTTTAAGATGTACTTGTATTCAATGCTCTAAATTATTGATAAATAAATCATCCGCACAAATTAAAAATATTATGAAAAAATCAAATAAAAATAGATGGAATGAAATATATAATTTATCTCAAAAAATAGTAAGGTGTGGTCAAGAATCCGAAGATGGTTGTGGAGCAAAGCAACCAGATAGACTTAAAGTTGATGGTGTAGATGGTATTATAGCAATATGGAATAAATTAGATACCGAAAATAAAGAAATTAAAAGTCAGAAACTATCAATTGAAACTGTAAAAGAAATTTTTGAAAGAATGACTGATGAAGATATTAATATCCTTGGATTCTCTGACTTATGGTGTCGTCCAGAATGGATGATATGTACAGTCTTTCCTATTCCTCCACCGTCAGTTAGACCTTCTGTTAAACAAGATGATTCGCAAAGAATGGATGATGATTTAACACATAAATTATGTGATATTATAAAATGTAATACTACACTAAAGAAAAAAATAGAAAATAAAAGTAGAATAGAAACAATTGATGATTGGTCAAAAGTATTACAATATCATATTGCTACACTTGTTGATAATGAATTACCAAATGTAGCACAATCAGTACATCGTTCAGGTAGACCTCTTAAAGCAATCAGACAACGTCTCAAAGGGAAAGATGGAAGGATTCGTAATAATTTGATGGGAAAACGTGTTGACTTCTCGGGAAGAAGTGTAATTACACCTGATCCAAATATTGAATTAGATGAACTTGGTGTTCCATTTACAATCGCTAAGAATCTAACTTATCCAGAAATTGTTAATAAATATAATGAAGAAAAACTTAATGAATTATTAAGTAATGGATATGATAAATATCCGGGTATTAAGTCAATTATTCAAAATGGTACCACAAAAACAATTACAAAAAATAATATTATGAGTATTGAACTTAATCATGGAGATATTGTCCATAGACATCTACTTGATGGTGATTATGTATTATTTAATCGTCAACCATCTCTTCATAAAATGAGTATGATGGGTCATAGAATTAGAGTAATGAAAGGGAATACTTTTAGACTGAATGTAAGTGTTACTCCGCCATACAATGCTGATTTTGATGGTGATGAAATGAATATGCACGCACCTCAATCCATTGCCACTGTTTCGGAATTAATGAATATAGCATCAGTAAAATATCAAATCATCTCTCCAAGGGAAAATAAACCAATTATTACCATTGTTCAAGATACATTACTTGGTATTAATAAATTAACAAAAGGAGAAATTATATCACATACACCTTTCTCAGTTGATTCTTATTATTTCTCAAATAATACAAATATCTACCCAATTCAAAAAACCAGTCAAACAAATGATATAACAAATACAATTGTAGAAACTACATATTTTAATCGCTCTCAAGTAATGAATCTATTAAGTACATTAAGTACATTTGATGGAACTATCCCGAAACCAACTATGAAGATTAACCTTGGTGGAGAAGATATTCCATATTGGTCAGGGAAGAATATTTTATCTTATATTATCCCCAAAAATATAAACCTTACAATGACAAATGATTCATATGACACCCTTAAAGAAGATGCGATTAATAAAGTTATTATTGAGAATGGAGAAATAAAATCAGGTGGTCTTGATAAAAGTATATTTACAAAGACATCAAAAGGATTAATCCATACTATTTACAATGATTTAGGGCCTGAAAGGACAAAAGATTTTATTGATGATCTACAGAAAATTACTTCATACTTCCTTCTAATTGAAGGATTTAGTGTTGGAATTGGTGATATGGTAGCAAATGAAAAAACATACAAAAAAATATCAATGATTATTAAAGAAAATAAAGTCAAGATAGATAATATTATGCAAGAAATTCATTTGAATGTTTTTGAAAACTTTTCCGGTCAAACAAATAAAGAATACTTTGAAGGAAAAGTTAATGGAATCTTAAATGATACCCTTCGTCAAACAGGAAATATTGGACTTGAAAATCTTGATCAAAAAAATAGAGTAACAAATATGGTAAATTGTGGATCAAAAGGAAAATCTACCAATGTAGCTCAAATTGTTGCGTGTCTTGGTCAACAAAATGTAGATGGAAAGCGTATTCCATATGGATATATTGATAGAACTCTCCCTCATTATAATAAATATGATGATTCATCAGAAGCTAGAGGTTTTGTTGAAAATTCATTTATATCAGGTCAAACTCCACAAGAATACTTCTTTCATGCGATGGGTGGTCGTGAAGGTCTTATTGATACAGCGGTTAAAACATCAGAAACAGGTTATATCCAAAGGAAATTAATGAAGTCAATGGAAGATTTAAGGGTAGAATATGATTATACTGTTCGTAATAGTTCAGGTTGTATTATTCAATATGTATATGGAGGGGATGGAATGGATGCTTGCTCCGTTGAAGCACAAACATTCAATATTATGAAATTAGATACAGATGGAATAGCAAAAGATTATCTATTCAATCAATCAACTCAATGGAATAAAATATTTACAAATGAAATAGTAGAAGAAATACTAAGTAATGGTGATTATCTTAAAATATTTGAAGGTTCATTCTATAAAATCCTTGAATATAAAGAATATATCTTTAAAGAATTAAAAAATAATACTCTTGACGATACAATTAATTATCCAATCCATTTTAAAAGATTATTAAGGAATGTATGTTTGATGGAAAAAAAATTATCTAATATTTCACCAATTGAAATTCTAAAATTAAATAATGAATTAAAAGATAAATTGAAAGTAAATGAAAACTTTGAAAATAATAAAGTAATTCATATATTGATTGATATTTACTTACACCCCAAAAACTTAACTAAAAACTTCAAAATTCAAAAAGAAGAATATGAAAAAATTATAGTTACTGTTGAATATCTATTTGAAAGATCAAGGATTAATCCAGGTGAAATGGTTGGAGCTGTTGCCGCTCAAAGTATCGGGGAACCAGCAACACAAATGACCTTAAATACATTCCATTATGCTGGTGTCAGTGCCAAATCAAATGTAATTCGAGGTATTCCAAGATTAAGGGAATTGTTAGGTGTTACAAAAAATCTTAAATCACCATCAACAACAATCTACCTTAAAGATGAATTCCAAAAATATCAAAATAAATCACAATATGTAAAGAATAAATTAGAATATACGGTAATTAAAGATGTAGTTACAAAATGCCAAATATATTATGATCCTAAAAATACTGTTTATGAAACAGATGTTGAAGATGATAAAGGAATGTTAGAAATTTATAAAGAATTTCTAAATATGAAGAATGGTGATGACTATGAATATGAAGAAACATCGCCATGGGTTATTCGTTTCACTTTCAATAAAGAATTAATGATGGAAAATGGTATTGTAATGGAAGATATTTATTTATCACTGATTAACTATGATAATGAAAAATTAAATTTCATTTATTCTGATGATAATTCAAAAGAACTTATTGGAAGGGTGTCAATTAAAGCAAATATTAAAGGTGTCTCTGATCCAGAATTAAATGGTATATCAGATCAAACAAATGTTATCTCAATTTTCCTCAATATTCAAGAAGATATACTAAATAATGTTGTAATTAAAGGTGTCAAAGGAATTACAAATGTAGTAATGGGGGAAAAACAAATCTATAAAAATGTTGAAAATGAAATTAAATCAGAAAAAGTATGGGTCCTTGAAACAGACGGTACAAATATTCTAAATGTTTTCAACTCGAAATATGTTGATTTTATTAATACATATTCAAATGATATCCTTGAAATTAATGAAGTCCTAGGTATTGAAGCAGCACGTAACCTATTAATTGAAGAAATTACAAGTGTAATGAGTGATGCTTCCTATATAAATAACCGCCATATTGATCTACTATGTGATATTATGACAAATAGAGGTTATCTAACAACAATTAATCGTCAAGGTATTAATCGAGGAGATACAGGCCCGCTAGCAAAATGCTCATTTGAAGATACGACAGATCAATTAATCAAAGCAGGTATATTTGGAGAAAAAGATAAATTAAATGGTGTTTCAAGTAATATCATGATGGGTCAAACAATTAGAGCTGGTACAGGAATGTGTGATATTTTACTTGATGAAGAAAAACTAATTCAAGAAATGAAAAATATTAATCTTACAACAGATGACTTCATAAATGTTACAGATAAAAATATTAATAATTTATTAAATACAGAAGATGAAGGAAGTGAAGATGAATACTGTAATGATGAAGACTTTAATCTATCAGGCTCTTAATTAAAACAATTATTTACCATATTTAACTGGTTTTCATATATATTTTTTTCTTCATCAATCCTCTTACATAACTCATCCTTTTTTTCAAGTGTTAAATCATAATTTAACTGATTACCACCCTTCATTTTTTTAATTGCTCGCTCATATGCAACTCTCTCATCAGGGGTTAAGGAAATATCAAATGATTCATCCGGCTTTTCTTTAAAAATACCCTTAATTTTATCAAATAGATTAGTATCTACATCTAAATCTTCAAGTCTATCTTCATGAAGTGTAATTTTATTATTGATATTATCAATTAACTTTTTTTTATGATTTATTTCGGATAATCTCTTTTTTCGAAAATCCTCATACTTCATTTTAGTTTTTTCTTTTATTAACTTTTTATTTTCTTTAATAAGCTTCTTATCACTTTGGAGTATATGGTCTAAAATACTAATTATTTTATGTCTCTTTTTATTCCCTTCATCATCCCTTCGTAAGATTTCAAGTGAAATATACTTTGAAAATAAATGTTGCCTTGTCTCACAATATATCAAAATCAAAATACGATCTAATTTACTTAAATCAATATCACGTTTTAAAAATCCACGATATTCATCATATAAATATAATATAGATTGAGGGTCACGTTTATCACAGTCCTTATATGTACCAAATGATTTATGAAATAATTGATCAAATAAAGATGGAGGTTGAACCTCAGAACATTCAACTAATCGCGATTTGATCATCTTTTTAAATAATACCATCTCATCTTCATCTTTCAATAAATCTACTATCTTACTTCTTATATCATTAATATCTATCGTAATACCCATATTATTAATCTCTTTATTAACTTCAGACTCAAAATAATTATCATATAAATCGATACCACAACAGATATTAAACCAATTTACATTATAAATCGCAAAGTTATTATTTGAACTTGTCCTTATTCTACGAGATTCTAAATAATCTTCAAACCCTTTTAACTTAATTTGAAGTTGTTTCTCTTTTTCATTTTTTGCGATAAGTTCCTTCTCTTTCTTTATTCTATCATCTTCAATACGTTCTTTATCATTCTGCATTAGATCTTCTACTTCGTCATTTATATTATCTATTTCATCTTCGATCTCTTCAATATATTCATCTTTTTTATCTTCAAGGGAATCTATTTTATCTTCAATTCCGTCTCTTTGTTTATCAATATTATCAACATCATCATTATACTCGCCAACTGGTTTGATTCTATCCCCCCTTTCATACACTTTGTCTCTCACTTGATCTTTTTGATCTTCTTGATCTTCTTGATCTTCTTGACCTTCTTGACCTTCTTGACCTTCTTGACCTTCTTGACCTTCTTGACCTTCTTGACCTTCTTGACCTGCTTGAGCTGATTTATAAATGGATTCTTCATGATCATTATAAGGCTTTCCACTATTTTCTAACCTTATTCTCTCATTATATCTAGCACGTTCTAATTCTATTTCTCGTTCTTTGTCTTGTTCCAATTGTACTCTCCAACTTTCAGGTTCTACAACCTCATCTTTAAAATCTATCAAACCCTCAATGTCAAAATTATCATCACCACCTTTCTGAATAAGCTTTTTTAAACGCGAACTAGTATTACATTCTAATAAATATAAGAAAAGTAATTTTACATTATAATTTTTTTGGTCTTTCATTAATGCATTATCACAACTTAATGTATTATAATCAAATATAATCTCATCCTCTGTTTCAATACCATAAGACTCATAACTAAAAATCTTCTGTATTGTAGGGGACAATTTATATTTAGAGTTATTATTAATTATACTAGCAAGTTCTTGAAAATCAATCATATCTAAATAATGTCCACTATTCCCTTTATAAAGTATCTCAGATGAAGGAAGGTATTTAATTGAAGGTAATGAAAGTAAGATATAAATATTAGAAAGGATTTTACTAATTTCCTTAGGTTTTACCTTTTCACGGGTTTGTTTCTTCTTTTTATGGGTTCTATTCTTACTCTTTTTCTTATTCTTATTCTTATTTTTCTTATTTTTTTTACCTTTATCTTTATTCTTTGTATAGACTTTTTTCTTACCTGCCATAATATATTATATTATAATATATTATTATTAAAATAATATTAAAAAATTATCAAGATAATACAATTTTTATCTTCTTTTTTGTGTTCTTCTCACTGTTCTCTTTTGTACCCTTCTCGCTGTTCTCTTTTGTGCCCTTCTCGCTGTCCTCTTTTGTGCCCTTCTCGCTGTCCTCTTTTGTGTTCTTCTCTTTAATAGTTTTTTACTTTTGGATTTACTTTTGGATTTACTTTTGGATTTACTCAAAGGTAGTGTTAGTGTTTTACTTTTTTGTTGTTTTTTCTTCATTTGTTTCATTTTCTTCTTCATCTTCTTTTTTTGTTTTTTTGTTTTCTTTTTATTTTTAGTTTTCTTTTTTTTATTTTTTTTACCTCCTCCAGTAATTACAGTAGGTTGGTTTGCAATAGGATTCTCTAAATCAAAACCAAATGAGGCCGTTATACTATTCAAATGATTATTAATACATGACATTTATATATTATTCCAATATTTTATTTTTTGATTGTATAATTTCCTTCTTCTATATTATTCTCATTTAAAAAGAGGACCTCCATTTTATTTTTGTATGCCTTCAAATATGCATAACCAAGATTATTAGATAAAAATTCAAGTGAACAATTGTTATCTAAAGTATTTAAATCATTTAGATCATCATATACTTTCCCCCCTGTTCCACAAACTATTAATACAATATTTTGATTATTTAATTTCATATTTATTAATTGTTTATTATGATCATGGCCACACATATAAACATCAAATGGGGCATATGTAAATAATTCAGTTAAAAACTCTTCTAGATCATCGTCAGCATTACCGTGTCCTGCGATACTTCTCCAAGTATGGTGTCCATAAACTATCTTCCAATCAGCATCTGAATTTTTAATCTTATTTCCTATATATTTTAGTTGTTTCTTAATATCTTTATCACTTAAATTAAATGTATTTGTATCAATCACAAAGAAGTCAATTGTAATATTATTATTAATCTTACGGAATGTATAGTAATTATTAGGCATAATCCATTTCATATTCTTTTTTTCAGACCTTCGAGCATAATTTATTTGATAGATTGAATTTCCTTTTCCAGATGAAGTTTGACCATAATCATGATTACCAATACACATATAAAATTTAATATCATTTGAAATACCCCTATATGGTTCTTCAAACTTCTCAATAAATTGAGGGTCATTAATACTTGTACATCCTTCTTCATATATATTATCACCTAAACCACAAATAAATGTATTTTTTTTCTTATTAATATGATCTTTTATTGCATTAGAAACTTCTTTTTGAGATTCTTCGCCACTACCCATATCTCCTAATATATAGAAATCTATCATATATAATATAAAAATAAATAAAATATATGTTTAAATATAATGATATATAAATTAATTCATTTATTTCATGGACTATTTATAGCTCCTCTATTAATAGTACTGGCTTTTTTCATACGATCAAATAAACCAATTGTAAAAGATAATGAAGGTAATGAAATCTATAATAAAAATATGGTTACACTAGTTATAATTGCTTGTATAGTATTTTTAATAAATATATTTAAATTAACATTCCCTAGTAGATTTTGTTAAAAGATATTTCGTTTCTTAATTATTTTTTATATTCTAAATAATAATATTATATCTTATATATATGGGAGAACAATGGTCTTTAATTAATTTTACAGAATTAATGGATTCTATTCTAACTGGTGATCGTTCAATTGATGATCCGATTGATATTTATAATAAGAGGAGGGATACATTAAGTAAAATATCATTTCTAAATCTTCTTCTAAATTATAATAATATTGATAAAGATAATTTACTTGAAGTTTTATATAAAATATTTATTGAATTTCAAAGTAAAATTAATAATTTACAAAGGGAAAATGTCGTACAACAAATGGTTGAACGGATTAATAATGAATGGTTCTATCCAGAAAACTCATTGAATATTAATGATCCATTTTCAAAATCATTCTTTACAAAAAATAACTTAAATAAATTAAAATATGAAAATTCTTGTAAAAAATGTAATAAAATTGAATATCTATGTAAAATAGAAAATAATATGCCCCTTAATCTAACAGAAGGTGATAAACATCCTTTAGAAAATAATTTTATTTCAACAATAGAAGATTGTGAAAATTCAATACAACACCTTCAAAGCAATATACAGAATATTGAACAGATTATTTCCTATCTAAATAATTTTAATTTATCACTATTCATTGATCTATCAATTAAACACAAATCATTATATCTAAAAATAGATCAAACAGATAAAAATTATGAAATACCAGAAAAAATACATAAAATATTTTCTAATTTTATTCATATTCATAATTTATTACATAAACAATTAATACAATATCATCAACATATTAATCAATTATTAGATGATTTAAAGAGGAAATGTAATCATATGAATACATTAAAACAAAATATTCAATCAATTGCATACATTAGTAACGTAAAAGATGAAAAAGATGAAAAAGATGAAAAAGATGAAAAAGAGAAACAAATAATAGATGATGGTCTGGGTCAATTATATGTTGAAAATAACAAAGTCAAAATAAAAGATAATGATGAACAATCATTTGTTTTCTTTTAATAAGAAAAAAATTAATGCCTGA
>Ga0315315_10001138_pt1 | contig 24138 bp, 22 predicted proteins | sample M140m3416metaG_FD_203699 | JGI IMG/M metagenome (GOLD analysis project Ga0315315, IMG submission 203699) | Ammonia-oxidizing marine archaeal communities from Monterey Bay, California, United States - M1 40m 3416 | ecosystem: Environmental > Aquatic > Marine > Intertidal zone | place: USA...
CTTTTTTAGCCTCATTTTCATTTTTACAATTTTGAACATTAATAGTTATAAATTTTGATGCACCCTCTCCATCTGCAACAACTCTTTTAGCTAAATTTAACAAAACTTTATTTAGTGCTTCATCAAATTCTGCAATCTTATCATCATTAATATTATTAATTTTTGAATGCTTAATCTTACCGGTTGAAAATATTGAAACCATATCGTTGGTGCTTGTGTCACTATCACAACTTATTGCATTAAAAGTTGTAGCTACATTTTTTTTTAAAAGTTTTTTTAGAATATCATTAGGAATTTCAGCATCAGTAAAAATATACCCAAGTGTGGTTGCCATATTAGGCTGAATCATTCCTGAACCTTTTGCGATTCCGAAAATTTTAATAGGACTTTTTCCTATGAAGCAATCTTCCATTGCCATTTTTGGTTCTGTATCTGTTGTCATTATACCAAGAGCAGCTTTCATCCATATATATTTATTCTGAGTATATTTAATTTGCTCTACAAGATAAGGAATGTGGTTAATAATTTTTTCTTCTGGAAATGTCTCTCCGATCGTTCCTGTGCAACCAAAAATAATTTCTTTGGGTTTAATCTTTTTTGGGTGATCTTCATCATTTTTTTGTTTTTCAGTTAATTGATGTGCTGCTACCTCTGCAATTTTTTCGAGACTTTTATAACCCTGTTTGCCTGTAAAACAATTTGCGTTTCGTGTATTAACTATTAACGATAAGACTTTTTTTGCTTTTTGTTTCAAATTCCATTTTATATTTTCTGATATCACTTTTGACTGGGTATAAACTGAAGCATGGTTTGCACCATCTCTAAAATAAAACATTACTAAATCATCTCTAGAATTTTTATATAAATTTGCACTTATAGCAGAAATTGATACCCCATCTATATGATCTAAATCTTGGAATTCCATCATTCTCTTATTTTTTGATTTAGATGATAAAAAATTAGTTAAATTAATACCCATAGTATTTAAAATAATTATTTAATAATTATATTAAAGGTTATAAGTAAATAATAAATCAAAATCTTATGATAAATCCCTTCAGCTTTATCTCAAAATTCATTAAATCCAGTAATCAAAAAGAATTGGATAGAATTAGTAAAATTGTATCTAAAATAAATAGCTTAGAGGAAAACACCAAAATTTTAAAAGATACAGATTTCCCTCAAAAAACCTTAGAATTTAAAAAATCTATCAAAAATGGAAAGTCTTTAGACGAGCTTCTTCCAGAAGCTTTCGCACTAGTGAGGGAAGCGTCTAAAAGAACAAGAAATGAACGACACTTTGATGTTCAATTAGTTGGTGGGATAGTTTTACATGAATCAAAAATTGCTGAAATGAGAACTGGCGAAGGTAAAACATTAACAATTACTCTCGCTGCTTATTTGAATGCCCTTCAAGAAAAAGGGGTTCACATTGTAACTGTCAATGATTACCTAGCAAAAAGAGACTCTCAAGAAATGGGAGAAATATATAAATTTTTAGGTCTATCATCAGGATTCATTAACAACGAACAAGATGACCATGAAAGAAAAAAAAATTATGAGTGTGATATTACTTATGCAACTAATAGTGAGCTAGGATTTGATTATTTAAGAGATAATATGAAATTTTCTGAAAATCAAATGGTTCAAAGAGGTCATTTTTTCTCTATAGTTGATGAAATAGACTCTTGTTTAATAGATGAAGCAAGAACACCTCTAATAATTTCTGGTCAAGCAGATGATAAAACCAACCAGTATCTTACTGTTGATAAATTAGTTAAAAATCTAAATAGAGAAGATTATGAAATTGATGAAAAAGATAAAAATATTATTTTAACGAATGATGGCATAAATAAAATTGAAAAACTTTTTTCTGATGTTGGAATATTGAAAAATGACAACTTTTATGATCCTGAAAACTTACATTTAGTTCATCATGTCAATCAGGCCCTAAGAGCAAATCATTTATTTCAAAAAGGCAAGGACTATATAATTCAAGATGAAAGTTTGAAAATTATTGATGAGCTTACAGGAAGAATTTTGGAGGGAAGAAGGTTTGGTGATGGATTGCATCAAGCACTTGAAGCCAAAGAAAGAATTTATATCCAGCCAGAAAATCAAACTTTAGCGTCAATTACATATCAAAATTATTTTAGGCTTTATGAAAAAATTTGTGGTTGCACAGGCACTGCAGAAACAGAGTCTCAAGAATTTTTTGAAATATACAATCTGCAAGTTGTTGTAATTCCAACAAATAAAAAAATGATAAGAAATGATTTTAATGATCAAATTTTTAGAACAGAAAAAGAAAAAAATATTGCAATAATAAATAAAATCAAAGAATGTAATAAAATAGGTCAACCATTGCTCGTTTTTACTTCAAGTGTAAATAAATCTGAAATTTATTCCAAACTTTTAAAAAAAGAAAATATTAAACACGTAGTTCTCAATGCTAAAAATCACGAGAATGAAGCAGAAATAATTGCTAATGCAGGTAAAAAAGGATCAATTATCATAACAACAAGTATTTCTGGAAGAGGTGTTGATATTCAACTTGGTGGAAAAAAAGGATCAATCCCCGATGACGAACTTTACAAGAATAAAGAAAATATTAAATCTATAGGAGGATTATTTGTAATTGGTACAGAGAGAATGGAGTCAAGAAGAGTTGATAATCAAGCAAGGGGTAGAGCTGGACGTCAGGGTGATGAAGGTAGCTCTATTTTTTATGTTAGTCTTGAAGATGATTTAATGAGAATTTTTGGATCAGAGTCTATGAATAATATTTTACAAAAATTAGGTCTTAAAGATGGAGAAAGCATTGATCATCCATGGATTAATAAAGCATTAGAAAGAGCACAACAAAAAGTAGAAGCTAGGAATTTCGATATAAGAAAAACTTTAATAAAATTTGATAACGTTCTTAATGACCAGAGACATGTAATTTTTTCACAAAGAAAAGATGCTATGAATAGTAAGCAAATTTTTGAATATTCAGATGATTTTTTAAAAGAAATTTTAATTGATTTAGTACGAATAAAATCTGTTAAAATTTCTAATACTGACCTTTATAACAAGCTTAAATTAATTCTTGGGAAAAGTATTGATGACGAAGAAATAAAAAAAACTATCTTATTAAATGATGAACAATTTAAAAATAAGATAATTAAAATTTTTGAAAGCTCACGTAATGAACGTATTAAAATTTTAAAAGAAGACCAATCTAAAGAATTAGAAAAAAGAATTTTTTTACAAACAGTGGATACAAACTGGAAATCCCATATTCAATATTTAGAACAGTTAAGACAAGTTATAGGATTGAGATCTTATGGACAAAGAGATCCATTGGTTGAATATAAAAAAGAGGCATTTGATTTATTTGAAAATTTATTAAATAAATTAAAAATTGATTTAATAACAATTTTAATAAATCTAAAAGTTGTTCAAGAAACTCCAAGGATAAGTGAAGACTTAAAAAAAAAAGAAATAGATCCTAAATATATTGGAAAAAAAATGAGAAGAAATGAGCCTTGTTTTTGTGGCTCAGGAAAAAAATATAAAAACTGTTGTGGATCTTTATAAGAAAAATAATAATGAAATAAGGCCCAAAAAAATTAAGCCAATAGATATAAAAACTATTTTTTTTGATTTAATAATCTGATTAAAATCTTTACTTTTTGGTTTTAGAGAACTTAAATCTTCTATATTTTCTATGAAACCTTTTTGTCTTCCAATTTTTAAAAACTTATTTTTTCTATGACTCAAAATTTCATCAGAAGATGAAAGTTTAAAGTTTTGTAAATTTTCTGTTAAAGACTTTTTGATATTTTTAAGCATTAAATTTCTATCTCTATGAGCTCCACCAATTGGTTCTTCAATAATTTCATCTATAATTTGAAGTTCTAAAAGATCTTTTGCAGATAGTTTCATTGCTTTTGCTGCATCCAACATTTTTTTTGGATCTCTCCATAAAATAGTTGCACAGCCTTCGGGAGATATAACTGAATATATAGCATTTTGTAACATTATCACTTTACTAGACGAAGCTAACGCAATAGCACCTCCAGATCCACCTTCACCAATTATAATTGCAATTGTTGGAACTTTTAACTTCATGCAACACTCTATTGATCTAGCTATAGCTTCTGCTTGCCCTCTCTCCTCGGCACCAACTCCTGGATAAGCACCAGGTGTATCTATAAATGAGACAATTGGAATATTAAACTTATCAGCTAGCTCCATTAAGCGTAACGTTTTTCTATATCCCTCTGGTCTCATCATTCCAAAATTTCTTTCAATTCTACTATTTAAATCCTCACCTTTTTCTTGACCAATAACTAAAATTGACTCACCATTAAATTTAGCAAAGCCAGTTAAAACCGATTTATCTTCTCCATAATATCTATCTCCAGATAATGAAACAAAATCCTCAAATAAGTTATCAATAAAAAATTTAGCTTTTGGTCTATCTTCATGCCTCGCAACTAAAGTGGTTTGCCAGGGATCTAGATTAGAATAAATTAATTCTAGTTTTTCATCTAATTCTTTTTGTGTCTTTGAAATTTTTTGGGTATCAACTTCTGAAAGGCCACTTTGATTGTAAGGGTCCTTTAATTTATCAATTTCATTTTCTAAATTTTTAATATCTGTTTCAAAATTGAGGTAATTTTTCATATAGTTCAAGCATATCACATAAGTATTAAAAAATGACAACAAAATGTTAATGCTTCGATTAATTATTTGACTTAATTTTGTGTGGGTTTTAAAAAAGGTTACATGTCAACAAATTACCAAAATCTGAATAATCTAAAAGTTTCAAAAGATTTATTAACCTTTGTAAATAATGAGTTATTAGAAAATACAAATATTACAGCTGAGAAATTTTGGTTAGGTTTTGACAAGGCGATTCATGAGTTAGCACCAAAAAACAAAGAGCTTCTACAAATTAGAAAAAATTTACAAAAAAAAATTGATGATTGGCACATCAAAAATAAAGGGGCAAAAGTTGAAATCAATCAATATAAAAAATTTTTAAAAGAAATAGGATATTTAAAAGATGAAGGACCAGACTTTAAGATTGAAACAACTGATGTAGATGATGAAATAACTAAAATTGCAGGACCTCAATTAGTAGTGCCAATAATGAATGCTAGATATACGCTAAATGCTGCTAATGCTAGGTGGGTAAGTTTATATGACAGTTTGTATGGAACAAATATAATTGAGTCTGAAGAAGGAGGAAGTGAAAGATATGACCCAAATAGGGGACAAGAAGTAATTAAATATGTAAGAGAATTTTTTGATAAACATATTCCATTAAATGGAACTAGCTGGAAGAATATTGCTGAATTAAAAATTAAAAATAATAACCTGGTTATTTTAAAAGATGATTATGAATATCAACTGAAAGATAAAGATAAATTTATTGGACACCGTGGAGATGCAAATAAACCTTCAGCTATAATTATTAAAAATAATCAATTACACTTTGAAATAATAATAAACCCAAAAGCTTTTAGCGCTGCACATGATATTGCGGGTATTAGTGATGTAATTATTGAATCAGCTGTTTCTACAATTTGTGATAATGAAGATAGTGTTGCTGCAGTTGACTCTGAAGATAAATTAATTTGCTATAAAAATTGGTTTGGTTTGATGAAGGGTGATTTAAAGATTCAATTTGAAAAAAATGGTAAAAATTTAGAGAGAAAATTAAATCCTGATAGAAGTTATATTTCTAAAGAAGGCAAGGGATTAAAGCTACATGGACGAAGTTTGTTGTTAATTAGAAATGTGGGTCATTTAATGACTAACTCTTCAATAATCCTAAAGGATGGAAGTGAAATTCCTGAGGGAATAATGGATGCTTTTTTAACAACATTAGCAGCTCTTCATGATTTAAAGAAAAAAAGAAACTCAAGAAAAGGGTCCATCTACATTGTCAAACCAAAAATGCATGGCCCAGAAGAAACTGCTTTTACTGATTTAATTTTTTCAAAAGTTGAGGAATTACTTGGATTAAAAAAATATACCTGCAAGATTGGGATAATGGATGAAGAAAGAAGAACATCGGCTAATTTAAAAGAGTGTATAAGAACTCTAAAAAATAGAGTTTTTTTTATTAACACTGGTTTCCTAGATAGAACTGGAGATGAAATGCACACTTCCATGGAAGCCGGGCCAATGATCAAAAAAGGAGATATGAAACTATCAAAATGGATTTCAGCTTATGAAAACAACAATGTTGATATTGGTCTACAATGTGGTTTTTTTGGAAAAGCCCAAATCGGTAAAGGAATGTGGGCAATGCCAGACAAAATGAAAGAAATGCTAGAAGAAAAAATCAATCATCTTAAAGCAGGTGCTAATTGTGCATGGGTACCCTCGCCAACTGCTGCTTCACTACATGCTCTGCATTATCATCAAATAAATATATTTGATGAACAACAAAAAATTTTAAAACGTGAAAAGGCAAAACTTAATGATCTTTTAGATATTCCAATAGCTGATAGACCCAATTGGTCCGTTGATGAAATTAATTCTGAAATTTCTAATTCTGCACAAACTTTATTAGGATATGTTGTTAGATGGATTGATCAAGGTGTTGGGTGTTCTAAAGTCCCTGATATAAATAATGTAGGTTTAATGGAAGATAGGGCCACTTTAAGAATTTCATCTCAACATATTGCCAATTGGATCCATCATGGAATAACAACCAAAATTCAAGTTATGGAGATTATGAAAGAAATGGCAAAGATTGTGGATGAACAAAATAAGCATGATAAAAATTATAAAAAAATGAGTGATAATTTAGAAAACTCTCTAGCATTTCAAACAGCCTGTGATTTAATTTTTAAAGGAAAAGATCAACCCTCAGGTTACACTGAACCACTTTTGCATTTAAATAGATTGAAGAAAAAATCTAGTCGGAATTAAAATTTAGTTTCGATCTATTTTTAAAAGCTGAAAATAAAGTTCCATCATCTAAACTTTCTATTTCTCCACCAACTGGTAAGCCTTGTGCTAATTTTGTAATCTTAACATTAGAATTTTTGAGACTATCCTGTACGTAATAAGCTGTTGTTTGGCCCTCTACTGTAGCACTTGTAGCCAAAATCACTTCCTCAATTTTATCTCTATTAACTCTCTCTACCAGAGAATTGATTAGTAAATCCTCTTTTTTTTGTCCTACAGAGGATAATGTGCCTCCTAAAATATGAAAATATCCATGAAAAATATTTGAATTTTCTATAGACCACTGATCAGCCAAATCTTCCACTACACAAATTTTATTAAACTTTACATTGTTACTCTCGCAGTTTTTACAACCATTTAAATTTGACTTGAGAGAACCACATGTTTTACATCTCATTACATTTTTATAAACTTGCGCCAAGGTGTTTGCCATTGGTTTAACAAGTTCATCTCTATTATTTATAAGTTTTAAAACAATTCTTTTGGCTGATTTGGGACCAAGGCCAGGCAATTTAGAAATCAGTTTAATTAGATCTTCAATTTCATTTATATTCTGCATTTTTTAGAGAGGCCATTTGAAACCTGGAATTCCAAATCCACCGGTAGCCTTAGAAATTTCTTCTGTTGTTTTGGTTTTAAGTTGAACTTTTGCATTATTGTGTGCTGCAACTATTAAATCCTCAACAATTGACTTTTTTTCTTTGAGTGTTTCATCTGAAATTTCTATTTTTTGCATTTCACCCTCTCCATCTAAAACAATTTTTATTGAATTTGAGCCAGAAACACCCTCTGCTCTAATCTTCTTTATGTTTTCTTGGCTTTCTTTCATTTTAGACTCAAGTTCTTTTGCTTTATCTAATATCTTATTAAAATCTGTCATTTAATTTTTTTTTTTTGAGATTATGTCAATTAAGTTTGCATCCTCAAATTTATTTAAGACTGCATGATACAATTCGGAATCTTTGAATTCATCAATGATTCTTAATTTTTCAATTCTCTCTTTTTCTTTTACAGACATTTCACCTTTTGTTTTACTTAAAGCTATAATCCATCTTTTATTAGTCCACTCAAAAAGCTTGAGTGATAAATCTTTTACGAAATTCTTATCTAAATCATCATTAAAGGAAATTTCAATTCTGTTTTTTTCAAAGCTTACTAAATTAACATTCTTTTCTAATTCATACTTTAGTTTCATTTCTTTTTTTTGGTTACAAATTTCCAAAAGTGTTTTGAAAGAATCAATTAAAACAGGCCCATTTTCAACTTCTCTTTTTGACTCTACTTTAATTTTTTTTTCTTGAGTTATATTCTTTATTTGACTAATTGACTCAGTTTTAGAACTTGAAATTGTTTCGTCTCTTTTACCTAATCCTGTTAATTCTTTTTTTTTTAAATTATCATCATTTAACTTATTTGTTTCAAGATACATTAGCCTCATCAAAAACATTTCAATTGATAAATTTTGGTTTGTAACTATTTCTAATTCTTTAAGTGTTCTAATAGTAAATTGCCAAAATAAAATGAATATATGTTTATCTACAACTTCAGCTATTTCCTTAATTTTAGAATAATCCTCATCATTTAAAGAAAAATTTGTGCTTTCTACATTTAAAAAATTAATATTTTTAAAATAATAAATTATTTCTAAGAAATCATTTATGAAAATTTTTGGTTCTATTCCCTGATTATAAATTTCTCTATAAATTTCTATTACTTTTTTTTCTTCACCTTTTAAAATAAGTCTTACAATTTCTATTAGTTTTGATTTATTAAAATAACCAAATACCTTTTGTGCTTCATTTAAATCTAGTTCTTTGTTTTGATTTAGAGAAATTAGACCTCTGTCTAATAATGACAATGCATCCCTTACAGATCCCTCTGATATTTTAACTATCAATTTAAGCGCATCATCTGTAGCTTTCCCATTTTCTTTATCTTTTATTTTTTTTAAAAATTCAAATAATTCAGATGATTTAATTCTTGAAAGATCGAATCTCTGACATCTAGATACTACTGTTATAGGTATTTTTTTTATCTCTGTCGTAGCAAAAATAAATTTTAAATATTCAGGTGGCTCTTCTAAAGTTTTTAATAGTGCATTAAATGCTTGTTTGCTAAGCATGTGCACTTCGTCAATTATAAATATTTTATATTTTGATGAAGTAGGCCCATATCTAGAAAATTCTATTAAATCTCTTACGTCATCAACACCTGTTTTACTTGCAGCATCCATCTCCAAAACATCAATGTGATTTGAATTTGAAATGGCATTGCAATTATCACACAGCTTATCTTTACAAAGATTGTTTATACCATTTAAACAATTTAAAGACTTAGCCACTATTCTTGCCGTTGTGGTTTTTCCAATACCCCTTATTCCTGTAAAAAGATATGCATTCGGTATTTTATTAGCCTTAATCGAATTTACAATTGTTTCAGCAACAACCTCTTGGCCAATAAGATCATCAAATGTAGATGGTCTGTATTTTAATGCTAAAACTTTAGATTTATTATTCATCATATTATAGGAGACTAGAACCTGAATAACTGTCTTTACGATTGCTTCCGTTAAGATCTGGTCGGGTTCAAGCAGCACCCACCTCTAGCCTCCAACACTATTATAGCAGTAATAATTTCTAATCTACAAGAAAAGTTTAAAATTTATTTTTCTCTTAATTTGTCGGCTTCAAAAACACCTAGAACGTGAAAATCCTGACAATGTAATCCCAATTCTTCTAAAGATTTTTGAACTTTTGGATCTTCAATATGTCCATCTAAATCACATAAAAAAAAGAAGGAGTCGAATGTATTTTTTTCTGGGTAACTTTGTAATTTAGTTAAATTAACACCGTTAATAGCAAAGCCACCTAATGATTGATATAAAGCAGCGGGTTTACTTTTTAACTTAAATAAAAATGATGTTATATATTTTTTATCTTTAAATTCTGGCTGAATAATATTTTTCCCCATAATTAAAAATCTTGTTAAATTTCCTTTTTCATTTTCAATATTCTTTTTAATAATTTCTAAATTATAAGTTTCAGCACTCAAAGTAGAGGCTATTGCAGCTTTTGTTTTGTCTTTGCTTTTTGAAATCATCTCTGCAGACCCAGCAGTATCTGCTCTAACATGCTGTGTCAAATTATGAGATTTTATAAAATTTGAGCACTGTGATAAAGCTTGTCCATGAGAATAAACATCCTTTATATCATCCATTTTTACACCAGTAACTCCTAATAAATTATGCTCTATTTTTTGAAAATATTCTGAATAAATATTTAAACGATACTCAAACATTAAATATTCAATTCCAATATTTCCAGTTATTCTATTAGACTCAGGAATAATCATTTTAGAATTAGTATCCTTTGATGCTTTTAAAAAACACTCATCAAAAGTTTTGCATGGAACAATTTCAGCTCTTGGTTCTATCGAAAGTGCTGCTAAGTGGGAATAGGCCCCAAATGTGCCTTGAAAATAAATTTTACTCATCACGACTTATATTCCATTAATTTTTTTATAGCTAGAAAATCCTCTTCTGTATCTACCCCAATCGGAGAGGACCTGGCAAGTGCAACATTAATTTTTATATTGTTATCTAGTGCTCGAAGTTGTTCTAATCTTTTTTTAATTTCATTAGTAGATTGGTTGTATGAAACAAAATCTTTAAGTGTTTCTTTTTTGTAACAGTATATACCTAAATGATGATAAATATTTTTATCTTGTAGCAAACTTTTTCTCGTAAAGTTTGTTGCTTCTGGAAAATTTAGGTCGTCCAAATGCTCTTTTGTGTTAACTTTAACAATATTCTCATTTTCATACACTGCTTCATTTTTTATTTTTGAGGCTAAAGTCCCCAATCGAGATTGATTTTTAATCATCTGGTCGTTTAAAACTCTAATATCATCTATATTCATTAAAGGTTCATCCCCTTGTAGATTCATTATCAAATCAATATTTTTATAATCAAGCTTTTGTAAAGCTTCATAAATTCTATCAGTTCCAGTTTTATGTTTCTTTTCGGTTAAAATCACTTGGCCACCATTTTTTTTTACATCATCCATTATTTCTACGTCTTCAGTTGCAACCACTACTTCTCCAATATTTGCTTCTTCAGCTTTTTTAAAAACATGAGAAATGATTGATAGGCCATTAATTTTAAGCAGTGGTTTACCTGGAAGCCTTGTGGCTGATAACCTAGATGGAATTATTACTAATGTTTTCATTGGTCTTTTTTATTTTTTATTACAATATAAACAGAGGCAAAATTGTACATCAAAATATATAAGCAATTTTTAATTTATAGTGTTATATGTTCAAATAATTTTATAAAATGGATTCTTTTGAATTAAATAAAATAATTGCTGCAGTACTTATGGTTGCGCTTCTTGTAATCGGTATTGGAAAGCTATCTGATGTAATATTTTATGTGGAAAAGCCTAAAACACCAGGCTATGCAGTCGATATAGAAGAAGCAGTTACTGTAAGCACTGCTAGCTCAGAACCAACAGAGGAGAAAATTGATATTGCTGCTTTGATGTCTATGGGGGACCTTGCTGTTGGTGAAAAAGTTTTTAAAAAATGTGCAGCATGTCATTCTATTGTCAAAGGAGGAAAAAATAATATTGGTCCTGCTTTATATAATGTTGTTGGTAGACAGACTGGAGTTGTAAATGATTATAAATATTCAAAAGCACTTTCTGGTTATGGAAAGCAATGGACCTTTGAGGAATTGAATGGTTACTTAATAAAACCTGCTAAATGGATTAAGGGAACAAAAATGGCGTTTGCTGGACTACGGAAAGAAAAAGATAGAGCATCAGTAATTTTATATTTAAATCAAAACTCTGATAATCCATTACCACTACCCTAATCTTCCAAAACAATAAAGTAAAATAGATTTTTGCACATGCACTCTATTAAGAGCTTGTTGCCAAACTTTTGATTGTTTGCTTAAAAAAACTTTTTCATCTACTTCTTTACCTCTAGGTAAACAATGAAGGAAAATGCAATCGTTTTTTGCAGATTTCATAAGTTTTTTATCAATCCTAAATTTTTTAAAGTGATTTAATTTCTTAATCCTATTAACTTTATCATTCATAGATATCACCTTGTCTGAAAAAATAACATCGGCTCCTGTTACTGCTTTTTTTGCACTTATATAGAAAGAAATTTTATTTTTATTATTTTTAATATAATTTAAAATATTTTTATTAGGCTGATATTTTTTGGGACAACCAATGTTTAGCTTGAATGAAAATTTGATTGATGCTGCAATTAAACTATTTAATACATTGTTGCAGTCTCCAATCCAACTTATATTTAATTTTGATATTGGTTTTTTTTTAATTTCTTCAACAGTAAAAACGTCAGATAAAATTTGAGTAGCATGTGAGCTTGGGCTTAGTCCATTAATGATTGGTATCGATAAATGTTTTTTAAATTCCTCTAATTTTTCATCACTGTCCGTTCGAAGCATAAAAGCATTACCAAAATTAGACAATATTTTAGCAGTGTCCTCAATACTTTCACCACCTTTAGACAAATGCAGTTCATCTGGTCTAAGAGTTAAAGTACTTCCACCGAGTTGTTTTATTGCTAAATAAAAACTTAATCTAGTTCTAAGACTAGATTTTTCAAACATTTGTATTAATAATTTTCCTTTTAAAGGGGCCCCTTTATCAACTTCAAGATTATTGAGTTTTTTTCTAGCACTTTTTCTTTTTTTTGCATCAATTAAAATCTTTCTAAGATCTTTGATTGAAATATCTTTTAAATTTATAAAATGTTTCATCCCATCAAAGCTCTAAACAAACTTTTCTTATAATCTGCAAAGCTTTATCTATTTCACTTTTTTTTACATTTAATGGAGGTAAAATACGAACAACATTTTCTGCAGCACGTATGGTTAATAGTTTGTTATCCATCAATTTTTTAATAAATTTTGTTTGATCTGTTTGAAGCTGAATCCCAATTAATAGACCTCTCCCTCTTATCTCTTTAATAATATTAGGATATTTTTCTTTAAGATTATTTAAATGAGAAAAAAAATATTTTGATAAACGTTTGACGTTATTTAAAAATTTCTTGTTAGAAACTGTATCCATTACAGTATTACCAATAGTCATAGCTAAAGGATTGCCTCCAAAAGTTGAACCATGAGTTCCTGGTGTCATTCCTGAGGCAACTTTTTTATTCATTAATACAGCGCCCAAAGGAAAACCGCCTCCAATACCTTTTGCTATTGGAACAATATCTGGTCTTACTTTTGATTTTTCAAAAGCAAAAAAATCTCCTGTTCTGCCTATTCCACATTGAACCTCGTCTAAAATTAATAAGATATTCTTTTTATTACATAGTTTTCTGAGCGCTTTTAAGCACCAATCTGGTATTACCTTAATTCCACCCTCACCCATTATAGTTTCAATCATTATTGCAGCTGTATTCTTAGAAATGAGTTTTTTTAACTTTGTATGATCTCCAAAATTGAAGTGATCAAATCCTTGTACTTTTGGTCCAAAACCCTCTGTCATTTTCTTTGAACCACTTGCAAAAATAGCTGCCAATGTTCTTCCATGAAATGAGTTTTTAATACAAATAATCCGATTTTTATTAGGTTTTCCTATTGAGTGAAAATATCGTCTAGCCACTTTAATTGCTGCCTCTGTAGCTTCAGCTCCACTATTTTGAAAAATAACAAAGTTAGCAAATGTTTTTTTTGCTAATTTTTTTGCTAATTTTTCACCCTCTGGAATTGTAAATGCATTAGAGACATGCCAAAGTTTTTTTGATTGACTTTGTATTGTTTTAACTAATTTTGGATGGGCATGACCCAATGAATTAACAGCAATGCCTTGTACAAAATCTAAATATTTACTCCCGTTAGTTGAATACAAGTAACTACCTTTACCTTTTAAAAAAGATAATTTTTTTCTATTATAATTTTTTGCAAGATAGCTCATTTAATTTACCTTCTATAAACTAAAATATTCTCATGCAAGTTGCGATTGTATTTGTTAAAAAATAAATTTTTACTCTTTTGTGTATAACTAACAAAAGTGTCTTGTTTATTTATTATCTATGACTTTATATAGTGTTTTAAATTAAAATATACACATGATATAGTAAAATATGAGTTGGACAGATGAAAAAGTTAACAAACTTAAAGAATTATGGGGTAAAGGAAATACCGCAAGTCAAATAGCAGAGATAATTGGTGGAATTAGCAGAAATGCCGTTATTGGTAAAGCTCATAGATTAAATCTTTCAGCAAAAATCAAAACAAGAGCCGCTACATCAAACCGAATTTTTGAAGATTCACAGGCTGATAAAAATATTAAATCTAGAAAAGGGCGAAAAAGCAAATTTAAATCTCTAATTATTGAAAAAGATTTTGAACCTGAAAATCCAAAACAATTGGAGGAGTTAGATGAAAGTTCTTGTAAATGGCCAATAGGTCATCCTAACGAAAATTCTTTTTATTTTTGTGGAAGAACTTCACTAAAAGACTTTTCTTATTGTAAATTGCATCTTCTTTACGCTTATCAACCTAAGGGTAAAAAAGAACAAGTTTCTGAAAAAGAAAAGGAAGAAATGCCAAATTTGATTTCCAAAAAAATTCAATCTGCTTAAATTATACTTAGTTAGTGTTTTTTTAAAAATTTTTGCTATTTAGAATTATATTTTGAGGTATTAAACTCACCACCTTCTTTCCACATATAACAATATTTTTTAACTTCTTCTTCAAAAATTCTTTTACTTGGAATGCCTATTTCAAAATTAGATTTATATTTGCTTGATAAAATATTATCGTATTTTAAAAGCCTTAATTGATCTTGAGTTAATAACGGTTTTGGTAGTAATTGGAAAAATATCGCACTTAAATTCGCCAAAAACAGTGGCATAGGAATTAAAAATCTTTTTTTGTCGATTAACTTAATTAACTTTTTTAAAATTTGTTCTAAAGAAATTGTTTCAGGCCCAACGCATTCAATAATTTGTGAGTTGATCTGTTTTGTCATTACGTAATAAATTATATCAATTAAATCAGAGCAGTGTATTGGCATAAACTTGGTTTTTCCAGAATAGTATAGTGGGAAAAAAGGTAATCTATTTAGTAAAGTCATGAAGTTGGTAGTAAAATTATCATCAACAGAATATACAATTGAGGGTCTTAGAATTATTGCATTTGGAAAATTACTTAAAATTTTTTTTTCTCCTTCAAGTTTACTTTTTGCATATTTGGAGTCAATCGCGTCATTGATGCCTAAAGCAGAAATATGAATAAAGTTTTTAACATTATATTCTTTACAAAGTTTTGCTAGAAGACTGGGAAATATATTATGGATGTTTTTAAATGAGTTTTTTCTATTTTCAAATAAAATTCCAATCAAATTGATACAAATTTCCGTATTTTCAAAAAGTTTTCTTATCTTGCTTTCCTCAAAAATATTTGCTTCAACAATCTCAATATAACCAGCGTTGCCTTGGGTCTTGATAATATAACCTTTTTGATGTGTATTTCTTGTAACTACAGTAACTCTAAATCCATTCTTTGTAAGTTTTCTAATAAGATGACGCCCAATTTGACCGCTACCACCAAATATTAGACAATTTTTTGCTTTCATATATATATATTTAATAATGACAGTTGAAATTAAAGTTCATAAAAATGATTTACCAGATGATTTAAATTTAGGCAATGTAATAGCAGTCGATGGTGAGTTTATGGGTCTAAACGTAAAACGGGATCCTCTTTGTTTAATACAAATTTCTACTGGCAATTCCGACGCACATATAGTTCAATTTGATCGCTCAAACTATAGAGCTCCTAATTTAGTAAAAATATTGGCAAATAATGATATCAAAAAAATTTTTCATTATGGTAGAGCCGATATTGCTCATATTAAATATTATCTCAAAACAGACACTAACAATATTTTTGATACAAAAATAGCTTCTAAACTTGCTAGATCTTATTCGGATAATCATTCATTAAAAACACTAATAAAAGAATTTATTAATATAGATATAAGTAAACAATTTCAAAGCTCTGACTTTGGAGGAGATTTGAGTCCTGCACAACTTAAATATTGTGCTAATGATGTGGTTTATCTTCATAAAATTCATGAAGAATTGAATAAAATTTTAATTAGAGAGAAAAGAATTGAATTATACTTTGATTGTTTAAAATTTTTAAAAACTCGCGTAGATCTTGATTTGGCGTTATTTAAGGATGATATATGGTCACATTAAAGAAAAACAATTCTAGTATTTCTGTTGCCCAAAAAGTTTTAGATTTAAAAATTAATTCCTTGAGACTTCTAAAAAAATCTATCAATAAAGATTTTGATAAAGCAGTCAATGCTATTATTTCTTGTTCCTCAAAAATTATTTTATGTGGTGTTGGAAAAAGTGGTTTGATTGCAGCTAAGATAGCTTCCACAATGTCCTCCGTCGGAAGTCCAGCATTTTCATTATCCGCAAACGATTGTTTGCACGGTGATCTAGGAAGTATTTCAAAAAAAGATCTTTTAATACTAATCAGTAATTCAGGAAGGTCAGAAGAGCTTTTGCCTATAATAAAATTTGCAAACAGAAATAAGGTCAAACTTATTGGAATCGTTTCAAAAAAAAACTCCTCTCTTTATAAAGGTTCCGACATAAAAATTTTAATACCTGAAGTTAAAGAAGCAGGTCTTGGTATAGTTCCTACATCAAGTACAAGTATTCAATTAGCAATAGGTGATGCTATGGCTATTGCTGCTTTAGATAAAAAGAAATTTAATAAATATGATTTTTCAAAATTACATCCTGCTGGAAATTTGGGTAAACAGCTCAAAACTGTTGAAGATCTTATGGTAACAAAAAAACAAATTCCATTCATAAGTCAGAATAAAAATTTAAGAGATGCAATTAAAGTAATTACTCAAAAAAAATTAGGAGTTTTGATAGCGAAGAATAAAAAAGGACAGACTTCTGGTATATTAACAGATGGAAATATCAGAAAAATAAGACATGACACAAAAGATTTAAATAGAGTTTTTATTAAAGATGTTATGACAAAAAAGCCTATATCTATTTCAAAAGAAACTTTAGCTGTTAAAGCCTTAAGAATTATGAATGAAAAAAAAATTACAAGTTTGTGTGTTCATAAAGATAAAAAAATAAACAAAACTTTAGGTTTGATTCATATACATCATTTGCTTGATGCAAATATTGAATAAATGAATTTTAAATCTTTAATTCAAATTTTTTTACTTTTATTGATTTTAATAATTTGTGGAGCACTTTATTATAATTATCTTCATAAAAAACCTTCACTCTTAAATAAAAAAAAAATTGTGATTATAGAAGAACCAAAAAAAGAAATACTTGGAAATTTTATCAAAGATATAGAATATAAATCCGAGGACGAGTTAGGAAACTCTTATATTATAAGGTCAAAAAAAGGTGAATTTAAAGATAAAAATCCTAATCTAATTTTTATGACGAATGTAGAGGCTGTAATAAAACTAAAAGATAAAACAATAATTAGGCTTACATCGTTAAATGCAAATTATAATATTTTAGATAATAATACCAATTTTTTTAATAATGTAAATTTAGATTATCTTACCCACAAAATTACTGCTGATAATATAGATGTTTTTTTTAGAGATAGTAAGGTTGAAGCTTACAACAATTTAGTTTATAGAAACCTTGATTTAAGTTTAATTGCAGACAAAGTAGAGATAGATTTAATAACAAAAAATTCAAAAATTTTTATGTTAAATAATGAAAAAATCAAAATAATTAAATCAAATTAAATGGCTATAATAAAAAAATTTAGAATTAAATCATTTAAAGACAAAAAACCTATAATCAAATTAGAAAAGATAACACTTTCTTTTGAAAAAAGAACTTTGCTTGAGAATATAAGTTTCAATTTGAATCAAGGACAAATTCTAGGTTTGCTTGGTCCAAATGGTGTTGGTAAGTCTACAATTTTTAACATTATAATTGGATTAATAAAACCCAATTATGGATCAGTTATAATTAATGATGAAAATGTTATTAACTATCCAATTTCATCTAGATCATCAAAATTTAAAATTGGTTATGTTCCTCAATATGGGGGATATTTTCATGATTTGACACTAATAGAAAATTTGAAAGCAATAGGTGAAATTCAAATAAAAGATCTTAAAGCTAGAAACTCTAAAATTGAAGAATTGATATCTCAGTTTGAACTTGAAAATGCAGTGAATGTTCCTGCAAAGTTTTTATCTGGTGGACAAAAAAAGAAATTAGTAATTGCCCTTGCACTATTAGGAAATCCCAAAGTTCTTCTTTTGGACGAACCTTTTGCCGCCCTCGATGTCTTAACAATTAAAATGCTAAAAGAATTAATTGTAAATCTTCAAACTCAGACCAACTTAAGTGTTTGTATTTGTGACCATCAGGCAAGAGATCTTCTTTCTTGCGTAGATATTGCTATAATTCTATCTAATTGTAAAATAATAGCAAAAGGAACCCCTTCAGAACTTGTAAAAGATAGTAAAGCTCAAAATGCATATTTTGGAGACTCTTTTAGATTAAGCTAGAATGACTAATCCAATAATTATTAAAAAAAAAATTAAGCCATTTAATAAAACAATTTACGTAAGTGGTGATAAAAGCTTATCAATAAGATGGGCACTACTGGCGTCTCAAGCAAAAGGAAAGTCAAGAGCTTATAATATTTTAAGATCAGAAGATGTATTAAGCACTTTGAATTGTCTTAAAAAACTTGGCACTAAAGTGATATTAAAAAAGAAATACTGTGAAATTGAAGGTTTGGGTCTTAACAGTTTTAAAAATAAGAAAAATTTAGTTTTGGACGCCGGAAACTCGGGAACATTAAGCAGATTAATTGTTGGCCTTCTGGTGCATTATAAGAATAAAGTCAAAATTATTGGTGATAAAAGTTTGTCTAAAAGAGACTTTTCAAGAATTATAATTCCACTTAAAAAATTTGGAGCTAAGTTTAAATACAAACATAAATTTAAGCTTCCATTGATAGTTGGCGGATCAAAAAATTTAAAATCAATTAAATATTATGAAAAAAAAGGATCTGCACAGTGCAAAAGTAGTATTATGCTGGCGGCTCTTAATACTAAAGGCGAAACATATATAAAAGCAAAAAAATCAAGAGACCATACTGAAATTTTATTTAAATATCTTAAAATTCCAATTTTAGTAAAAAAGAAAAAAACATTTGATATAATTAGAGTTAAAGGCGGATATCAATTTAATGGATTCAATTACCATATACCATCAGATATAAGTTCAAGTGCTTTTTTTATTGTTTTAACCCTCTTAGCCAAAAAATCTAAATTGACAATTAAAAATGTTAATATTAATCCCTCTAGAATAGGTATTGTAACTATTTTGAAAAAAATGGGTGCTAAGATAAGTTTTAAAAATAAGAAAGTTATTAATGGTGAAAAAGTAGCAGATATTTTGGTTAAAAGTACTAAAAAAGTAAATCCAATTAAATGTCCAAAAAATTTAAATTCCCAAGCCATAGATGAATTTTTACTTATTTTTTTAGTTGCATCAAAAGCAAATGGGATATCTACATTTAGTGATTTATCCGAACTTAATCAAAAAGAAAGTCCAAGACTCATACTTGGTTCAAAAATACTTAACATGATGGGTATTAAAACAATTTTAACTAACTCAAGTATTAAAATTTTTGGCAACCCTGATATTAAAATTAAAAACATTATTAAGATTAAAGATTATTTAAAAGATCATAGAATCTTTATGATGAGTATGGTTTCGGCTCTAACAGTAGGTGGGCATTGGAAATTATACAATCCCGACTCAATTAAAACTTCATTCCCATCATTTCTGGAATTAATTAATAATTTGAGAAATTAATATTCAAGCTTTGAAAATCAAGCCTACGCTCGCAAATCTCTCAAAATACAAGAAAAATACATAATATTATTTAAAATTGCCTAAAAAAATAAAAAAATTCAACCTTGATTAATATTATAAATTTAATTAAAAGGGCATGCTTTTAAATAAAAAGCTAAAAAATATACAATTAATGGAAATATACAAAAACCTTTCAACCCCCGCTTCAAAAGAGTTTGAGCAACTTTTAAACAATCAGCTTTCAAAAACTAAAATTGAAGAAGGAAAAATTGTTGAAGGTAAAATTAACAAAATTACTGAAAAATTTGTTTTTCTTTTTATCGATGGTTTGAAAAGTGAGCCAATTCTGGATATTAATGAACTAAAAAGTCTTGGATTAACTGATAAGATTAAAATAGGTGAAAAAATATCTGTTCTTTTAGAAAAAATTGAAGATAGAAATGGTGAGGTCCTAGTTTCTGCTAATAAAGCCCAAAAAATTAAAGGTTGGAACAAACTGGTGGAGGCATATGAAAAAAATGAGCCGATAATGGGTAAGATTACATCCAAATGTAAAGGAGGATGTATTGTTGAACACATTGATACAGGTTCTTTAATGTTCTTACCTGGTTCACAGATCAGCGACAAGCCTATGAAAGACATTAGTCATTTAATTAATGAGCCTCAAAAATTTTCTTTGATAAAACTTGATAAAGTCAGAGGTAATGCTTGCGTTTCAAGAAAAGAAATAATTTCCTCATTTAAAAAAGAGGATAAAGCTAAAATTATTGAAAAATATAAAGTTGGCGATGTAATTAAAGGAGCTGAAGTAAAAGGTTATAGTTCCTTTGGTTGTTTCTTTAATGTTAGCGGAGAATTAGATGTACTAGTTCATCTTCAAGAAATATCTTATTCAAGGGTTAATCACCCAGATGAAGTTTTTACTATTGGAGAAAAACACGATCTTTTAGTTATTTCTGTTGATAAAGAAAAATTACAGGTGGGTTGTTCAGTAAAACAATTATCACCCGACCCTTTCGAGCATATTACAAATTACGAACTAAATAAAATTTATAAAGTTAAAATTGTAAAGATAATGGACTTTGGGGCCTTTTGTGAACTTGAGCCAGGTTTAACAACTTTACTTCATTCTAGTGAAATTAGCTGGACTAAGAAAAATCAATCACCTAAAAAAATTTTGAAAGTTGGGGATAGCATTGACTGTGTAATTACAGAAATTGACAAAGAAAAGAGAAGAGTTTCAATATCACATAAATTAACAAAAGAAAATCCGTATGAAACTTTTGAAAAAAAATATCCTGTGGACTCAGTTATTGAAGGAGAAGTAACAAATAAAAATGAATATTCACTTTTTTTAAAAATTGAGGAACTAGATATTGATGTTTTTTTACATTGTAACGACTTAACATATTCGAACAATGCTACTGAAGAATTAAATAAATACAAAAAAGGTGATAAGCTTAAAGTAAAAGTTCTTGAAATTAAATCTTCTGAACAAAAGATAAGAGTTGGCCTTCGTCAAACATTGAAAGATCCTTTTGATTGGTTTAAAGATAAAGAAGTTAACCAAACTATAACTGTTAAAGTTACATCTACTGATAACAAAGGATTAATGGTTAGACCCGAGGGTTGTGAAATGGACTTTCAGATTAAAAAAACAAATATTGCAATTAATTCTGCTGATGCTCGTCCAAATAGATGGACAGGGGGCGAGAAGCTTGACTGTGCCATATCGGAGATTGACTTCAAAAAAAGAAAAGTAAATCTAAGCATTAAACTTCTAGAAGAAATTGAAAAAAAAGAGGCTTTAGAAAAATATGGTTCTGAAGGCTCAGGAAAAAACTTACCTTTTTCATCTCTGTCAGATGATTTAAAAAAAAAGGACAAAAAAAACAAATAGTAAAGAAGATTTAAGTTGGCTGTTGTAAAATCAAAGCTCCTAGAAAAACTCTCAAAAAACTATCCCAATTTTCATAAAAAAAAAGATCTAGGTAAAATAATAGATATTGTACTCTCTGAGATAAAACAAACTTTAAAAAGAGGTGAAAGAGTGGAATTAAGGGGTTTTGGAATATTCTTTAGTAATATTCAAAAAGCAAGAATTTCAAGAAACCCTAAAACAGGTGAAAAAATTAATACACCAGAAAAAAAAACAATTCACTTCAAAATGGCTAAAGACTTGTTTAAAAAATTAAATGATGAAACATAAAAAAATTTTTGTTGCTTGTGATACTTCTGATTTAAATAAAACAAAAAAAATTATAAAGCAAACACAGACGAATAAACTCAAAATTATACCAAAATTTGGACTGCAATTTTTTTACTCTAAAAATGGAAGAAAATTTTTAGAAAAGTTTAATAAAGAATTTTGGTTGGATTTAAAAATTAATGATATTCCTCAAACAACATTATCTGCGGTAGATAGTTTAAAAGATCTTAGAAAATGTAAATATATAACTGTCCATGTAAATGGTGGGCTTGAAATGTTAAGAGCTGTTAAAAAGAGGGCAATATTAATTAATAGAAATTTAAAAGTGCTTGGTGTTACAATTTTAACAAGCCTTAATAACAAATCACTTAGAGAAATAGGGTACACAAAATCAGTGAAACAATTAGTATTAAAACAAGCTGGTTTAATAAAAAAATCAGGTTGTGATGGTATAGTTTGTTCTGCTGAAGAAGCTAAAATGGTTAGAAAAAAATTTAAAAAGTTACTTATTGTAACCCCTGGAATAAGACTGCCGGGAGATAGTACTAACGATCAATCCAGAGTAATGACACCTAATGATGCTTTTAAAAATAAAGTATCTGGGATTGTAATGGGAAGGTCGCTAATTAAAGGAAATATCAAAAAAAATATTCAAAGATTAATTGACAACTTAAATAATGATAAAAGAGTCTAAAATCTGCGGGATCTCAGATCTTAATACTCTTGATTTCATAATTAATCATGCCTACCCACCTCAATTTATTGGTTTTATTTGCAATTATAAACAAAGTTCAAGATATGTTGATGTTAAAAAGCTTAACGAATTATTAAAATTGGATAAGAAGAAATCTAGCTTTGTAGCTGTCCTAGTAAAACCTGATAAAAATATTTTAGAAAGCATTAAAGATCTTCCTTTTGATTATTATCAAATTTACGATTGTACACCTAGAGAAATAAAAGAAATTAAGGAAAAGTATAATAAAAAAATTATTACTGCTTTAACTATTAATGATCAAACTGATGTTGAAAAATCTCATTTATTTTATGAAGTAACAGACATTTATTTGTTTGATAGCAAAGGCTACGAGAAAAGTATATCTTTTGACCACTCACTTATTAAAAAAATAAAGATCAACAAGCCAATAATGATAGCTGGAAATATTCAGGTGAATGATAATCTTGATAATTTTAAAGAAATAGCAGATATTATAGATATATCTGGGGGTCTTGAGACTTCTGGGATAAAAGATAAATCCAAAATAGATATATTTTTAAATAAGATTGAGCAGGTAAAAAATGAAGATTAAAAAAGGAATTCCATTAATTGATCAACACGATAAACATGGCTTTTGGGGTGGTAAATTTGGAGGAAGTTTTATTCCTGAGACTTTAAAAAAACCTGTGGAAGATTTAACAGAGGAATTCAAAAAACTCAGAAAAAATAAAAAATTTTTAAAAAAAAGAGATTTTTATTTCAAAAACTATATTGGAGCTCCTACTTCATTTGTCAAATTAGATAATCTTACAGATTATTTGGGTGGAGCCCAAATCTGGGCAAAGGTTGTTTCTGAAGCAAATGGCGGTGCACATAAAATATATAATGCAACTGTCCATGCTCTTATTTGTAAAGCAATGGGTAAAAAATATATCGTAGGTGACACTGGGGCTGGTTATGCAGGAAAAATGCTTAGTATGGCTGCTAAAAAATTTGGCCTTAAATGTAAAATATTTATGGGAGCAAAAGACATTAAGAGACAAAAACCCAACTGTGATGCAATGAGAAAAAATGGAGCTGAAATAATTCCTGTTTACTCAGGCAGTCAAACACTGGTGGATGCTGTTAGTGAATGTATGAGATACTGGGTATCTAATTGTGATAACACTCACATGTGTGTAGGTTCTACTGTAGGGCCTAATATTTTTGTAAAAATTTGTGGATGGAGTACAGCACAAATTTCCAGAGAACTTAAGTTTCAAATTGAAAAAGAATTCAAGAAGATACCAAAAAAAATAAAGTTAATAAATTGTGTTGGTGGAGGAAGTTCTGC
>Ga0315315_10001139_pt1 | contig 24123 bp, 15 predicted proteins | sample M140m3416metaG_FD_203699 | JGI IMG/M metagenome (GOLD analysis project Ga0315315, IMG submission 203699) | Ammonia-oxidizing marine archaeal communities from Monterey Bay, California, United States - M1 40m 3416 | ecosystem: Environmental > Aquatic > Marine > Intertidal zone | place: USA...
CACAATACTCGCTCCATGCCGAGCAGCTTCCAGACAACTTGCGAGCGAAGCGCCTGATGTGTCGTGGGTGTGAAAATGGATCGGAAGACCAACTTCGTCATGGAGTGCTTTTGCCAATCGTCCTGCAGCAAATGGCTTGCAAAGACCAGCCATATCTTTGATTGCCAGAAGGTGAGCGCCTCGTTTTTCAAGCTCTTTTGCAAGGTCTACATAATACTTCAGTGTGTACTTGTCTCGTTTGGGGTCGAGTACATCGCCGGTGTAACAGACAGTGGCTTCGCACAGAGCCCCACTCTCCTGAACAGCTGTCATGGCGACCTCCATGTTTGGGACCCAGTTCAATGGATCAAAAACTCGGAATACGTCGATTCCAGCCGATGCAGATTCCCTGACAAACCCTTGAACAACATTGTCAGGATAATTTGTGTATCCCACGGCATTACTTGCACGAAGAAGCATTTGGAAAAGAATGTTTGGTACCTTTTCACGCAGTCGGGTCAAACGCTCCCAAGGACACTCCTTCAGAAATCGCATCGCGGTATCAAAGGTTGCGCCACCCCACATCTCAAGTGAAAAGAGACCATTCGCAAGCCTGGCATACGCGTCAGCGACGGCGATCATGTCATAGCTTCTCATGCGAGTTGCCAAGAGTGACTGATGAGCGTCACGCATTGTGGTATCTGTCAGGTAAAGACCCTTGTGCGACCGTAGGGAAGCAGCAAATTTCTCTGGTCCAAGTTCAAGAAGTTTTGTCCGACTGCCGGCTGGCGGGTCCTGCTGGGAGTCAAACGCTGGCACAATTGCTGGACTTCGACGCACAACTGGCTGACGGTTTTTCATCAGCGGGTTACCATTGACAATGGTTTCAGCGAGAAAGTTGAGGAGGCGAGTGGCGCGATCCTGCCGAATCGGGAAGTCGAAAAGGCTCGGTGTTTCATCGATGAATCGTGTGGTGCAATTCCCTGCGAGAAACTCTGGGTGCGTTACAAGGTTGATAAGGAACGGAATGTTGGTTTTGACTCCCCGTACACGAAACTCTTGGAGACATCGTTCAATATGACCGGCTGTTTCGACGTGAGAGAGCCCTCGTGCAGTCACTTTAACCAAGAGTGAGTCAAAGTATGGCGTGACAACGGCTCCAGAGAAGGCCGTGCCTGCATCGAGTCGAATCCCCATCCCACTTGCTGAACGGTACGCTGTAATTCGACCATAATCTGGCAGGAAACGGTTTTCCGGATCTTCCGTTGTAACCCGACATTGGATGGCGGCCCCCATCGTGCGTATGGCACTTTGGTCTCCCAGCCCGATTTCTGGATCTGTCAATTTTTTGCCCGCAGCAATCTGTAGCTGTCTGCGAACAATATCAACACCTGTGATCTCTTCGGTCACGGTGTGTTCAACCTGAATACGTGGGTTGACTTCGATGAAATAAAATCGGTCTGCATCAGCATCGACAAGGAATTCAACTGTTCCGGCATTCTCGTAATTAGCGGTTCGTCCAATAGCGATTGCAGCGTCACATATCTGATCTCGAATGGTCGGAGAAATATTCGGTGCCGGAGCTACCTCAACAACTTTTTGATGCCGGCGCTGAACTGAACAGTCTCGCTCGTAAAGGTGTACAAGGTTTCCGTGTGTATCTCCAAGAAGTTGTACTTCGATGTGTCTGGCACGCTCAATAAACTTTTCAATGAAGACGCTTGTACTGCCAAAAGCAGTTTTGCTTTCACGCTGAGCGCTTTCCAGTGCAGCCGGCAGGTCTTCTTTGGTTCGTACGATACGCATGCCACGACCACCACCACCATGAGCCGCCTTGAGCATGACAGGGAACCCAAGTTCCTCAGCAGTTTGAATTGCCTCTTCGAGGCTTTCGAGGGCACGCGACGACCCTGCGAGAATCGGGACGCCAGCGCGTTCAGCAAGTTCGCGAGCGGCGGTTTTATCTCCGAGGTTTTCTAGAAGTTCAACTCGTGGCCCAACAAAGATGATTCCCGCTTCGCCACAAGCCCGAGCAAATTGGGCGTTTTCGGAGAGGAATCCGTAGCCCGGATGAATTGCATCTACGTTGTGTTCTTTCGCAAGCGAAACGATCCCATCAATATCGAGGTAGCTTCGTAGTGGTTCGCCAGGGCGTCCGACAACATACGCTTCGTCTGCTTTAAAACGGTGTAAAGAGAACCGATCTTCATGGGCATAAATTGCGACGGTTCGCATTCCGAGTTCATGTGCTGAACGAAAGACGCGGATGGCAATTTCACTACGATTTGCAACAAGAAGTTTGCGAATTGGTTGCATGACAATGACTTCGTACTCAATGGAAAAATGAATGTGTTTCTCAAAACCGACGGGTACGGCACAGGAGTGTTTTCAGGTAACAAGAAGCCTATGTCAGGCGTACTCCATAAACAGGTGTACTCCATAAAATAGCTGCCCAAAAATCCTGCCTCAGTGCTCCATCGTACCGTGCGTTTGCAGTCGGTCATACAGGGGAGGTGCGGCGCCGTGGAATAAGGGCCTCTCGGAATTGGCGGTGGGTATCGTTCACACGCGTGAGCGATCTTCAGCGTAACTGGCTCTTAGATATGCTGGCGTTAATTCAGCTGTTGAAGTAGTTAAACCGTTTTCAAATTTTTCCAGACCGAGACACGATAATGTGCGAATGTGTGGATGCCATGCTTCTGCTGGTGGGACTTTGAGTGTTCCGGGGCTGTTGTTTATTTCATGGATACTATCGTGTTGCATGGCAAGGCCCGGACCAGTGACGAGCGATCCCGGAACCAACGTTTTGTGCCACTCTTCAGGTTTCCTTAAGGTGCCCTCACCGATCTTCCAAATGCGGCTGTCCGCTGGTCGTGACGCTGTTGTGGCATAGATTTCTCCACGTCCAGCATCAAAAATGACTTCCACTTGATCGCACGAACCACATTCAGCAACGGCCTGACTTGCCAGGCAGGATGCTGTTGAAACGCCCACAAGGGAGCAGTCATTCGTCCAGGCAAGTGCTTTGGCTGTCGTGACGCCGACTCTCAGGCCTGTAAAAGGACCGGGGCCTGTTGCGACAATTACAAGGTCAACCTCATTGAGTGGCCAGCCGGCTGATTCAATGAGTGCACCAAGAGTTGGCATGAGGTGTCGTCCCTGCCCACCCTCTTCAGGGAGCTGAGATTCCTGCAAAAGGAGATTTCCGAAACGACCCGACTCGGGTTTTTCGGCATGGTGTGACGGCAGAGACCCAACCGCCACGCTGCCCGGACTCGTGCTGGTCTCGATAGCTAGAAACTTATGAATTGAGGGCATGTGGAGAGTCTGCTTGACCGCGACCGAACAGTGAACAAAACTTGTTGTATTATTATGGAGTATGTTGATCCAGAGAACACACCAGAAAAATTTGATTTAGCGTTTATTTTTGCTGTGCCAAAATCTCTTTACTGTTTTTCGGCGTCTTAGCGTGTGCCCTGTTAGATCGCCACAACACTGATTACTCGAGGCTGATCCAGCGACAGGGAAGTATTTGTGAAGATTGCACTGATTAGTGACATTCATGGAAATCTGGAGGCACTGACTGCAGTTCTCCAGGATATTGAAAAGCAGAGTGTTGATACTCTCTACTGTCTTGGTGACATCGTCGGATATGGCCCTAATCCGTGCGAGTGTCTTTCTACAGTTCGTGATCGATGTGAAAAGATAATTCTTGGTAATCATGATCAAGCGGCACTATTTGATCCAGATGGATTCAACGTAGGAGCAGAACGGGCAATTCGCTGGACACGTGATCAACTTGAGTTTCATGATCAGCGATCGCGTCGGTCAGAGGAGAACCTTTTCTATTTCCTAGGTGAATTACCGAGAAGCTTCAAGGAAGGGGAGATGCTTTTCGTTCATGGGTCAGCACGACGGCCGCTCGATGAGTACGTGTTTCCTGAAGATATCTACAACCCCCTGAAACTGAAGCATATATTTGAACTGGTTTCTCGTCTCTGCTTTCAAGGGCATACGCACATTCCAGGAGTCTTTACGATTGCGCCGGAATTTGTGGCTGCGGCCGTTGGACCAGGCACGACTGAGGTCAGGATGGCCTTGCCAGCCACCAAGGCCATGATCAATGTTGGATCTGTCGGACAGCCCAGAGATAATGATCCTCGATCCTGTTATGTCATTGTTGAAGATTTTGAAACCGTGCGTTATCGGCGAATACAATACGATGTGAAAGCAACCTGCGACAAGATTTACAATATTCCTGAACTGGACAACTTTCTCGGTGATCGGCTGTTAGTAGGGCGTTAATAAAAACAGAAGAGGCCCCCCTCCTGATTGCACCGAAAACAGGCTACACTACCTTTTTTCCCGCTGGATTACCGTGGAACGACGCTACGCTGTTTTTATCGCTCTTTCATTGGCTGCTGTTCTCAGCAGTCAGGTCATGCGCTCAATTCTTTTTCCGCAGGCAGAAGAAAAGCCGCCTGTTGTAAAGCCGGTCGTGAATGGCAGCGAAAAAGGGCAGCAAGACCCTGTCAAACCAAAAGAAGAACGTGATCCCACTCCAGCAGAACCAACTCGTTCTGCTGGAGATCCACCAGCAAATGAGTCTGAAAGTGAAGGACCATCAGATTCGGAGCCTTCAGTAACACAATCGGCACCACGTCGTCACTTGTCGTTGGGTTCACTGAATCCTGATGCTCCGGCCGGCATGCTGGTGACGTTGTCGAGTCGTGGCGCAACTGTTGAGCGTATTGAATTAGCCGGTGAACAGTTTCATGATCAGGATGATAGGGGGGCTTACATCGGTCACTTTGCGGCGGATGTTGTTCCTGAGGGGTGCCGGCTCACTGTTGTTGGTGATGGGACACCAGCAAAAATCGGGGGACTTCAGGCTGGGGATGTCGTTGTTCGTGTAGCAGATTCAACGACTCCTGATCCTCAGAGCCTTGCAGCTGTTCTGGCCCGCTTGAAACCTCGCCAGATTATTTCTGTTACCTTCCGTCGGCCGCAAGGAGAAGCACTTGGTCGAGAACAAACTATCGACGTACAGGCAACGCGGCGTCCCCTTGAGGTGATACGCCCAGAGTTTAGTGCTGTTCCAACCGTCGATGTGGATGCAGGTTTTCACGATCCGCTCTCCTTTCGTTTGTCGATCGCATCCCGTGATGGGCAAAAGCGTCTCGATGAAGGCGAGATAGAGGGTAATAAACTTGAACAAAAAGATTGGGACGCGAGCCTTTCAGACGACGGAATGTCTGTCGAGTTTCGTCGAACGCTCGATGGTGGACTGGATGTATTAAAGCAGTATCGCCTTGTGACCGCGGCAGATAAACCCGTAGGTCTTGTGGAGAATGATCGTGCAGGACGGTATCGGCTGCAACTTCGGGTGTCTTTTAGAGCGTCTGAGAAGACTCAACTTGAATACGCACTCGACGGCCCAAACGGTCTGCCGACAGAGGGGTGGTGGTATGCGGCTCGAGTGTCACGTTCATGGGGTTCGTTAGGTGTGCGGGATGTCGCGATGCGTTTTGTCGGAGAGCCATCGACGCTTATCAGTGGGCTAACTTTGACGGATGAAGATGCTGAACCAATGGCGAGCGCAATTCTTGATGAAAAGCCACTTTCATTCGCTGGAGTAGATGCGCTGTATTTTGCGAGTGGGTTACTGCCAGCGGTTGAAGGTGCTGAGATCCCTCAACTTGCAGAGGTCCAGTCGGTTGTTGTTGGAGATGTACCAGAGGCCGCTCGTCGGAAGTTGGTCAATGTAAGTTGTCGATTGCTATCCCGGGAATTACAGCTTGAACCGGATGTGCCAGTAACACATCGATTCGACATATTTGCCGGGCCGAAGCGTCCAAGTTTGCTTGCAACGTTTGGTCGTCCACAGGCATCCATGAACGATCTGGTGTATTACGGTTGGTTTGGCTGGGTTGCGAGGCCGATGATCACAATTCTTCATGTTCTTCATGCCATTATTCGGAACTATGGAATTGCGATTATTCTTCTCACAGTGATTGTTCGCGGTGCAATGTTCCCAATCAGTCGGAAGCAGGCATTGTCCTCACAAAAAATGCAGGTTCTTCAGCCCGAAATGAAGGCCATTGCAGAAAAATATAAGAACGATCCTCAAAAACGTACGATGGTGACCCAAGAGCTTTGGCGAAAACATAACTACAATCCAGCCGGTGGGTGCCTTCTGGTGTTTATTCAGATTCCCATCTTTATGGGGCTCTATCGTTCGTTGGCGACAGATGTTGAACTCAGGCAAGCACCATTGTTTACATCAGCCATCCGCTGGTGTTCGAACCTAGCGGCACCAGATATGATGCTCGACTGGTCGGGCTTTATGCCCGGCTTTCTGGTCGCTCCTGAAGGGTGGCTTGGCCCCTATCTGAATCTCTTTCCATTGCTTACGATTGGACTCTTCTTGTGGCAGCAGAAACTCTTCATGCCACCTGCCGTTGATGAACAGGCAAAGATGCAGCAGCAGGTAATGAAGTACATGATGTTCTTTATGGCCCTTATGTTTTTTAAGGTACCGTGCGGTTTGTGCCTTTATTTTATTGCATCAAGTCTCTGGGGCATTGCTGAACGACTACTCCTGCCGACACCGAAGCCAGGTGGTGCACTTGCTGGGGCAGGAGGGCCGACCATAGTAGATGCAGTCAGTAGTAAATCAGGTGATCGATCCTCAGGTGGGCGGAAGCGTCGAAAACGCCGGTAGACCATAGCCTGTTTTATCCGGCTATTTCTGTTCGGCACCTGCTTCTCACCACTGTCTACTACAGCTTGGGTGTCATGGACTCCACGACAGACCTTATTGTTGCTCCAGCAACGGCTCCCCAGCCATCTGCGCGGTCGATTGTGCGTTTTGCAGGAGACGGTCTCAGCGGTGTCCTGTGTCATCTTTTCCTTTCTGCTGACGGATCACCGCTTCAGTTGCCCGATCTGCAGCAGCCTGCGCAGATGATAGATGTGGTATTACATCCTGAAACACTTGGGTCGGTTTGGGGAGAACTTCCTGTTGCCATGCTATTTTGGCCTGGCCCTGCTGGGCCATTAGGATCTGCAGTCGCTGAGGTACAACTCCCTGGATCGGCTCCCCTACAAGCGGCTTTCGTACAGGAGGCCTGCCGGCTTGGAGCTCGATTGGCACGCGGTGGAGAGTTTTCTCTACGGAGTTTTCTTGCAGGAAAAATCGACTTGCTTCAGGCAGAGGCAGTTGTCGCCGTTGTTGATGCTCGCACGCCACAGGAATTATCTCAGGCACTCGACCGTATGGCAGGAGGCATTGGTCGATCAGTCGAGGTACTACGAGAATACCTGCTTGATCTTGTTGCCGATATTGAAGCAGCAATTGATTTTGCGGATGACCTCTCGCCTGATGCTGTTCCAGTTCCAGATACTACTCAGGACGCGATCACTCCGAAGATTCGGCATGTATGTCGACAATTGGATAGTATCACTCATCAGTTAGCTGGTCGTGACAGTGGAGGCCGGGGTGGTTTGCCGAGGGTGGTTCTGGCTGGTGCCCCGAATATTGGTAAGAGCAGTCTCTTTAATGATTTGGTTGGTCGTGACGCCGCACTCGTGGAAAATTCAGTGGGAACAACACGTGATTGGATTGCTGGCGAACTGTACGACACTTCAGGGATCGTGTCGTGCCTTCTTGTTGATCTTGCAGGGATTGGCGGGCTTTCGGAAACCGGCGATTGTCTCGTGGGTGATCGCGAGGTAGGAGTAGAAGCTGACCGAGTTGCCAGAGAAGAAATTCAACGGGCAGATGTTATTGTCGCTTGTCATGATGCTGACGCAGAGCCTGCCGTTTCAATGGCTGGTCGAACAACGGCTGAATGCATTCATGTCGTTACTCGTGTTGACCAACAACAGGCTGAAAATAAGACGGCGAACTCAAAGGAACGCATCCTGACAAGTGTGAAAACAAGTGTTGGGATTGACCAGCTGAGGCAACGGATTCTCGAGAAGGTTTCTTCTCTCAATCGCGCGACACCTGCCACGATCCGTCTACGTGCAGGAATTACATCAGCACGAGAATCACTCGTTCAGGCTGAAAAAAGCATGACTGGCTGTGATGGTCTGCCACCGGATGAAGCATTGCTTGCGGTGCTTCTCAGGCATGCCATTGACGCACTCGGTGAGGTAACAGGCGCCGTGGTAGGGACAGACATTCTTGACCGGGTCTTCTCACGACACTGCATTGGGAAGTAGTACGAATACGTTCACTAGAAACGTTTCGTATACTGGAATTTTTTCAGGCATAGAATTCTCTCATGGGTTGCGGTTCAGTGAAAAAGTTGAATATGTTCATTTTGTTTACGTGCTTCGGTGAAGAAGGCCTGCTTGCCATACGGATACAAAGAGGAAATCATGACGCCCCCCGAGTTTGATATGGCCTCTGAATGTCAGCGATTATCACGTGCAGCGGATCGCTGGAAAAATATTCCCCCACGTGAACGAGCAGAACTCGCAATGCGAACAGCTCATTCAGTTGGAGTTGAATCGGAGGCTTGGGTTCGCGCTGCTGTCGCGATGAAATCAGTAGGTCCTGATGGTCAGGATGCATGTACCGATCGTCTTCTGTCAGTCCTGCAGGCAGAGGAGTGTGCAAACGGTCCTCTTGCGACGCTACGTCTTTTGTTCCTCACCGCTGAAGCTTTGCGAAGTATTGGCAAAGTCGGTGTGCCTGATGTGTCTGTTCGGCCTCGTGTAACGCACGGCCAGAATCAGATTCATGAGTCACCATTTGGGTCACCGTCTTCATTTGTAGCCATTGACGTCCTGCCTGTTAACAGGCTTCACGACGCCACAATTTTCCGTGGTCATCGAGCGACTGTGCGTTGTGCGAATACAGGTAGTGTTGAAACATTCATGAAGCTTTGGCAGGAGGAGTGTCGGGCGGGTTCAGATGCGGAGGGGGTTGCTGTTGTTCTTGGTGCAGGGAATGTTACAGGCTTGGCTGCTGCCGATGCTGTGAGTCAAATCTTTGAACACGGCCGTGCTGTTTTACTCAAGCTTCATCCGGTGCAGGATTCCCTTGCATCGATTCTGCGAGCTGCACTGAAGCCACTGGTGGAGGCAGGCCTGCTTCGTGTTGTCGTTGGTGGTGCTGCACTTGTGAGCGATGCAATCAGCGCCGAGGAAGTAACCGCGATGCATCTTACAGGGGGAGAGGAAACATTTAGGAGCGTTGTTTCAAGTAATGAAAGTGAGCTCCGTACCAAGTCAATTACCTGTGAACTTGGTAATGTCACGCCATGGGTTGTTGTCCCTGGCAACTATTCCGAGAAAGACCTGTTTTTTCAGGCAGACCAGATCGCGGCATCGATCGCGAATAACTCATCATTTAATTGTATCGCGACAAAAGTTATCTTGACGAGTCGACACTGGGCTCAACGACAGCGTTTTCTAGATCGTATTGACCAGCGGCTAAGAAGTCTGCCAGCTCGACCAGCATGGTATCCAGGTGCTGCTGATCTTCACCAAAAGGCCACAGGCGAACCCGTTTCAAATGGGTGTTTGCAACCGAAACTACTTCGAGACGTTCGCCAGGAGTCACACCCTTATTGGTTTGCTCGGGAATGGTTTATCCCGATTGCGGTTGAAACAACCGTAGAAGGAGAGTCGATTGAAGATTTCTGTGCGGCAGTCTCTCAGGTTGTGCATGATCTACCAGGAAACCTCGCAGCGAGCGTGACTTGTCCTGATGGAATGGCGACACATGATGAAGCTCGTGTGGAACTCTTCATAGAGCATGTGCGGTATGGAGTCGTTGCCGTAAACGCCTGGTCAGCACTGGCGTATGCGGTAGGGAATATTCCTTGGGGCGGTTTTCCGGGAGGTACGATTGAGGCTCCCGAAAGTGGCTTGGGATTTGTTCATAATCCGTACTTTTTGCCTCTGGTCCAAAATTCGATTCTTCGAAGTCCGCTGCGGGTCTGGCCAACGCCACCGTGGTTTCCTTGGCATAGCAAAGGAGGGCGGCTTGCTAAAGGAGTCGCAGAGATGTATGCAGCTATCGCATCGGGGAAGAGTGGGCTCTGGAACCTGGTTGGGATGTTGCCAGATGTTTTTCGAGGGTAGGCAAGATGCTTTGTCCATGTCTTCTTTTCAGGAGAGCATAAACGTCGCGTAGGCGTCGGTCGCCGACCTTCAACGTGGTGACCGGCGTGTTCGTGGCTTTGCCCCAACCTTTTCTCTTGCCTTTGCGGGCCCTTCACTAAACTTTTCTGATTGACCGGTCAGTTCGTAAAGAAAGCGGCTCGGTTTGCAGGGCTTGGCTTTCCCCCACTTCATTCGTGTCAGGGCGAGCGAAAGTACAAGTCGCTTTCGGGCTCGCGTCACTCCCACGTAGCAAAGACGTCGTTCTTCGTCGATTGCGGAGAGGCCTTCGTTAACTGCTCGAATGTGTGGCAAAAGGTTCTCTTCCAGGCCGACCATCCAGACGCAGTCAAACTCAAGCCCTTTTGCGGCATGAAGTGTCATAAGTTTGAGAGTATTTCCTTTTGGCTTGTCATCCTCAAAACGTTCGGCTTCCTGAACTTCGAGGATGAGGTCATCGAGGTATCGTTGAACGACCGTGGCCGGGTCAGTGTCTCGGTTGTCTTTTTCATTTCGAGCAAGCCCGTTGACGATTTCCTCTACCGACAGCCAACGTGCTTCCTGCTCCCTTTCATCCTCAAATTCCTTTTCAAGGTACTGCCGGTAATTTGCTTGATTGAGAACGTGTTGGAGTGCCTCTGCGGCGGTTGTTCCACTCTTGGTGTTTGCTGGGCCGAGTGCAATCAGCTTTTCAAGTTTTTCAACGCCTGCGGTTGCTGCTGACGACAACTGTCCGGTTCTGCTGAGATCAAGAAGCGTTGACCAGAGACTTTCTCCTGACTCAGTAGCCTTTTTGCGAGCTTTCTCCACTGCGTTATAGGAAAGGCCGCGCGGCGGCACGTTGGCGATTCTTGAAAGTGCCAGGTCATCGGTTTGATCAACAAGAAGGCGAAGGAAAGAGAGCACATCCTTGACCTCGCGTCGGTCGAAAAAAGAACGACTTCCAATAAGTTCATACGGAATATTGCGATGGCGTAATTCAGTCTCAAAAACACGAGTCTGTTCTCCAGTTCGAACAAGAATAGCCATTTCGTTTTGTGGTGCGTACCGCTCTCTCAACAATCCTTCCACATCTGCAGTAACGCGACGGGCTTCGTCAACTTCATCTTGGGCTTGCACAATACTTGGCTTCAGCCCAGATGGCACTTTGGACACAAGGGTTTTGTCGTGGCGACGTGAATTACGCTCGATGAGTTTGTTGGCAGCTTCAATAATCTCAGGTGTAGATCGATAGTTTTCCTCAAGCCGTACGACAGTGGCCCCTGGCCATCGTGTTGGGAAATCAAGGATGTGTGAGATTTGTGCCCCCCGCCATGCATAGATTGATTGGTCGTCATCACCAACGACGCAGAGGCTTCTATGATCACGGGCGAGGGCGGAAAGAATGCGTTCCTGAATACCACTTGTATCTTGATACTCATCAACCAAAACGTGATCAAATCGTTGTGCTTCTTGTTGACGAATTGTTTCATGTTGATCAAAAAGTTGGTCAACAACGAGAAGTAGGTCATCAAAGTCGACCGCACCAACACCGTGCATGAGCCGTTGATATCGCTGATATCCTGCAGCCGCGAGATCCCATGAATCATCCGCATCAGTAGAAAGCGTGTCGAAAACCTCATCGGCTCGAATGCCTCTGCTTTTCCACTGACTGATTCGGGCAAGAAGGTCAGCCGGTCGTAGTGTCGCCTCGGCTACTTTCAGTTCTTTGAGTACACGACGAGCAGAAGTTTCTTGTTCACTTCGGTCAACGATGACAAACCGCGCTGGGTAGCCGGCATGTTCTGCATGACGACGAAGGATGCGGACACAGAGCGAATGAATTGTCGAAATCTCAGGTTTCCGATCCGGTGCGTTGTCTTTCGATGAGGTCCGTGACTTTCGCTTTTGCTTGAATTTTCCACCAATGCGAAGCACCATTTCGCGGGCTGCTTTATTGGTAAAGGTCACAGCAAGAATTCGTTCGGGCGGTGCTCCCTGTTGGACAAGGTGAAGTATTCGGGCGATGACGACGCGTGTTTTTCCTGTTCCAGCACCAGCGAGGACAAGGAGAGGTCCCGCAGGAGCCCGAACAGCGTCCATTTGAGCAGGATTGAGGCCTCGATGCGGATCTGGTCGACGATTCACGTGTGTTTGTTTTGTGGGCAAGGTTGTCGGCATGGCAGGACTTTACCACACTGCTGGTGTCGTCTTGACGCTCCGCCTCAAGAAGCGTCTATTTGGCGATAAATATTTGGTTTGCGTGAATACCGAGTGACGGTAAGAGCAGTCAAGATTACATGAATGGAGTATGAGATGAAGTCGGAACGTCGGCACGAACTGCGAGAAAATGACCTTGCCGATAGTGTTGAACAGCTTTCTGAACGTTTACGTCCTTACGTAACGCCGATTCTGTCGGTCGCGATCGGAGCTCTTGTTCTAGTGTTAGTCGGTCTTTTCGTTTCCTCACGATGGGAGGCGACCCGCTCCGAAAGTTGGGATACGTGTCTGGCTGCATTGGTGACCGGTGATCAGGAAGGGTTCAGGGAGGTTATTCTCCGTTATCCCGGCACGCCTGCAGCTCAGTGGTCCGAACTTATTCTGGCAGACAGCAACTTATCTGAGGCCACAGATCTCCTTTTTGCGAAGATGGATCCTGCAAATGATGTAGCTCGAGAACGCCTTGAGAGGGCAGCCGCAGCCTATGCAGATGTTTTGTCACAGCGACCAACTGGTATGGTTGCAGAGCGTGCAACGATGGGCTTGGCGAAAGCGAGAGAAAGCCTTGGAGATTTAGAGCAGGCTCGTCGTGGTTATGAGGCTGTCGCAAATGAATACCCTTCAAGCCCGATGGCAAATCTAGCTACAGAGCATGCGGATGATCTTGCCAAAGATAAAACGAAAGCATTTTACAACTGGTTTGCCGAACAACGACTAGCGAATGTGGCAACCGAAGAAGCGAGTACTTCGAAAGAAGATGCATCGATTAATGCGAAACAGCAATCGGTCGAACCAGCGAATAAAAAAGAGAGCACTGATAAAAAATCTACGAAGAAAAAAGAAGTAAATCCCTCATCGACGCCTGAAGGTGCCTCAGAGGAGTGACCACTGGATACCGACCTGACAGACTCGATGCTCAATCCGGGTGATGAAGTATCTTTTTCTGCCGATAATGCAGTGGCCGGTGTTCGGCTAGATCAGGTGCTCAGTCAGCGATTTCGTGCGTATAGCCGTTCGTACCTCTCACGAGCAATCGAACGCGGTGCAGTACGCGTCGATGGTGTGACAGCAAAAGCATCTCTGAAGCTTAAAGAAGGAGCGGTCGTTTGCTTCACTGTCCCAGAACCTCCACGCAGTGGCCCTGAAGCAGAGGAGATGCCGCTTGAGTTTCTGTTTGTTGATGAAGTGATGGCTGTTGTCGATAAACCACCTGGAATGGTGGTCCATCCAGCCAAGGGGAACTGGAAAGGAACGCTCGCTGGTGGCTTGAAATGGCATCTTGAACGTCGTGCTTCGGAAGTCGTAGATCGGGAAGGTCTTTCGCATGCCGGAGGTCCAACCCGTCCTGGAATTGTCCATCGTCTTGACCGAGATACGAGTGGTGTCATTGTTGTTGCCCGAAATGATGTCTCACATCAAATGCTTGCAAAACAGTTTGAAAAGCGGACAGTGCAAAAGACCTATCTTGCGATTACGCAGGGTCAGCCAGAGTTTGATCAGGATGAAATCCGCTTGTCGATCGGGGTGCATCCGTATCAAAGGGAAAAGATGGCTGTTCGGAGTAATCATTCAACCAGTCGAGACGCTGTGACACGATTTGAGGTTCTCGAACGATTCAAGGGTGCTGCACTTGTTAAGGTTCTTCCAAAGACTGGCCGAACACATCAGATTCGTGTGCACCTTGCCGCAATTGGGTGCCCTGTACTCGCCGACGCACTCTATAGCGGGAGGTCCTCTATCGAACCAAAATTTTTTGGTGGACCAAAGGACAGCCCCGTGATCCTTAGTCGTCAGGCGCTTCATGCTGAATCGATAACACTTAATCATCCTGCAACTGGGGAACGAGTGACGTTTTCTGCACCACTCCCATCCGACATTCAGGGTGTGCTGGATGGGCTTCGAAAGTATGCTTCACTGTCGTGACGACTGACACCGAAACGCATTCAGGGTGTTATCGAAGCGTCAAAATCAGAGGGAAGTGGTACGTCTGTGACCGTGCCCCGATTGCCTGTGGTAGTTTGCTCACTAAGAAGGAGTGGGAAAGATAGCGTGAAGCACGTTCCATGAGTGGCAGTGCTTTCAACAGAGATATCGCCACCATGTTCTCGCAGAATTTTTTGGCTTACGGTGAGTCCTAGCCCAGTCCCTTTTGCGCCTTTTGTTGATACGAAAAGATTAAATATATCTGGTAACGTTTCAGCCGGTATGCCCGGGCCATTGTCGGTCACACGGACCTGGACAACCTCACGTTTTTCGTCAAGTTCAGTTGTGATATCAACTGTACCGTTTGACTGTTCTTCGACAGCGTCAATGGCATTAGTCACGACATTCAGAATGGCTCGCGAGAGGGCTTCTGCGTCACAGAGGAGAACAGGAAAGTTGTCTGGTGTTTTGCAGTGTACCGAGATACCACCGTCTTCTGCTCGCTGCTTCACTGTTTCGACTATATCAGCAAGCAGTGCAGGGATATCTGACGGACTCGGGTCAGGTTTTCGATCTTTGCTGAATGAAAGCATGTCCATAACAAGCGAAGAAATCTTATGCTGATTTCGTCGAACAATGCCCCAGCCTTTATCAGTTATCCCAAGGTCGTTTTTGTCTAGACCCATCTCGACGAGATAGCTTCCGCCATGAATTCCTTGAAGAATGTTCTTAATGTGATGAGAAAGTGTTGCTATCGTCTGCCCAACCGCTGCTAGTCGTTCCGACTGAACCATGGCCGAATAATATGTTGTGTCTTCAACGGCAAGTGCTGCCTGATGACCGATAGCAACCATGAGTTTCAGGTGTTCGTCACTAAACCGCTGACCTCCGGATGCCATTGCCTCGCCTAGTGGGGTAAGAGTGTCGACATAAAGAACACCAATTTGGCCGTACCGTCCTTGCATCGGAACACAGATGGCTTCGTGAACACCAGTTCGCAAGACGCTTTGTCCGGAACGAAAGCGATCGTCTCCTTGAGCATTGCTGGTAAGAACGCCTTCGTGACGTTCGAGGACGTAGTCAAGAATGGTACGACTGATGGTCATTGACGATTTTGTGCCAGCCTCGCGATCTCGACGCGCTTTGGTGATGAGTTGGCCAGTTTCTTCTTCTCGCAACATAATGCAGCCCCGGTCGGCCTCTACCCAATCAAAAACAAGGTGGAGTATTCTGTCGAGGAGGTCGTCAATATCGAGGGTGTGGCTTGCTGCGAGCGCGGTTCGATACATCACATCAAGGTTGTTTTGAGCCTGAACAAGCCAGTGATTTTGCGTGTCATCTTGAGGGAGAGGCGGAAGGTCTGGCCCCAGTTTATCTGGAACTGCAGCAATGATGCGCGACCCGTCATTACCAGATTCTGTTCCAACAATTTCGACGTTGGTAGATGGAAGGTGTCCACGCTCACCTTGGGAATACAGGAAAAGTGTACGCCCAATCTGGATGCGATCTCCTGACTTGAGTTCTACCTCAGAGATACGGCCGTTATTCAGGAAGGTTCCGTTTGAACTATCGAGATCGGTGAGGACAAACGTGTCATTATGTTTTCGGATTTCTGCATGCCTGCGAGAGGCTTCGTGATCCTCAACGGCAATGTCGTTTCCTTTTTCACGACCAATTCCGATCGCGTGCCCGTTGCTGCTGGAAATGAGTTGAGCAAGGTCAAAATGACTTCCCTGGCCATTGCCTTGAATGACGTAAAGCGAGGGCACGAGTTGTCTTCCGAATTGTTCTATGTTCACGTCCCCTTTGACCTCATTCTAGCATACGTCAATACAGTTGGCTTGGTATGGATGCGACTTCGCTAAAAAAGGCTCAACGGTATCTCCCCGCACTGCTAAAATAAATTTGTATTTCTTTGAACTGGCTAAATTGCTGCCACAATGGAGAATCGAAATGAGTCTGCCAATGGTGCTGATGAGGGGTTTTTGTACGGTGTTCCATAAAAAGACGAGGCATTGCCAAAAGTTTTTTTCAGCACACTTTCATTCTACTGCTTGCGATGACACACTCAGGACATCTTTTTTTGGTATGAATCATCGGTGGTTTATGTTTGGTTTTTGTGAGCAAAATGGATTTCGTCGGTGTGGGTATGCGATTGCGATCTGTTTCCTGTCTGCGAGCGCTTTATGGGCGGAGTCCCCACAGGATCAGCCCGACGCTGCTCTGGAAAAGCGGTTGCGGGCTGATGTGACGTGGCTCGCCGCGCCAGAGCGAGAAGGCCGTGGGCCTGGCACAAAAGGAATACGTGATGCATCTGCGTGGATCAGTCGGCAGTTCGATGAGATAGGGCTCGAACCAATCAACGGTCTTCGCGAGCAGTCGTTTGTAATGACGCTGGAGGCTACTTTGCCAAAGAAGCAGGCGAACCATGCCGAGATTGTGAAGGTGGCAAAGGATGGTGTCCCGGAAGTGTCGTTACCGCTTACGTTGGGAGAAACGTTCACGCCACTGGCAGCTGGCGGGAGTGGAGCGTTTGATTTGCCATTGGTGTTTGCTGGTTATGGAATAACAGCACCAAAACAAGAATACGACGACTATGAACCGCTTGGTAAAAGTGTTGCGTCCAAAGCAGTGATTGTCCTTCGGCAGGAGCCTCAAAAGGAAAATCCTCACAGTGTTTTTAATGGGAATCAAGCCACGCAGCACGCCGCCTTAGTGCGAAAGATTGCAAATGCATCAGAGCACGAGGCGGGCGCGGTTGTATTTTGTAACGATGCGTCTGCCACCGAGCCAGACGCCCTGATGGACTTTCGTCGTGCTGGAGGTGGTGAAAATGGCCGTGCGATGCCGGTGCTTCAAGTAAGCAGAAGTGTCGTAGCAGATGTGATTAAGCGAGCCACTGGTTTGCCCGTTGCAACACTTGAGGCCGAAATCGATCGCACACTTGAGCCGAAGAGTCAGGTGCTTACTGGATGGCGGTTGAAAGGAGAGGTAACAATTCAACGGCAGCAGACAGATGCTGAAAATATTGTCGGTGTGATTCCAGGTGTTGGTTTCGCTGACAGTGAAATCAGTGAACGAGATGTGGTTGTTCTCGGCGCCCATTATGATCATTTAGGATATGGAGACAGTAATTCACTCGCACCCGGTGAACGGGCTATTCATCACGGCGCTGATGATAACGCAAGTGGTACGGCAACACTGTTGGAGGTGGCACGGCAACTGCGGGCGCAAGGTCCTTACCCGAGGACCATTGTCTTTATTGCATTTGCTGGTGAAGAACGAGGCCTGCTCGGAAGTGGGTATTACACAGCCAACCCTCTGCTGCCTCTGAAGCGAACCGCCGCGATGGTTAACCTTGATATGGTTGGACGGCTTGTTGATGAAAAGGTGATCGTTCACGGAACAGGAACAGGGACAGGTTTTGACGGGCTTGTAGATCGGCTTGTGTCTCAAGCAGGTTTCGGTGTCGCCAAAGAGCCGGGGGGGTTCGGTCCAAGTGATCACTCAAGTTTCTATGCCCGTAAAATCCCGGTACTTCATCTGTTTACAGGTTCTCACACAGACTATCACCGTCCGACCGATACGGCTGATAAGGTTAATTATGCCGGGATGGCAAGAATCAGTCTTCTCGTCGCCAATGTTGTCCGTGAGTTGGCGACGGCAATCGAACCTCCAGCATATATTGAAGTTGCAAGTAAGCCTTTCATGGGAGGTGGTGGCGACCGTCCTTACTTTGGCAGCATTCCTGATTTTGCAAAGCCAGGTGGCGGCTATGCCATTACAGGGGTCTCGAAAAAGTCACCCGCTGCCCAAGCAGGTCTCGAAGGTGGCGATGTGATTGTGCGGTTAGGTGAAAGTGCGATTACCGGGCTCGAGGATTTTGATAGCGCTCTTCGCAAACATAAGGCAGGAGAGACCGTTCCTGTGGTTGTTCGCCGAGATGGTAATGATGTTACGCTCCAGGTTACGCTCGGTGACCCTCGCTGAACGCCCTTTTTTCAGGCTTCGAATTGATCTTGAGCCGCTTTGCCATGCCTGCGACTATCCTCTCATCGTTCGGGGATATGAGTTCTCGCGAACGTGCCGGAAAGGCGTCCGGTAACGGCTATTTTCTCGTGACAATTACGTACGCAAGGAGTGCATCTCGTGAAGCGACATTTGGCTATTCATGGAAGCTTAATCGGCCTGTTTGTCGGCATGATTATGAGTCTTCCCACACACACTGTTCAGGCTCAGACCGCAGGTCGTCCCCCAGCTACTCATCAAGCCGTTATTGACGTTGGCTATATCTTCAAAAATCACACTCGCTTCAAATCATTGATGGATAAGATGCGAGACGAGGTTATGGCAGCTGAAAATGGTCTTAAGGCGGAACGGGACCGTATTAATGGGCTCGTTGAGCAGTTGAAGGGTTTCAATCCAGGGACGCCCGAATATAAAAAACTCGAAGCAGAGGTTGCCAAGGCCCAGGGCGAATTTAACGTGAATGGTCAGCTGCAGAAGAAAGACTTCATGGATCGTGAAGCGGCTGTTTACCATGAGGTGTTCGGTGAAATTCAGCAGGCAGTAACAAAATTTTCGCAGGAGCATGGGATTGCAGTTGTGCACCGATTTGACGGTGATGCTGTGGATTCAGGGAATCGGGAGCAGGTGCTTCGCGGGATAACTAAGCCGCTTGTCTACTACGACAAGACAATTGATATCACGCCGGATGTCTTGCGAATGTTGAATGCGGGTTCAGTGGCAAGTGCTCCTGGTCAACAGCCTGTGAGTCGTTAAGCTTTTTGTCAGTATGGAGCGCAGCGGTGCTCTCAATGAGTTCCGCTGCCTCTCCTGCTGGACCAAGGGATTGTCTGGGGGTTTCTCGGGCTTACCCCTGACGGTCAAGTTGGTTATCTCTCGCCAATGGGCGGGTTACTATTTTGGTAGCTGCAATTGGAGCCGTCTCCACGGGTAATCACGCGGTGGAAAAGCAAGTGAACTGTCGACCGCAGCAAACCCTCTGTCGCCCAGTCCAAGTAGTCGGAAAAGGCTATTGGAGCGGCGTTGAGAATCGTGTTGAATTACGGCCAGGGTCTGCTGATTCAGGAATCCGTTTTGTCCGCGAAGACCTTGGAGGGGCCTGTGTTCCGGTTTCTCTTGGTAATCGTATTGAGGCAGCAAAACGAACGAATCTCCAAGCGGGTGGTGCAACAATTGAGATGGTGGAACATGTGCTCAGTGCGCTTGCGGCTCTTGGTGTTGACTGCTGTGAAATTAGTCTTACTGCGCCTGAGTTACCCGGTCTCGATGGGTCGGCGGATGCGTATGTTGCTGCCATTGATAAAGCAGGCATTACGTCTCTCGATGGAACGGTAACGAATCCACTTGTCGTTCAGTCGCCGATTACGATCTCAGCTGCGGCTGGTGATGCTGTGATCGAAGTCGCTCCACCAACAACAACGGGCCTACGAGTGCACTACTCGGTAGAATATCCGGGCTCATCAATACCGCCCCAGCAATATGAGGTCGTGGTATCACCAGCTCGTTATCGAGAAGATGTTGCGGCCGCTCGAACATTCTTGTTGGAAGAAGAAGCCCGTAAACTGCAGGAAGAGGGTGTGGGGCTGACCGTTACCACTCAGGATCTCATAGTTTTTGGTGAGAATGGTCCGCTCGAGAACGAATTGCGGTGGCCGAACGAATGCGCGCGTCATAAGGTTCTGGATATCATCGGCGACCTGTTTCTGGCAGGGAGGCCGTTTTATGGTGACATTGTTGCGCACAGAAGTGGTCATGGCATGAATGCAGAGGTTTTGGCAGCGGTGTTGGAAGCAGAGGCTCGGATGTCGGGAATATCTGGAAGCATATGATGAACCAATTGTGTTGGGTGGTGCCGCCACCACTGCAAGGAGGCAGGAAATGAGTTGTGCACGAGTTGGTGTTGTGGGTTGCGGGCACTTAGGGAAAATCCATGCTCGGCTGTTGGCTGGCCGAGATGATTGCAAACTGGTCGGCGTCGTCGACCCGATTCTAGATAGTGCTTCGGCGGTTGCTGAGGCACATGGTTGTGAATCGTACAGTGACCCTGAAGACCTTATCGGTCGAGTTGATGCAGCAGTTGTTGCAGCGCCAACAGGGCTTCATGCGAAGGTCGCCATACCCCTCCTGGAGGCAGGCATCGATCTGCTTATTGAAAAGCCAATCGCCGCCACGGTAGAAGACGCACGAGCAATCGTTGTAACTGCTCGCCGGTACAGGCGCGTTGTTGCTGTCGGGCATGTGGAACGATTTAATCCTGCGTGGGCTCTTGCGTGTCAGCAGCCAGGAAAACCGCTTTTTGTTCAGGCCGCCCGTTTAGCTCCATTCACATATCGTTCGCTTGATGTTGGTGTCGTTTTCGATCTTATGATTCATGATATTGATCTGGTTTTGTCTTTACAGCCAGGTCGTCTAGAAAACATTGAATCAAACGGCATTGTTGCCACTGGTGGTCACGAAGATGTTGTCAAGGCAAGGCTTACTTTTGGCTCAGGCTTAGTCGCCGATCTCATGGCATCAAGAATTAATCCGGTGTTGAGTCGGGAGCTTTCAATGTGGACAACCGAAGCCATGGTTTCCGTTGACTTTAATGCAAAGACGGTAGGTGTTGTTGCGGCCTCTGAAGAAGTGGCAGCAGGAAGTTTTGTTGCAGATTCGGTGCCGATTGGGGAGCGTAGTATCGCCAAAGATTTGTTTTTTCAAGACGTGCTCCCCCATCAGACATTGCCAGTTCCTGATTCCAATGCAATTGCCTCAGAGCATGATGACTTTCTTCGGGCTCGTGCCGAGGGAGTCGATCCTCGTGTCAGTGCCTCCTCAGGGGCGGCCGCTCTTGAGGTGGCAACCCGGGTGCTAGATGTTCTTAGATGCACGAAACTTGGTGCGCCACCAGCCATTATGGAGATTCGGAAAAGTGCGTGAACAAGGTGTCGCTTGGTCTCTATTTTAAGTTTTTACTCCTTCGGTCAGCCTGATTGATACAACCTGAACCCGGCAGTAGCAAATGGAGATGACATGACGATGATCTATCAGAGTCGTTTCAATGGTGCCGCTGCAGAGAGAATCAAAGTGGAAGCACATTCACGAAAATTCATTCGGCTACTCCTGGCTCTTTGTGTCGCCTGCGGCCTTCTTTCTGTGAATGCAACTCGAGCAGATGGTCTGCCATCGCAGGTGCCTGAAAAGTTGTCTTTTGAGGGTTTTGACATCGCCCCAGGCCAGAAGCGGGTCGCACAGGCAATTGGTGGCATACGAGGTCAGGGTGATAAAGAGCCTGAAGAGGCTCCGCTTGAGTTCTCCGTGAAGGGGCCACCCAATAGCCGTGCTGGTTCTGGTGTTATGGCAGCTGAGGTCGGGCAAGAACTTGCTTTTTTCAATATTGCCGCTGGCGTCCTAGCTGATCGCAACTCGATAGTGGATGGTCCGTCAGGGTATACGAGTAGGCTTTCAATGGATTTCCAAACCGAGTCTATTGTTGGTGGATTAGACCTCAAAACAAAAATGCGGAATTCTAAAAAGCACAGTACGGTGGGAATTGAGTTTGGGCCGCGTTTAGCTCGAAGGTTCCGCAATGGCGTCGAGTTCTTCATGAAGGGGTCTGCCGAGGCTGTCACTCGGTACGAACATGATGGCGAGATGGCAGCTACCGGAGGACCACTTCAGCGACCGGAGCAGGTCGGGTTGAGTGGTAGTGTTGGTCTTGCACGATAATCGGGGCTCAGGGCATCAAGATCAGTTGCCGCATCTTTGTTCATGACTGCCCAGTTCCAGTCGTCTTCTTAAAAAGTGGGTGCACGTGCGGAGAGCACGGCCCTAAGCAAGATCACGATTTTGGAAAAGTACAAGAGCTATCAATAAAGCTATCGCGGAATATAAGCCTGCGTAGATTGCCGCCCATGCAAGGTATCCCCATGGTACTGGCACACCACCAATCACGGCAGCTTCGATTGTAAAATGCTCGAGTACAGGGAGGATGGTTGCAAAGAGCCGGCCAACAAATCGGACGATTGCAAGTTTGCCAACGCTTGACTGGACAATAAGCGGAACGAGATGTCCCAGAACGTAAATTGTGAAACAAATAATAAGATTCGGAATCATCCCAACTCGTGTCGATACTGCCAAGCTGACTGCTGCTAACAGAATCGTTTCCAGAAGAGAAAGGACAAGGCCCGGAACAACGGTTACCATCTCAGTCGCACAATCTGACCACAGAGGATCTGTCTTCGATGATTCTCGGGCATCGTAGACGACTTTCAAGCTTGTGGTCGACATCAGTACCGCGCCCAGGATCATGAAGATGAGGAGGGCAACAAGGGCCAAGCCGAGAAATTTACCAAGGACAAATTGTCTACGGGTAAGAGGTTTCGAGAGAACAGTGAGTGCTGTTCGCCCTTCGATTTCATCAGAAACAGTAACACTTGCAGTCCATATAACAACCAGAAGAGCAAGCACCTTCACCAAGGTAAGTCCACTGTCTTTAAGCATTTTCACGTCTTCGCCGAACGTGTTGTACGGAATCACAATGAATGACAAGAGAAGAACAATCCCAGCCACAACAGCCACAGCAAAGATAGGCTGGCCAATGGCTTCTTTCATTGTTGACGAGGTGACGGCAGCAACTCGTCGGATGGTTAGCCGGAATAAGGAATAAAGAAAAACTGTGATCAGGAGGACTGCTGCTGAAATCGGAAAGATGACAACCTCGGGGAATTCAGGCACAAGTTTCCAACTGATCGTTAGGCGGGCCGGAGTCGCGTCCCCTCCGTCATTGAGGTTTGTGACTTCAAGTTGCGCATTTTTTCCAAGAAACGGATTTTCTTTACCGTTCGATTTCTCCCACGACCAGGGTTTCTGGCCGTCGAGATCAATGTCTGGCACTTTAAGCAAGGCAAAGCCTTCAATTGGTTTCTGCGTTCGAATAGTGATTGGTTGATCTGTTTCAAAAGAAATAGTTTCGAGTTCCTGTGGGCGAAGCGGCAGATCAATTTTTTCTTGCTCGCTCCCAGGTGCAACTGTGACGACCGTTGATGAGTTGCTTACGGTGAGAAGTCTGCTTAGTGACTGGCCTATGCCACGGACTGGAACAAGAGGCGTCAGGGCAATCGCTGTTCCTGATGCTGCCAGAAGGAGCCATGCAAGAGGGCCGAGGAAACCGTCATGTAAACTGGCCTTTGCTTCAGCTGCAGCCCTCGGTGCGATCAGTCGAAGAAGGCCCCAGAGTGCTATAAGAATGAGAGATGCAGAAAGCGCTCCCATGCCGACGAGCCAGATCGGTGGAAGTGCGATGAGCCAACGGTTTGCAAAAAGTGGCGTAATCATGTGTGGGATCAATATAAATGACATGAAGAAAAATCAATCCAAAGGGTCTCATAATCTACGAGCCCCCTCACCGCAACTATTGTGGCATTGATATCAATTTTTAGAAAGATGGGCCGTTCAGTGGCCGGTAGGCCTGATTTTTAGTGGGTGAAACTGCTGTTACGTGGAAGGCGAGTCGTTCAAAAGAGGGCCAGCGAGTACGGTTGCTGATGAAGCTGGAAGGTGCCATTCAGCAAGAATTCGATGCAAATCTTCTCGTGAAATTTTGTCGAGCGTTTTGAGGTCATCAGAAACTGATCGATATCGGCCAAGATGAGCCCATTCGAGGCCAAGACTAAATAGTCTTTGTCTAGGTCGTTCGCCCGCAAGGACAACGCGACTGAGAAGTTTGTTGCGTGCCTGGTCTACCTCATTGTTACTCAATCCGTTTTCTGCTTCTTGATAGATTTCGACGATACGATCAAGGAGTGCGTGAGTGGTCTCTGGTTCACACGAAAGTTGTGTAACGAAAACACCAGCATCCAGGAAATCATGATGATGGCATGCCGCATGTTCTGCTTT
>Ga0315315_10001140_pt1 | contig 24105 bp, 39 predicted proteins | sample M140m3416metaG_FD_203699 | JGI IMG/M metagenome (GOLD analysis project Ga0315315, IMG submission 203699) | Ammonia-oxidizing marine archaeal communities from Monterey Bay, California, United States - M1 40m 3416 | ecosystem: Environmental > Aquatic > Marine > Intertidal zone | place: USA...
TTTTACAAAAGGCTTCTATCTTTGCTAGATAGTCCATAGTATATCTGTTCACATCATCTGAAACTGCATTTGTATCTCTAACCTTATTAAACGGATCAATAACTAAACATTTAATACCTTTACGTTTCACAAGCTCAGCACCTTTTTTCAATACTGATTCTAAGCTATATTTATCCATGTCTATAAAATAATAGTTGTCATTTACATGATCTGAAACTTCTTTCCATTTACCATTACCTATATCGCTAGGAGATGGCATATCACCCCATGTTTTACGCATAAGCTTGTGTGCGTGTAAATAAATTGGTGCGTTTTCAGGACTAGCAAAAGCCGTCTTCCAACCATACATTTTATTATACCCTACAACCATTTGATCGACAAAATCAGACTTCCCGCTACTAGGGATACCAGTAACAGTAATAAACTGTCCAGTATAAGTGCTGAATACTTCATCGAAATTTTTGAGCCCAATTTGAAAACCTGGTTTGAAACCATTTTTAACAAAGTCTTTAAGTTCATTTTCTATATTTTTAAGAGTTGTTACATTTTCTAAAGGTACTGGTGTTGATGCGTGTATAGCAGAACGTAAAGCATCTTTACCGTGATTTAATAAATATTCGTTAGCATCTTTACAGTCTACAAAATCTACTAAAAAACAATTTTCTGCTCCTAACCTACGTATAAACTCTTGTCTAAGCATATTGCCAGGCTCATCAGCATCTACAGCTAGAATTATCTTTTCTTTGTCTTCGAAATAATCTATACAGTTATCAAGATAATCTAAATTATTGTGGTTTAACGTAGCACCGTTTGGTACTGATATTACGTTAGGCACACCTGCCTCGTGTAGAGCTAGAACGTCCATTTCACCTTCAACTATAACACAGCTGTTATGACCTACAATACTATTAATATTATAAAATACTTTTTCAGCTCCTTTATATAGTTTAAAGTTTTTACGTCCATCTCTATATTTTACATTGATAAGTTGATTACCTACGTAATAGTTAAATTTTATTGTATTCTCAGTCTTACCTGTCTGTGGCATAAACTCAGGACCCTCACCGACATCTAAGTCAATAAGAGTCTTCTGAGATATACCTCGAGACTTAAACCAATCAACAACTTTACTACTCGGTACCGTAGGCTCTTGAGCCACAGGGCGAACGTATTCACGATCGCTATTACCTTTACGTTGATACGTGTGTAGTTGAAAAGTTGAATCACAGTTGTGACAAGTACCGAGACCACGTTCCCAATCATAAGAAGCACATTTCTTTTTCTTATTCTCAGGTTTTCTTGTGTGTGAGCAAACAGGGCATGTGCCTTGTGTTTTCCCTACTTCAAGATTATGTTGATTGAACTTGTCAATCTTAAACCCATTGATCTCTATTTCTTCTACTTGCATTTATTTAATTTAATTACTGTCTCTACAATCTGGACATATGTCACAGAAGTCATATTCCTCCTGTGACACGTCTTGTCCACATATTTCACATTCCATATTAAAATGGTAGATCATCTGCAACAGCCGCAGACGGAGCTGGAGCTTGTTGTGGTTGATCATCTCTTGGTGCAACCGCGACATTATCGCCGTTCGTCCATACCACCTTTACATTACCTAAGTAAGTCTTAGCAGTTTTAGCATCTCTTTCCTCTTTAGTCTGTTGTACAGACACAGGACCTTGATTACCAAACTGATCTAACTCATCATTTAATGTGATGGTTATCGGTAAGTATTTACCTTTTTTACCTACGATAATTTTATCTTTAGGTATAGCGTTAAGGTTAATACTTGTAGCTATTATACTTGCCATATTATACTGCTGTTTGGAATAAATTATTAAACATTGTTCTAAGCTCAGTAGTTCCTACTGTTGCTCCTGTAGCTTGTAATCTTCTTCTGAAGTTATCAGCTTTTTTACTGTAAGAGTGTAAACCGTCTGTAGAGTTTTTATTTACATAAAACTCTGTTGTAGGAAAAGTCATTCCTGTCATTGTACATTCTTTTGTAGTAACTTTTTTTCTTCTTGCCATAATTATTATATTAAAGTGTTTTACTTATGAAATATTGTTTAGGGTCGAAACCCTCGGATTGGTAGAACAGCTCATAAGCTTTTTCTGCTCTATCAACCTTGTCTTTACCTGAAGCATAAAATTCAGGTGAACAATCAAATATACCTATTTGATGCGTTGTTTTATCTATTACTATAAATACCATGTCATAGCCAAATAGTTTTCTGTATATGTAAGCTTGTGAATCGTAATTGTACTTAGAAGCTGACCATTTAAACTTTTGTATATCAGCCGTAGTTTTTAAATCAACTACTAGTTTTTCTGCATGATTTACTATATCAGCTTTACCTTTCCATACGAAATCATTTACCTTACCTACACCTGGTACTTCATAATCAATTTCAACATCATTACTAGTACCTCTTATTAAGTCTTTACATACTTCGTTACTTAACATTTTATCTGTCATTAACTCTATGCCATCTACTTCGTGTTGTAATAAACACAACTCACCGCCTGACATTTCTTTGTAAGCTTTAGTATTTCTACTTGATGATTCTATTACTTTGTATTTCTTGAGCTTATCTGGCTCGAGTATACAAGTGTGAAAATAACCACCTACAAGAAACGCGGAGCTTGGTTTACTAGGCTTACCAAACGCTAATGGGTTAGTAAGCAAAGTTCCTATATCTGAGTTGCTTAAGTATTGCCTTCCAAAGTCTCCATAATAATGCTTATCATCTTCTAACTTTTTCAGGATTTCTTCTCTTTTCATACTATAGTGTTAATAATTCTTTCTCAATTAATTCATCGAGAGCATATTTATTTTTAATAGTTTCTACTTTACCACCTGCTTTTACATATTGAACCGCTTTTTCATAAGCTGGATCTTTCTTTGAGGTTAAAGTTGGTTTTTTAGGTACGAATTTACCTGTTGCTTTTTTTCCATGATCATTTGTCGCGTCACTGTCAGCAGTGTCATCAATTAAGAATAAATTACCAAGTGCATATTTCTTGGCATAAGAAGATGCTGAGCCAAACTGCTGAGGTACATTCATACCTTTTTGGTTTAAGTCTACACCGACTATAGCTGTTGCGTGTATAGCATCTTTACCATCACTTATTGTAGCGGTAGATTCTAATACAGGCATTTCATATGCGTTGTTAAGTTGTTCGTTAATTGTAACCGTGATACCTAACTCTAATAGGAAAGGTTTGGTTGCTTCGAGAATGTCTTCGGCTGATCTGAAGTTGTATTTACCGAAGGAGTTAAATCTACTTTTTTTCGATTTAAACTTAGTCTGGACCGTTGCCAGTTTTTCATTAATAGTCATATAATTTAATTTAAGTCTGTATATATATAATCACACATAAACACGTTGTTTTACAATAGTTCACTTGCGTAAACTACAGGTAATCAAGCACTTGCGAGTGATCTACGTTATCAATTAATTTTGTTACAGCTTGCTTTTTTAACTGTGAAACTCTAACATAAGAGCTAGATCCTTCGATCTTTAATTCTGCTGCAATTTGTTTTGCTGAATACTTATCACAGTCTAAGCCATAGCTTAATCTAAGTACCTCATACTCTTTATTGTTTAAATACTTTCTCATTAAACCTTTTAAATATGTATTTAGTAATTGCATGTTGTATGGTTCAGATTTATCTGGTATTTGATAAGCAGAATCATCGTCTTGATTAGGTTTATCATCTATGCTTAAGAATATAGAATTAAAAAACATTGATACCATTTTTTTATCTTTACCAAAGTTTCTACGTATTTCATTAAGCTTATGCTCAGGTATTCTCATGTCACCACGATTAATATCTACTGCTCTACGTATTTGACCTTTTATTCTTTTTGAGAAAAAAGATTTTAATGTTTTTTCTTGATCTTCTGATTCAGTTAACATTGAATAATCTAACCTGTCTACAGCTTTAGTCAAACCTGAATTACCTTCTTGTATTAAATCCATTATAGTCATTACACCACTAGCTTGTTGAGTAGTGGAAAATTTTCTTGATAGATTCTCAACTAAAGGAGCAAAACAGATTATCATTTGCTCTCTGTTGTATATTGTAAAATCACCGTCTATAACTTCAGGTAACTTACTTATTTTAAGCTCTATATCTTTTTTCCACCGGATATAGTTAGCTATGTTATAACTCTTCATTTAATATTTGTTTTTCTTTCTTTAATTGTTTATTTAAATTTCTGTAAATAGTTCTTGTAGAACAATCAAGTAAACCTGCTACTTTGCCCCATGTTATTTTCTTACCCATGTCATTTAAATCTAACATGCATTGGTATATAGCTTCTTCATCAACACTTGATGATCTACCTATTAGTTGACCTACAATTTTTAATTTTCCACTCAAGTCTAACCCAGAGTACGGTTTAAATACTACTTTACGTAGCTTGTTATTAGGTGGATCTCCACCTTGATCAAAAACATCTTGTATCATGTCATTTAGTATTTTAGTTTTAATAAAGAAAGTTACAAAACCATTTTCTTTATCAGCTATAAATCTAAACACTGTGTATATTTGATCTTCAATGTCATTATCAATATTAAGATAATATAATACAAGCATGTGCCACTTCAGCGATTTGTATGTAGTTATCTTAGCCTTACTATTAAATAAGTGATAACATTGATACGTACCATCTTCGTAGTATTTATATTTATCGGTTTCAACAGTAGGAATATCAGTTTCAGGATCTCTCCTGTACACGATACGTCTATCATTTAACCATTTTATATTTCTATCTTGTGACATTTGCTTATTACTAATTATCTCTTAATACCTTGTGTCATAAAAAATTAATCATTAATTAATTTTATTTCTACATCATACCATTTACCCCATCTAATTTTTTTATCAACTAAAAAATCTATGGATTTATAGTATCTTCTATTCATTCTGTCTTGTACAGTCCACACACCATCAAATTCAGTGCCCGTACCTGATACCATTACTTTTGCGCCAAACACAAAACCATCAAGTTCTAAATCTCTGCTTACAGCTAACCACCTATGGTCACCTGGGCAACACTCCTGGATTATAGCACCTGATGCTGTAATAAAAGGTGTATCATCAGTTTGTTCAGGCACTGCATGGTATATTGTCGCAGTAACCATAATTGTCTTTAATAAATTTAGTATCATATAATTTTTCTTTGTTATGCGCTATATTTTTCTTTTCGTGTACGTAGTACAGCCAGTATGCGTGTATAGCACAATCACGCTTGTATTCATCTGGCATAGCCTGTGGCGGTTGTTCAAAGTAATTACCTTGTATGTGTCGCGGAGGTGTAGCCAAAAAGTCTTTACATTTAGTTATTGTTAAATGCTCTTTATTATATCGTTTCGTATACTCATCACCAAGAGCTAACATATGATTATATAACCACATATAATGTTGTACTGATGCTCTTGTCCATATTGTTGATGGGTGATTTAAATGAGCTTGCTTGTAAGGTACATTTTCTACTTGCCATTTATCACCATAACAATGATGAGCTGTACAAAGCATTTGAGCTGATTCAAGTATCATCTTAACTACATGTTTATTGTATTGTAGTCTAGCTGCTTTATCAGGGCATTTATCTAAATAAAATATATTCATTTATATCTTTTGTTATCTAATCTATTATAATGTTTGTCTAATAAGAGGTTTGCTACCTCTTCTGATATTAAGTTGTCGTTGTATAATTGCCATATTAGTTTACTCATAATTTCTGATTGCTTTGAATAACGGGTGTCTGTATGAGCCTGCGTTTGTACGTTGAAAGTAAGTAAAGGTAGCACGTTTACCGATATAGTCACCAATGTTATCGAGTATATCAGCTAGGTCTTTGTAGTTGTAGCCTTTGCCCGGAGGACAACCGAATTTATTACCGTCATCATCTTGCATTAAGAATTTGCCGATAGTACCTTCGCGCTTACCTTTACCTGTTTCATAACCTATGATAGTTGCTTCGGTGTCGCTGAAGTCTTTGAACTTCATAAGATCATAAGATCTGCCGTGCTTGTATAAGCCGTCAAGCCTGATGATTGAACCTTCGTAACCTTGATCTAGGTATTCTTGATGTAATGTTCTAGCATAACCGTAGCTGTCAACTAGCTTAGCTGGAACGTATTTGACACAAGCACTGTATATATCAGATGCAACTAGTTGATGCATTCTGTGTTTGTATGTTTCATAATGACTATCTTGCGAGAAGTAGTCATAGCAATGAAACTGTATAAGGTGCTGAGCATTAATTCTGTCTTCATCAGTAGGTTTTTGTTTTCTTACTAATGATATAATTTTTTCGAAGTCGTGTTTTAGTTTATGATTATATAATTCGCCGTCGAGTACAACATCTGGTTGTGACTTGAAGAACGATCGTAGAGACATTTCTATGTGTCTTAGATTCATAAACTGTTTACCTGTACGTGAAAAGCATACAATATCTTTATTATCGTTTAGGTATATATTACAACGCACGCCGTCAAGCTTTGGTTGTATATAGGTTGGTTGGTTAAAGTCACAGCGTTTTTCGCTGAACTTATGGGCTAACATTGGTTTTTTCATAATTTGTCTAATCTTTTTTGTATTATTTCTAGTTTTCTTTTTATTATTGCAGCTTTAGTGTATTGTTCTTTTTCTTCGTATATATTTAATAGTGTCATTAGCCTAGCTAACTCAGCAACAAGAAACTCTTCATCTGATTCTTTGAAAGGCATTTGACCACGTATTAAATCCTCTACAGATAAAGGTGTCATAGCATGTATTTCGTTCTTCATCTTGTAAAGAAGTTTATCGAGTACTAAATCTGCGATTGTATCTAACATGCCGTCATCTATATTATCCAACTGCATTCGTATTTAGTTTGTGTTGTTTCCAGTCAGTATAATCAAACTCGTGATCTCTTGACCATTTTCTTATTATATCATCTATTTTACTTACAAATACACAAGAGTTGGTGTGTTGATTCCAACAGCTTACCCACACGTCAGACTTACCTACCCATATGATATAAGTATAATGATGATCTATTCTATCGTGAGATGGATATAAGTATTGACTATTGTAATGAAAGTCTTTAACTAAATGTGATGCTATTCTTGATCCATCGGCAAAGTTTGTAAAACCTTGGTCTTCTTTCATGTGCTTAATCCAGTTAGCAAGCTCTACAGCTCTATATTCAGGGTAACCATCATGATGTAAATACATATTTACATAGCTATCGTCACTGACTACACTTGGATTACAAGCGAAGCCTAGGTCATTATCTTCCGCAGCCGACCTTGGAACTACCATTGTTACATTTCTTGTTGACATATTAATCTAGTAATATCATATAAGCTTTAGGATTAGTATCTCTAAACCAGTCTATACCTTTAATTAATTCTTTTCTTAGTCTAGTTATAGTAGGATCTTCTGTATTTGAATTATTATCAAACATTATCTCTATAGTATATGTAGCACCCATTATAAAGTCATACATACTAGCTTCTGCTCCGGTTAATAGGCAACTTTCACCACTAAATGGATTTGTTACCTCTTCTGGTGAGCTGTACCAGGCGCCTTTAAACCACTTTGGTTTAGTCTGTTGTTTCAATGTATCCTTCATCTATAAGTATATCTTTAATTTCTTGTTCTGTTACTTCACAAATACTCTGGTATATCTCGCTGAACATATCTGAGTACCAGTACTCATCTATAAAGTCAGATGCTACATATATTTCTTCGCATCCGCCGCCTCTGATAGCATCTTCTAGCTCTGTAGCTAAATTATTATCATAGTAATGTACGTGTTCGCCTACACATATATTTCTATCGTCGTAAGTAGCAACAAATACCTCATAGCCATCAGCTGTGTTTTCTGGATAGCAATAGAAGTCTGCGTTGCTAGTGTAGTCGTCGTGTATAACAACGTCGTAGTATTTTAATACTGCTGCTTGTACAAACTCTTCATCTTGTAGCTTATCACCATCGGTTGGTAAACCTCTTTTGATCATTTCTTTTTCTATGATCTCATCTGTTATATACTTCATGATTTATCAATTATATTTTCACCGTACATAAAAGCTAACCAGTCTAGTTTATAGCTTGTTAAGTCACCGAACGTTAGTAAATCTTTCATCTCATCGATAGTTAATTCATTCCACATAGTTTTAGACATAAGAATATACTTAAGTCTTTTAGCAGAGCCATACTTTCTAGCACTAGCTTGCAATTGTTTTTTAACGTCGGGCAATAGTTTGTCGTAGACGGTTTTCATTTTACTCATTGTTATTATTTAATTTAATTACGTATTTATTATCCTATTGTCATCGTATTTAGGATGTGTTGGTGCGCAGGGAGGATTCGAACCTCCGACCTCGAGTTTATGAGACTCGCGAGCTAACCATCTGCTCTACCGCGCAATAAGTTACCGGCTGTCACTACGACTGGCTTTGTACAACTGATACCTCAAGGAAGCCAAGGCGTCGGTTTACTGTTAGGCCGGTATTATATTAAGAGAGATGTGCCAACGAAGTACTTCGCTTACGTAAACCCGCCGTTGTTTTGTTGACAAGTATATCTCTGCATATCTGCCATCTCTCTGTTAGTGGAAGTGGGCGGAATCGAACCGCCGTTACTATTTAACATCTGCTTTGTACCTTTAACATTGCAATATTAGGTGCAAGTAGTTTAATAGTCTTACCTTATCACTCCCTTTTCGAGGCACCAGTCGCGGACCGGTACTAACTAGTATTATGCTTTATCCGCGCTTTTGACCAGTATGCCGCCGCCTCGATTGCTAGCTATTCACTTACGTGTGTCTACGATCACATATTTGTGAGTATGACACCTAATTAAGTTACTCGTCTAGCTTATTTTCTTCGTATATTTCTACAGCTTTTCTAATATCTTCTATATTATAATCTATTAGTATTCTGTACGCTTTTTCTGGATGCTTTATAGGTGCAATTAACTTACCAGATTTTTTTTCTTCTTGCATTTCATACCATGCTTTTACTGAATCACTCATGATTTTATGTATTTATTAGCGAGTTTACCGATAACGAGCTGCATCAAGTAACTATGAGCTTCGTTTATATCTAAGGGTGTAGAGCTTAGTAATGACTCAGCGTCGCTACCGGTTAATGTCCACTCGCATATTCTGTATATTTCTTCTACTGCTTCATGTGTAGCTTTATCAGCTAACATATCAAATTCTTTAGTTTTACTCATAGTTTTTATTTATTATCTTAGACATGTGCCATAACCTCGTCGAGCGCCTAGCTTTCTTACACGTTTCGCCTGTTCTTTCGGCATAATCTGAATGGTATTACCGGTTTTGTGGTAAGTGATAGCAATACAGCCATATGGTTGAGTAGTGCTACATTCGACGCAAGAGGTATAACCTAGTGCTAGACGCTGCGGAGGTATTATATTTTTACATTTACATTTTGTCATACAATTATATTATCCAATTTTATTCGTATTTATATTGTGTACGTAGTTTCTTAAATAAAATTCTAACATAAATTTAAGTCTTGCCATGCCACTATATATTTTAGCTCTTGATATAGTTGTATATTTTTTAGTTATAGTCTTGTCACCTTCTAAAAATACCCACCTTTTTTCACGCTTATACGTAGGATTTAGTTGATAATTAGATGAACAAGAGTTTTGGTTTCTAACATAGCCAGTTTTAAAGCAAGCTAACCTTAGTTTGTTGCTATTTAGCCATGTTTTTCTTGATGGTACAGGGAATTCGAACTCTCTTGTGCCATTTATTGCTTGTCTTTGTGTAGTTACTTCACGAATATTATACTCGATTAGTAATGCTCTTGCGAAAGAGTCTTCTAACATTTGTTGTTCTTGTCTCCAAGTGTATTTAGGTTTACTCATAGTTAATTATTTTTTTTAAATGAAAGCTTTATGTGCATTATGTAGTGCATATTCTGCAACACCTTGCCTGAATTGCCACTCACGTTTGCGATAGTTGATGTCATTACACCACTTTTTCCACGCAATAGTACGTGTAGATTCACCGTATTTAGCTTCATACTCTTGCACTTGCTTGAGTTTTGCTGCTATTTTGTCTGCTGGATAATCTTTATACATAAGTTTCATTGTTAATTTTAGTGAAAGCAGGAAAAGTTCTGTATTGTTTGTCTGCTTTGTCATAATACATAGTGTGAGGCCAAGCGTCAAGTACTTCTGTATCGCCATTTGCATACTTTAGTATAACATTTTGAGGCTTGCCGAGTGCATTATAGTTAGTAAATTTAAGTTTATTCATATTCATTATTTATATTATTATCCAACTTTGTTCGTATTTATATTGTATTTTCTATACCAAGCGTCTTCTATCATCATTATTTCTCGACGAGTTAACTTGATAATCTTCTTACTTGTATGTTTTCTAGAGCGTGCCATAGTGTACATCAGTATATTCTTCAACAGTTACCCATTTTTCTAACTCATTAGAGTAAATCATACCATCTATTATATGCTCATCAGCAAACGACCATAGTTTCTCGTGTGTATGTTTTCTCATATTATATATATTTATTAGTTAGTTTACCGTCTTCTGTGTAGTGACCGTATAGTTTACCGTCTACTTTATACTCTTGTAGTTTATTAGTTGATTTATAAAACTCTATTCTATCAAGAACATCTTGTCTAGTTATTTCACCGTCCATTTGCTTACCGATGTAGTGAGTCATGTCAATTTCTTTGCCATTATCACAAGTTAATATCCATTGCATATTATTATTATTTATTAGTTATATATTCCGAAGCTAGCATTAGCTGTATCGATCTCACCTGTTAGTAAACCTACTATCATGAATAGTATTCCTGAAACTGCCATTGGCATTAGTACTCCGAAAGCTAACACTTCAAATGCTAGTTCTACTACTGATTTACCTTTTACATAGTTGTACACTTTGTTCTGTACGAATTTAATTTTACTCATAGTTATTTATTTATTTATTTATATTATTATTATCCAATAGTTGTTGTATTTAGTTTGTAAGTCTAGTGAAACTCGTTGTATATTGCAAGAACTTCTCTTTGTTCTGACTTAGTTAGTTGAAATACATTTTTTTCTGGGAATAGTTGCTTAGCTATTCTAATTAAAGCTGATTGATTATACATATTATTAAGATTTTATTAGTTGACATGGTGAGAATCGAACTCACATTAACCATTATGTCATTTGATAGACTCAACTTTGTTTTGAGTGGAGAGAATCGTCGACGCCCACTTGTGCTACTGCTGTAAGAGTTAAGTTAGATTATACTAACTCTTTACCTCTTAGTGCTAATGGAATATTATTAGTAGCAGTGTAAGACTTGTACTTTAACCAACATGGTAATTTAGATAGTGTGTCTTTCATAATTGAGAAAGCTTTGTCATGTGAGTACTTTATTGTGTCACCTTTTTTGTTAGTGAATGTTACAATAGTGTTAGTGTTAAGTAGAGATTTTCTTAGTACAAATCTTTTTGAAGTGATTGAGTTTGAAGTCATAGTTTTAAATTTAAGTTATTAATTATTATTATTTAGTTACATTATTATTATCCACATTACTTAGTATTTATTATGTGTGTAAAGTAGATACTTTGTTTAGTTGATTATTATTAGTTAGTAGTATTCCACACTGTCTCACAACTTCTAAATTAGTTTGGAAATTAAATGTGTTTACTATTATCATATTATATTGTTTGTTACTTACATATCTATTATCCATTTGTAGTAGTATTTAACATGTGAGTGTATTATAAAATTAGTTGTGAAGTGAATTGATGCTATACACATGGTAAACACGAAATCCTATGGATAATAAGGTAAAGCAAGGCGGGGCCCGTCAATATATATTCATTTTTCTTTTTTAAAAGTTTTAGTGAGGAGTAGGGGCAACCCTATACCCCATTATATCTAGCAACTTTTTTATGACACTAGCCTTTAATAGTATACTAGTAACTACCTAATGTCACACTCTGTAAATCTACTATATTACGTGTAACTATTATATGTAAGAATAAACAACAACATCTATGCCAAAGCAAAAACTATCCAAACGCGCGGCTCTGGCTAAAAAGAAAAGAGATCTCGCATACGCAAACAGTCCTAGACGTAAAGCTATGAGAGCTGAAAACCAAAGACTAAGACGTGCTAGAAAGAAAGCAGGTAAGAAGTTAAAAGGCTTAGATTATGACCATAAAACCAAGAGGTTTACAACAGTAAAAAAGAACCGTGGAAACAGGGGACACGGTACGCGCAATGAATAACCATACCTCTGAAACCTTAAAATACCTAAATTATGACGTATTTTTATTACAAGACTAATACGTGGAATAGTCAACCACAAATCTCCGAAGACCAGATAAACCTTTGGAAACACCTCGCAGAAAAAAAGAACTGGAGGATCGTACAATTACCTAACGGATTTTTTCAAACAGAATACAAAGACATCGACTGTCCTTGTGATCCAGAGAAAGATACTTGCTGCGAAAAATGGCATGACGTTACAAGGCGAGAAACTATGGAAGGAGCAGAAGCTGCTATTGATGGATCAGTAGAGCATTATGCTAAGAAAGTAGATTTCCTAAAAGGACCTAAGGTAGTGAAAACATTTAAATAGTAAGTATAATTAAAATTTAATTTAATGGAATTTAGTCAACCTAGTGAGATTGTAAAAGATCTCAACTTTGGCGTCGATGCTAAAGGTAAAATTATGAATGGTGTAGATAAACTAGCAAAAGCTGTTAAGTCTACATTAGGAGCTTCTGGTAAGTGTGTTATATATGAAGACACATTTGGTAGACCACTGGTTACAAAAGATGGTGTAACCGTTGCGGATAGCGTAGTCTTATATGATCCAGTGGAAAATATAGGTGCAACACTTATTAAAGAAGCTTCTAAAAACACAGTGAAGGAAGCAGGTGACGGTACTACTACAGCTATCGTCCTTGCTGAATCACTATTAAAAACCGCAATAGAACCTGAATACAAAGATATAAGTATAAGGGAAATAAAAAGTGGTATACAGTCAGGCTACGATAAAGTAGTAGATTACATAAAAAACAATACAACACCAGTAACAGGTGATACATTAAGCCATGTTTCTGTAATAAGTTGTAATAATGACAAAGAATTAGGTGAGTTAATATCTAGTACTTACAATAAAGTAGGTAAAGATGGTGTTGTTTTGCTAGAAGAGAGTGAAACAGACATAACTTACGCTGATATTGTTGAGGGAGTGCAAATAGCATCAAAGCTTACATCTCCTCATTTCGTCACAAATAAAGACAGACAGCTGTGTGAGCTTGAAAATCCGTATGTATTAATAGTAGCATCGGAAATACCTAATATCAGAAAGATACAATCTATATTAGAACATGTTATAAAGACCAATAGAAGTTTACTTATTGTAGCTTCTGTAAGCACACAAGTAAAATCTGCACTATTAATGAACAAGGTTAAAGGCAATATTAAAGTAAATATTGTTGATACACCTGGTTTTGGTGCAAATAAAAGAGATACAATAGAAGATCTAGCACTTTTAACTGGTGCTAAGGTTATAGACGAAGAATTAGGAGATGATTTAGATCTGATCCGACCAGATTGTTTAGGTGAAGTAGTAAAATCTGTCACAGATAACAGAACTACAGTCCTGACAACTGGTTTGTTACAAGACGAAGTCTCTAATAGAGTTAAAGAAATCGAAAAAAAGATAACAGAAACCAAAGATCCTTTCTTTAAAAAGAAATATCAAGAAAGATTAGCTATGTTAAGCGGTTCTGTGGGTGTTATTAAAGTAGGTGCTAACTCAAAAATAGAATTAAAAGAAAAGAAAGACAGAGTTGAAGATGCAATTTACGCAGTTAAGGCTGCTTTGCAAGAAGGAATTGTTCCTGGAGGCGGAATAGCACTGTTAAATGCTTCAAATACTGTAAAACCAAAGAATTTTGGCGAAGAAATACTAATAAAAGCCATAAAATCACCATTTTTAACCATAATGTCCAACGCAAGTATCGAAGAATATGATTTACCTACTAAAAAAGGTGATGGATATGACGTTACTAGCGGTAAAATAGTAAATATGGTAGATTCTGGTATTGTAGATCCTGCTCTCGTTACTAAAACAGCACTAAAAAACGCAGTTAGTGTTGCTACAACTATAATTTCTGCGGATTGTATAATTTCAAACATAAGATTAGACAATGCGAGCAGTTAATTATTATATAGTAGTAGAAAAAATCAAATCTGAGCCTAAAAAGGTTGCAGGTTTGTTGATAAAAGACGAAGAAAGTAGATATTCTAAAGGAAAAGTCATCACAATAGGTAATTTAGTACAAGGAGTGTGTGATAATGATATAGTACACTATGATAAACATACAGGCCATGACATTAGCTGGCAAGATAATGATTATCAAGTGATCACTATAAAGGACGTAGTCTTGGTAGAATGAAATTAACCCCATCTGATTTAAGAGATATTGGTTTATTTAAATATTACAGGCTCGTTCGAAAATGGGCCTGTAAAACTTATGGGCTAACCGATGCGGATTTAGAACTATTAATATACCTTGATTGTAAAGGTAGATTTACACGTAATGATTTCATCAATGGAACTTATACTTATTCATGGGATAAGAAACGTTGGGAAAGATTACGTGATAAAGGTTATATAGAGATCTGGAGGCATCGTAACCGCACTTCAATTAAATACAGCATTTTTAAGACATCATTTAAATGCTCCCAGTTAATAAGTAGGATATACCGCATACTTTTAGCGGAAGAAGATCTGCCTACATCAGAAAGAAATACATTTTATAATAACAAATCATATACTGATAAAGTTTACAACAAAGCTATAGATGATATGATAAAAGACAAAAACAGATAATTATGGGATATGCAGGACCAAAAGCAGTTTCTAAGGTAAACATGATTTTAAAGGATAAAAAATGTAACCACGGGTTACTAGGTAATCCATTAAAGAAAAAAGTGAATCCTTCTAAAGCAGGTGCAGAAGCGATGATTGAAGCAAGACAGAACAATGTTAAACCTAAAGAACCACAATCAACTCCTTCAATTAATGAATTTATAGCTAACAGACAGAGAACAAAAGGCTTGAAGTTACAGAAAAGAGGTTGTAAGAGCAAGTACGGTAAAAAATAATAATGGGTTTTAAAATGTCACGGCCTAGTTTTCATAATGAGGATCAGCAACCTGAAATCATTAAGAAAAACTTAGGTAAGGATATAATAGCAGAAGCTAATCAAGATGGTACTATATTCTTAGATAAATCTGTTAACGAAAATAGCAAACTAGGCAAAGAAGCTATTAGTCATGAAAAAGTACATCTCGATCAAATGGAAAGAGGTGATCTTAGTTATGACGATAGCTATGTTTACTGGAAAGGTAAAAAATATTCAAGAGCTAATATGAAAGAGGGAGCTAAAAACTTACCTTGGGAAAAAGAAGCTTACAAAAAAGAAAAAAAATCATGATCTACAAGAAAATTAAAGCAGCTAAAAAAGCTAATCTACTAAGAAAAACAAAAGATCCAAAAGATGGAGATATTGTTAATATAGATGGGGATGCTCACACATATATTAAAGATAAATTAAGAGTAGAAGGTAGCAGCAAACCTGATGTTAAAAAAGCTATAAGTGGTGGAACAGCAGGTGTACCATGGGAAACAACAATGAAAAATTATTATAAAGATGGTGCTTCTATAGCGGATCTTGTAAACCAAGGACATGGTACAACAGAGGGTTTAACTAATTTATTTAAAGGTTTAACACAAGGTTCTAATACACCTGGTTCAACAACAATTACTACAGATGCAGATCCATTAACACAAACCATCAAAAAAGGTCCTACTCAGAGATATAACATGGGTGAAAGAGCTGTTGAAGATGCTAACTGGGCTAAAGGTAGAATGCGTAGAGGATTAAACAGAGAGGAAAGAAAAGGTATGAAAGATATTGTCAAAGGATTAGACCCTAAACAAAGACAAGAGTTTAGAGACAATATGAAAAAGCAAAGAAATGTTGATCTTGATGGTGATGGTAAAGTTTCTTTGAAAGAAAAATTAAAAGGTACTTTTGGTGGTAACAGACAACAAAAGAAATTAAATGCTTTGAACGCTATTGACGGTGGATCTGTAAAACAAGAATTTGGTCTTAAAGATAAAACAATAAGACAAGATATAGCTAAAGCTGCTCAAGGGGCTTATGATTTTGGTGATAGAGCTAATATGAGTGAAAGAGATAAAAAGATCGAAGCTGCTTCACAAAGTAAATATAGTTTTGGCTTAGATAATTTTGGTGATTTTAAAGCAGGTAGCACAACAACAGGTAATATGAAAGCAACTGATGATATGGAAGTAGTTGATAGATCATCTTTAGGTACTACAACTGTTTTTGATTCAGAGAACGGTATGCAAACGGTAAATAAATCAAATCCTTTTAGCGGTATGAATTTAAATCCAGACGACTATAAAATAGAATTAGGAGATGCTTTTAAATTTCCTAAAAGAGGTTACAAGCCTAAAAACTCGGCAATTGCTAAAAAACTAAGGGACGGAGCCGGTTATTAATTATGAGTAAGTTATTAGCGAAATTATTCGGCGGAGCCGGAGGCGGTGTAATAGAAAAACTATCAGGAGTTGCTGATAAGTTTATACAGACTAAAGAAGAAAAAGCTCAGTTTGAAAAAGAAATGACTGAGATAATGATAAAAGCTGAGGCTGAAATGCAGAAGAACGTTACGGAAAGATGGCAAGCAGATTTACAGCACGGAAATTGGTTAACTAGATCAGTTAGGCCTTTAGTACTTATATTTTTAATTGTATCTACAGTATTATTAGTTTTTATTGATAGTGGTGCAATTGGTTTTAATGTAGAACAAAAATGGACAGATCTTTTACAACTTGTATTAATCACTGTTATAGGTGCTTATTTTGGTGGTCGAAGTTTTGAAAAACTAAAAAAGAAATAACGTGCCAAAAATATCCAACATACAGCTAGATGATAATATAACTAATTCAGACAAATTACTTGGCTCTGATGAAGCAGGGAACACTAAAAATTTTAAAGTAGAACATCTTTCTGCTTTCTTTGCTAACAATGCTGGTAGTTTTAAGCATCACCAAAATAACGCTTCTGATACATGGACGATAACGCACAACTTAGATCTTACGGATTATCTACCACAAATAAATGTAAAATTATCAGGTGGTGGAACTTATAACAACGTTCAGGCAATGGGCGTTGTTACTTATTTAAGTAAAGATCAATTAAAAATAGAATTTTCAACCGCAAATAGCGGTTACGCTTATTTAAAAGCATAACTTTAAACAACAACAACAAAAACTAAAAATTAAAAAATGGCAATACCAGTTTTAAATCACATGGATTTTCAGCAAGCTTCTGAGATCCGAAATGTGCTACTCCATATAACGGGCGCAGGATCGGTTAGTGGAAACGTAGCAGGACAAATCATTTACGACTCAGGCTCTGTAAAATTCAACAATGGATCAGGCTGGGTCACATTAAGTGCTTCATCAGGTACTATGAGTAACTTCATAATAAGTGATGGAACAACAACACAAACAATAGCAGATGGTAATACGATAACTTTCACACCAGGTGAAGGTATTGATTTATCAGTTGCAGCAACAGACACGGTTAATATCTCTGCTGAAGACGCTACCTCATCAAACAAAGGTGTAGCTTCGTTCAGTACTGATAATTTCTCTGTAAGTTCTGGAGCTGTTACAATAAAAGATGGAGGTGTTGCTCTTGCTGAAATGGCAAACCTTGCAAATAATAGAGTATTAGGTAATGTTTCAGGTAGTGCTGCTGCACCAAGTGCTTTAACAGCAGCAAACATTAGATCGTTAATTAATGTAGCTGATGGCGCACAAGTAAACGTTGCTACAAACCTTTCACAAACAACAGCTGCAGCTCAACTTACAATAGCATCATCAACTGGTGATAATATAGTTGTTGCTGAAGCATCTGGAACTATTGCTGGTTTAATGAGTACTACTCATCACGATAAATTAGATGGTATATCTGCTAGTGCAACTGCAACGGCTGCTCCAGCTATTGAAAATTCTAGTGGAACACCTGCTTTTGCTTCAGGTATTACTAAAGCTGAAGTTCAATCATTACTAAACATTAGTGATGGTGCCGGTAACACTGGTGTTAGCATGACAGAAGCTACTTTAAGAACTAAATTAGCGGCTATAACAGAAGCTGTTACAATTGGTGATGCAACAGATGTTGTTGTAACCACATCAGGTAACTTAGTTGTAACTGGTGATTTAACTGTATCAGGTGATACTGTTACTGCTAACGTTGGAACACTTGATGTTGAAGACAAAAACATAACATTAAACAAATCAGCTAGTGATTCAAGTTCTACAGCAGATGGTGCAGGTATTACAATACAAGATGCTGTAAATGCTACAACTGATGCTAGTATGACTTGGAACGCTTCAGGTGATAAATTTGTATTTTCACATCCAGTAGATGTAACAGGTATACTTACAGCTACAGGTACTTCTGTATTTGCTAGTCTTGATATATCTGGCGATGTAGATGTTGATGGTACTTTAGAAGCTGATGCAATAACAGTTAACGGAGAAACTTTACAAGTAGTTGTTGAGGATCATGTTGGTGCAATGCTTGATGGTACTGAAACATTTATTGATGTTAGCTACGATGCTACTAATAACAACTTAGATTTTGTAGTTCCAGTTAAAGATGAAGACAATATGGCTTCTAATTCTGCAACTTTTTTAGCTACACAACAAAGTATTAAAGCTTATGTTGATGGTCAAGATTATAAATCAGCTGCTTCAGCTGCTGAAGTTCAAACTGGTACTAACACAACTAAGTTTGTAACACCAGATACTTTAGCTGCTAAATCAGTACATTCTACAATCGATGTTTCTGATTCAGATTTTACTTCCAACTTGTATGCTGAAATTGAGCATGGTTTAGGTACTGAAGATGTAATTGTTCAACTGTTTGATTCAAGTACAAAAGAAACAGTATTAGCTGAAGTTGCTAGAAAAGATAAAGCTGGAAATGCATCAACAAGTAAAATAAAGATTATATTTTCTTCTGCACCTTCCGCTGATATTGAGGTAATGATTACGTCAATAAAAGGTTCTACAGCGAAAACTGCAGTATACGCTTAATAATAACAATAAAATACAGCGGTGCTTAACGGCGCCGCTAGTATTAATTTAATATATATAATATGTCTATAAAAGTTCTTAGCGAATTAAAGGTTGGTACAGTTAGAGAGGATATAGCTGCGGGTACTAAGAGTGGAAGCAATAATGAAATCCACAATATAGACTTCGCTGCAAGTCATGCTAATTATACTTTAGCACCTGGTAATGTTGCTAATAATCGTATTACTTTTAGTAATTTAGGAGCGGATGTTGTAGGCAAAAATGGATCTATAATAATCATAAATCCTGGCTTAATCGGTTCTTATACATGGCAAGGCGCTGGTGGTTTACCAGCCACAGCTTTTACACCAGGTGGACAGCAAATAAGTTTTGATACAACCGCTAGCAAAACGGCTATAATAACTTATTTTATTGTAGCTAGTAATAAAGTTTTAATTAATTACGCGGGAGCGTTTTCTGCGTACGAGCAACCTGCACCTTAAACTATGAAGTGGTTATGGAATAGAATAGATTTTTGGGGCACGAGCACTGTTAAATCTACTTCAAAAATTACAACTAAGTCTACTAGTACTAGTAAGTCAACCACGACTACATTTAGTACTAGCAAGTCTACTAGTACAGAGTACAATACTACTACTAGTACAGAAACGACTACTACTTTCAATACCACAAAAAACACAACAACTACATTTGAGACTCAAAAAAGTACTAACACAGTATATAATACTCAAACAGCTACTTTAACAAGTTTTATTACTGCTTACAATACTAGCACTAGTACTATAACGACTTTTGAGACATCTAAATTAACTACAAAAGATACTGCTACAACATATAACACGTCTAAGAGTACGAGTACAGAGTATAATACTTCTACTACTACAGCGACTACTACTGTTTATGAAACTAGTAAAACTACAAGTACAGTATTTAATACTACCACTAGTACTACAACTACATTTGTAACAGCATATAATACATCTACATCAACAAAAACTACATATGCTACTAGTAAAACTACAAGTACAGCTTTTGTAACAACTTATAACACTAGTACAAATACTACAACTGCTTACAATACAAGTACTACAACTACCAAATCAACTACAACAACGTTTGGGACTACTAAAGCAACTAGTACTGTATATGCGACTAATAGAAATACAACAACAACTTATAATACTAGTACTTTAACTGTTTATGAAACAACTACTGTGTTTAACACATCTACATCAACTAATACAGTTTTTAACACATCTACAGTAACTAAATACAATACATCAACTTCTACAACTGTTAGTACTAGTAAAGTAACGTTAACGCAGTATAATACGTCTACAAACACCACAACTACTTTTGCCACAAGCAAGGCAACTAATACAGTATATAATACATCTACATTAACTACTAAAAATACTACGACTGTATATACGACTTCTTATAATACTACTAGAGTAACAAACACTATAACTATAACTCATTTTAATACTCAAACTACTACAGTATATAATACTAGCACAGCTACTACCACTACATATAACACATCTACAGCTACTTTAAAAAATACTACAACAGTATTTAATACTAGTACTGTAACTAAACGTGGTACAACAACAGTCTATAACACTAGTACAACTAGAACAATAAACGATACAGCGAGAGATACTACAACTACTTACAATACTGTGTATCAAACTTTCTTGCAAAACACTATTACAAATACAGCTACTATATATCAGACTAGTACTACAACAACGACAACATTTAATACTAGCAAATCTACTTCAACTGTTTTTGTAACAAGTAAAGTTACTAATAAAGATACTAGCACAGCTTACAACACTAGCACGGTTACAGTTAAAAGTACAAATAAAAGTACAAGTACAGCTTATAATACTAGTACGTCTACATCTAAAAATACTACAACTACGTTTGCTACGAGTAAAAATACAACTACAACATTTAATACAAGTAAAGCTACTAGCACTGTATTCAATACAAGTACGGCGACTAACACTATATATACTACAAGCTGGAACACAACTAAATCTACTAGTACAGTGTTTAACACTAGCACGACCACTACTACAACGTATAATACATCAACGTCAACTAGTAAAAACACGACAACAACGTTTAGCACTAGTAAAAACACTACTACTGCTTATAACACTACCACTACTACTATTACTGAATATACAACAACTTTTTCAACAAGTAAAAACACTACCACTACTTTTGCAACTTCTAAAGCAACGTCAACAGTGTTTAATACTAGTACAACTACTATTTACACTACGTCAACGGTTTATGCAACTAGCAAAAATACAACTACTACGTATGCTACTAGCAAGAATACAACTACTACGTTTGCTACGAGTACAACTACAACAACAGCTTATAACACTGGTACAACAACAACTTATAACACCAGCACACTAACTAATAGGTTAACAAGTCAAATTACTGTTAAAAATACTAGTAGAGCAACTAGTAGAAATACGTCAACAAGTTGGAGTACTACTTTTGCTACAGCTTACGAAGCAGATTATACTACAACTTACTTAACTGTTTATTCTACAGCCGCAAGTTTAACTAGTGCTTTAAGATCTAGTTCATCTAGCTTCTTTTCCTCTTGTTTCGAGTTTTGTACTACTACGTTTTATTTCACAGGAGGTTCTTTTCCTCCTACTGCTGGATCATCATTTGCTTATACAAACTCTGGTGGTACAAGTGCTTTAGCTGATGCTTGGTATGGTATAGCTACAACCTTTGGCGGTTCATCACATCAAATGAGAACGTCTGGTGGCGGAGGTGGAGTTCAAGTTGTTAATACATGTTCTGGTGGTGGTTTCTCTGATAGAAGACATAAGAAAAATATAAAGTTAATAGGTAAATCTAAAAAAGGATTTAATATATATAGCTTTGAGTTTGGTGGTACTAAACTAGGTGATAAAGCTGCTAAAAAATGGCCTGGAAGATGGCAAGGTGTTATGGCTGATGAATTAGAATATTTAGATGATGGTACTGTTTACAGAATGATGCTAAGCGATAAAAAAGACGACTACGTTAACTTTGTAGATTATGATAAAATAGATGTTGAATTTAAAATATGTATGGCATGATAGATGAAAGTTTAATACAAGAGTTTGATGGAAATGAATTTGAAATAAATAAAATAACTAAAGCTGTCGATGCTGATAATAGTGAGGTTATTTCAGAGTTAAAATACAAATCAGACATAATACACAAATATTATAATAAAGAAATAGAAGCTAAAATAAAAACTGGTAGTTGTAACACTTGTGGTCACGATGATCTACAAGCTGCATTTAATGGTGCAACATGGGGAGATATACTTGTTTTAGGTTTAGGTTTAGGTGTTGTGCCTGAATATATAATAGATAATAAAAGTCCTAGCAGCGTTGATGTTGTTGAGGACAACGCACAAATAATAAGCACAGTTACTTGGTTAGATTCTGATATAAACGTTATAAATGGTAATGAATTTTCTTATACAACAGATAAGAAATACGATATAATAATATGCGATATATTTGCAGAACCTACAGATGTTACTGAAGATAACAAGAATACATTGTTAAGCAACTATAGTAGTAATTTAAAAACTGGAGGTAGAATAATTATACCTGTAACAGAAGAAATAATAAGTTGATATGCCAAATACTAGTAGGAACACGTCGAGAATAACTCAGACAAGCACGATACAGAATACGTCTAGAAATACATCTAAGGATACTTCTACGGCATATTCTACTGTGTTCACTACTAAGTATACTACTTACTGGGGTACTTCATTTAATACAACTTTTAGCACAAGTAAGAGTACATATCACGGAACCTCTAAAAACACAACTACAACGTATAATACAACTAAGAGTACAACTACAACTTTTAACACAAGTAAGAGTACAACAACAACATACAATACTAGTAAAAACACAACAGAGTCTCGTACTACTACTATTAGTACTAGTAAAAACACTACTACTACTTATAATACTAGTAAAACTACGTTAACTACTTACAACACTAGTACGGTTACAGAAAAAAATACAGTTACAGCGTATAATACCACTACATCAACTGTAACTACGTTTAATACCACTAAGACAACAGAGACTACTTTTAATACCGCTTATACAACAAGTAAGAATACAACTACGACTTATAATACTAGTAAAAATACTACGACTACATTTAGTACGTCTAGTATAACTAATAAGAATACAACAACAACATACAGTACAAGTAAGAATACAACTACGACTTTTGCAACAAGTAAAACGACGTTGACTACTTTTAATACAAGTAAGACTACATTAACTGTTTTTAATACAGCTTATAACACATCTACTAATACGACAACTACTTTTAATACCGCTTATACAACAACGTATAACACGAGTACTAACACTAATACTGTATACACTACTTATTGGAATACTAGTAAAAATACTACAACTACATTTAGCACAAGTAAGAACACGACAACTACAATGATAACGATGAATAATACGTTAGCAACAGTTGCCATATATAGAAACACGACTAGATCTACTAGTACTATAACTATAACAGCTTTTAACACTAGCACTACTACTGTATTTTCAACTAGTAAAGCTACTCTAACGCATTTTTCTACAGCTTATAATACAAGTACTACTAAGCTAACATTAAAGAATACCACGTATAGTACAAACAAAAACACTACTACGGCTTATAATACAAGTACTGTTAAAACTATAGATACAGCTCGTGACACTAGTACTATTTATACAACTACATTTAATACTAGTACTATCACTAATACTATAACTATAACTCAGTATACGACTACTGTGTCGACAA
>Ga0315315_10001141_pt1 | contig 24073 bp, 18 predicted proteins | sample M140m3416metaG_FD_203699 | JGI IMG/M metagenome (GOLD analysis project Ga0315315, IMG submission 203699) | Ammonia-oxidizing marine archaeal communities from Monterey Bay, California, United States - M1 40m 3416 | ecosystem: Environmental > Aquatic > Marine > Intertidal zone | place: USA...
AATTGTGAAATCAGCATCAAATCCCTCTTTAATAAATCCTTTGTTCTTTATTCCAAAAATTTTAACTGGATTTTCGCACACAAGACTAATCAATTGATTAAGAGATAGCTTTCCATCATTAATATGATTAAGCATAATCGGCATAAGAGTTTGAACACCTGGCATACCCGAAGGCGAATTAGGGTATTCTTTATCTTTATTAACTTTCAAATGAGGAGCATGATCTGAACCAATAGTATCATTAAGATTATTTTTGACCGCATACCACAATCTATCATAATGAGATTTGTCCCTTATAGGAGGATTCATTTGAGCATACGTTCCAAGTTTGTCGTAACAGTCTGGTGCATAGATTGTTAAATGCTGTGGAGTAATTTCAAAAGTAATGTTTCCTTTGTGCTGGGATAAAAAATCGATCTCTTGTTTTGTTGTTATATGAAGTACGTGAGCTTTCTTATTATGCTTTTCGGCTAGTCTAACAATTCTTCTTGTAGAGGACATTGCACACTCTTCACTTCTCCAAATAGGATGCGAGTGTACATCTCCATTTTTGATTAACTTTTTATTCTTATTTAAAACTTCCTCATCTTCTGAGTGAACAGCCACTACTTTCGAACAATTTTCAAATACCTTATCTATATCTTTTTCTTCTGCCACTAGTAGATTACCAGTGGAAGAACCAGCAAATAATTTTATACCACAGCATCCTTCCAAATCTTTTAGTTCTGCTAATTGATTTACATTATCCGCAGTTGCACCAAAATAAAAAGCGTAATTGCAATACATTCTATTTTTTGCAAGGTCTAATTTTCTTTGGAATTCTTTTATGTTTGAAGTTGGGGGATTGGTATTTGGCATTTCAAATACTGCAGTGATACCTCCAGCTACAGCAGCCCTACCACCAGAATGAAGATCTTCTGTATCCGTTGAGCCTGGTTCTCTAAAATGAGTTTGAGTATCTATACATCCTGGCAATACAGTTTGATTTTTTGCGTCATAAACTTCTTTTGCTTCTTCCGATATTTCACCAATCTTTAATATTCTACCCTCTTTAACAGCAATATCTTTATTCTGTAAGGTTCCGTTAATATAACATTGTCCGTTTTTAATTATTAGATCTAACATTTTAAAAAAAAGTTATTATATTAATATCGATCATGATTCAATTATGAATAATAACGTATACATATTAGAGGATAGAGCAATTCTTTATGTTAGTGGTCAGGATGTAAAAAATTTTCTTCAAAATCTAATTAGCAACGACATAAATAAAGTTTCTGATAATTCAAGTTGTTTTGCCTCTTTGTTTACTCCACAAGGTAAATTTTTGTATGAGTTTATAGTTGTAAAACATAAATCTGGATATTTCATAGATTGTGAAAAATCTCAATCAGAGGACATATTTAAACAATTAAATCTTTATAAAATTAGATCAAAAGTAGAAATTTTAAATCTGAGTAACGAATTTATAGTTGCAAGTTTTGGGTATGAAAAATATTTGTCAATTGAGGGATCAAAAGATTTTTTGGGCTTTACATTTAAATATAGAGAAGATCCAGTTATTTTAGATCCTAGAAATAAGAATTTAGGAGCAAGATTGATTATTAATTTAGAAAAACTTTACTTATCTTTAAAAAAATTAGATTTGAAGGATGATAAAATTGAAAATTATCATGCTCAAAGCCACAAACTTGGGATTGTTTCTAAAAATTTAAATAAATTACAAAATAAATTATTTGGTATTGAATGTAATTATGAAGAACTTAATGGAATTGATTTTAAAAAAGGCTGTTACGTTGGCCAAGAAAATACTGCAAGAATAAAATTAAAGAATAAACTTTCAAAAAGATTACTTCCAATAGATATGATTAGTGGAAAGTTGTCTCAAGATGAAAAAATTTACAATGACAACAATGAGGTAGGAAAAGTATTAATTGATGAAAAATATCCTTTTGCTTTAATAAAATTTTTAGATAAGAATTTTGATAAAGATCTTATATATCAAGGTAAAAATGGATCCTTTAAAATTTTAATTCCACAGTGGCTTCAATCAAAAATTTAGTTAACGAATTTTGATAAATTGGGTTTAAAATAGTTTGGACCTTTCATAACTTTACCAGACTCATTATATATTGGCTTACCATTTGGATCTAATTTACTCATATTTGAATTTTGGACTTCATTGAAACACTTATCTAAATCAATTCCAAATGCGTGACCCGCCCCATAAGTTACATAAAGAATATCGGTCAGTGCGTCAGCAACTTCCAATAAATCTTTATTTTTCATTGCTTCTGTCAGTTCTTCAAGCTCCTCCCTAATTAAATCTATCCTCAGTTTGTTGATTTTATCAGTGCTAAATGAAGGATTATCTTTAACTTCTTGGCCAAAAGTTTTCATAAAAATTCCAACCTTACTAAAATTTGACATATTGCTCCTGTAAGTTTTATAAAATTAATGTATAAATATATTAATTTAAAAATTACTGAATAATCAATGAAATTAAGAAAAGAATTTGACAGTATTGGTTCAATCAATGTTCCCAACGATAGATACTGGGGTGCTTCAACCCAAAGATCAAAAAAATATTTTGATATAGGAGAATTTTTAGTAAGACCAGTCCTAATAAAATCTATTGCTATAATAAAAAAAGCTGCTGCTATAGTTCATAACAAAGAAAAACAAATTTCACCTCATATTTCTAAAGCAATAATTAGAGCTTCTAATGAAGTTATTTCAGGAAGATTAGAGGAGCATTTTCCATTAAAAGTATGGCAAACAGGTTCTGGCACACAAACTAACATGAATGTAAACGAAGTAATAGCAAATAGAGCAATTGAGATTTTGGGTGGAAAAAAAGGCTCAAAAAAACCTGTTCACCCAAATGATCATGTGAATAAATCTCAATCTACAAATGATGTGTTTCCTACAGCGATGCACATAGCTATTGCTATGGAAACAAAGAATAAATTATTGCCTTCTTTGGAAATATTAAATAAAGAATTAAAAAAAAAAGTTTCACAATTTAAAGATATAGTAAAAGTTGGTAGAACTCATCTTCAAGATGCGACTCCCCTATCACTTGGCCAAGAGTTTTCTGGGTATCAATCTCAATTAGAAGATTGTATTTATAGAATTAAAAACGCATTAAATGAAATTTATTCCTTAGCTCAAGGAGGAACAGCTGTAGGAACTGGAATTAATACCAAAAAAGGTTTTGATAAAAAAATTATCAATGAAATTAAAAAAATTACTAAACTTCCATTCAAACCAGCCAAAAATAAGTTTGCTGCTTTGGCTGCTCATGATGAAATAGTAAATTTTTCTGGCACACTAAATACTACTGCTGTTTCTTTAATGAAAATTGCAAATGATATCAGATTTTTAGGATCAGGACCTAGAGCTGGTTATGGAGAACTTATTTTACCAGCCAATGAACCAGGTTCATCTATTATGCCTGGTAAAGTAAATCCCACTCAATCTGAAGCAGTAACAATGGTTTGTGTAAAGGTGATTGGAAATCATAATGGAATTACAATGGCTGGTTCTCATGGGCATTTTGAGTTAAATGTTTTTAAACCACTTATTGCACACAATATTTTACAATCTATAGATTTGCTAGCTGACAGCACTAAAAATTTTTCACTTTATTGTGTCAGAGGGATAAAGGCAGACAAAATTAAAATAAAACATTTATTAGACAATTCTTTAATGCTGGTTACTGCTCTTGCGCCTCATATTGGATATGACAATTCTGCTAAAATTGCAAAAACAGCACTTAAAAATAATACAACTCTAAAGGACGAAGCTTTAAAAACTGGATTGATAAATGAAAAAGACTATGATCGCATTATTGATCCAAAAAAAATGACTTATCCAGCATAAGCTTTAAAAAATTCATTTATAAAATTTTTAAATGTAATTTTATTAAAAAATCTATTTTTTTTTCTATTAAATTTTTCAATTAGTTTTTCTAAACTCATATTAAACTTATTATTAATTTTAGGATTATCAAAATTAAAATTATTATTATTTAAATTATAAAGAAAATCTATTTCTATATTTTTAATATCTTTTCTATTATCTTTTTTTACTTGATAGAAACTATAAAAATTTTTAGTTTCTCTGAATTCAAAGATCAATTTACCAATTAAATTAACTTCATTTTCACTAATATCTAAATAACTTTCGTTTAATTTTATAGTTAAATCTTCACGCCATCTCAAACTAGTGTTGGATAAATTCAAATAACCCTCAACTATTCCAATTTTTAAATCTAAATTATTTAGGCGATCTGTGTTTAGTAAATTCTTAACGATCAAATTTAGATCTATATTTAAATTCTGATTGTTTAAAATTTCAGATTTTAAAAATTCCATAATGATAAATTTATTATTCATCAAATTCTTAATATCTAAATTTTCATAGTTAAAACTTCCAAGAAGATAAAAAGGTTTGAATTCTACTTTACCTTTGTAAAAATTACTGACTTCAGATTTATAAACTAGAGATTTTTCATCAAATTTATAATTAAATTTTGTGTTTTTGTTTATTACACCAATACTTGTTACCCCATTTTTATTTTTATCCTTATAATTAATTTGATTTTCAATATTCAGTTTTATTTTACCAAAACTAAAATTTGTAATTAATTTTTTTTCAAAAAATTGATTTTTTACCTCTAAAGAAAAGGGTAAATTAAATATTTCATTTTTTGAAATTAAAATATTTTCCAAATTATTATAATCATAAAAAATTTTTCCTTCTTTAATTTTCAAGATAAATAATGTGTCATCAGCTAAATCTTTAAAAAAAACTTGACTATTCTTTATTACCACATTTTCTTTATTTGGGTCAGTTACTAAAAATTTTTTAAAAAAGTCAAAATTTTTTTTATTTAAATCAAAATCTGCATTATCCAAAATTAAATCTCTTATCTTTATTTCATTAAAAGAAAAATACTTTTCATTAGAGATATAAATTTTAAGTTTATTTACTTTGGCTATTTCTTGATCATCTTTTAAAATAGAAAAGTCTTTAGAAATAAAATGAGGTTTTGGAAAAAAACTAAAGCTTACTTTGTCATTAAATCTAACTTCCACATCATATTTATTTAATATTTGGTCTTTTATTTTTGATTGAATAATATTTTTATCATAAAATGAGGGTATAGAAAAAAAAGTAAATACTACAATTACGATGATTCCAAAAAATAAAAAATTTTTGTTATTTGGATCAAATTTTGATTTTTTAATCCTATTAATAAATGGTTTTATTTGATTAAAAAAGCTTTCTATTGAATGATTTATTGATAGAAATTGTTTCTTTATTTTTTTAGTAAATAATTTATCTTTATTCATGATTGCAGGAACAACTTATAATAAAATATTTTAAATGGTAAACTCTGATTATTTAAAAAACTTAAATAAGGCTCAAAAAGAAGCAGTAATGTGCCTAGATGGGCCATTATTAATTGTTGCTGGAGCAGGATCGGGGAAAACAAAAGTTTTAACAGCTAGAATAGCCAATATCATTAAAGAGAAAAAAGCATTCCCAAACCAGATTCTTGCTGTAACTTTTACAAATAAAGCTGCTAAAGAAATGCAAACAAGAGTGAGTAACATGTTAGGATCTGCAGCTGTGGGATTATCCTGGCTTGGAACTTTTCATTCAATTTGTGCAAAACTTTTAAGGAAACATGCACCTGCTGTAAATTTAAATTCAAATTTTACAATAATTGATACTGATGATCAAATAAGGCTTATTAAAAATATTTGTAAAGCAGAAAATATCGACATTAAACAATTGGCGCCCAGATATATTTTGGCAATTATTGATAAATGGAAAAACAAGGGATTTTATCCAAATGAAGTCAAAATAAATCCAAAAAATATTTATGAAAAAAATATCTTACCAATCTATAAAATATATCAGCAGAAATTAATAGATTTAAATTCTTGTGATTTTGGAGATCTTATTTTACATGCTGTAAAGATTTTAGAAAATCACATTGATATTCGTCAAATCTACTCAAAAAATTTCAAATATATTTTGGTTGATGAATATCAAGATACTAACTTTATTCAAAGCAAATGGCTTAATTTACTTACAGAAAAAAATAAAAATATATGTTGTGTTGGTGATGATGATCAATCAATTTATAGTTGGCGAGGTGCTGAAATAAAAAATTTTTTAGAATTCGATCAAGTTTATGAGAACACAAAAGTAATAAGACTTGAACAAAATTATAGATCTACTCAAAATATTTTATCTGTAGCATCAAATTTAATTTCAAATAATCAAAATAGAGTTGGAAAGACTTTAAAAACCACAATGGAAGAAGGAGATTTGGTATCATTACATTGTTTTAAAAATGGAAAAGATGAAGCAATTGGAATATCTGATGAAATAGAAAAGCACAAAAAAAATTATTCTTTAAATAACATAGCAATTCTTGTGAGAGCAATATTTCAAACCCGGGAATTTGAAGAAAGATTTTTAAAAATTGGCATGCCATATAGAATTTTAGGTGGCACAAAATTTTATGAAAGAGCTGAAATCAAAGATTGTATTGCATATTTAAGACTCATTCATCAATCAAAGGATGACCTTGCTTTTGAAAGAATTGTAAATAATCCAAAGCGAGCAATTGGTGATAGCACTATTAAATTAATTCACGAATACTCAAATCAAAATTCTTTAAATTTAGAGGCTTCATCAAGAAAAATGTTGAATGAAAATTTGATTAAACCTAAAGCTAAAATTGGTTTAAATTCTTTTCTCAACATGTTAATTAAATGGAGAAGTCAATTAAATCTTCAAAAAATAAGTCATATTAAATTATTACAAGTAGTTCTTGATGAGTCAGGATATTCAGCAGCTCTAAAAAATAAAAAAGATTTAGAAAATGAAAATAGATTAGAAAATATAAAAGAACTTTTAAGTGCAATGAAAGAATTTGATAATCTTGAAAGTTTCCTTGAACACGTTTCTTTGGCTACATCATTAGATCAAGATTGGGACGGGGAAAAAGTAAATATGATGACAATGCATGGTTCAAAAGGTTTAGAATTTGATTTTGTTTTTTTACCCGGATGGGAAGAGGGTCTTTTTCCACATCAAAAATCAATAGAAGAAAAAGGACAAAATGGCTTAGAGGAAGAAAGAAGATTGGCTTATGTTGGAATAACCAGAGCCAAAAAGAAAGCAGTAATATCGTTTTCAATGAATAGATTTTATCAAGGAGATTGGATTGATAGTATGGCTTCAAGATTTGTTGATGAACTACCTGAAAAATATATTGAGAAAAATTCATCCTTTGATGAGGGTAAAGAGGATGTTGAGGATTTTGAATTTAATCAATATTTTGATATGGAAGATAATGAAAGAAGCCCAGGCTGGATTAGGTATCAAAAAAGAATCAAATGATTAAAAAAAAATTAAATTTACTTAAAGATAGTTTTAAAAAATTCAAAATTGATGGATACGTGATACCTAAAAATGATGAATTTTTTTCAGAGTACGCAGAAACTGATCATTTAAAAATAATTTCCAATTTTACTGGATCTGCAGGTATGGCTATTGTTCTTGATAAGAAAAATTATTTATTTGTTGATGGAAGATATACAATTCAAGCACAAAAACAGTCAGGAAAAGAATTTAGAATTATAGAAATTCACAAATATTTACCATCTAAAATTGTCAAAAATATAACTCTCGGTGTTGATCCAAGTTTATTCACAAAAAAACAATTAAAAATTTATTTTGATAAAGGAATTAAAATAAAATTTATTAAAGAAAATTTGATAGATAAAATTTACAAAAAAAGAAAAGCTAAGATAAATAGGTATTTCTCGATACCTGATAAAATCTCGGGCTATTCCCATATTTCTAAAATTAAAAAGTTGAATAAAATAATGAAAAAAAAAAGATGTGATTATTTATTTATCAGTGCTCCAGAAAATGTTGCTTGGTTATTAAATATTAGGGGTTGGGACAATCCTAATAGTCCAGTTCCAAATTGTAGGTGTTTAGTTGGAAAGCAAGGAAAATTTTTTCTCATTTCAAATAATTCTAAAGTTTCAAAATTGATAATTGAAAAAAAATTAAAAAAAAATCAAATAGTAGAACCTCAAAAATTTGAAAAATTTATCTCAACTCTCAAGGGATCCACGGCTATTATTGATAATCATACATGCTCAATATCAAATAGATTAATTTTTGATTCAAAATTTAAAATACTAAATGGAACCGACCCTTGTTACATATTAAAATCTATTAAAAATTCTGCTGAAATTGAAAATATGAAAAGTTCTCACATAAAAGATGGTGTTGCTTTAACGAAATTTTTATTTTGGATAAAAAATGTAAACAAAAAAAAAATAACTGAAATTTATGCTAAACAGAAGCTAGAAAAATTTCGTAAACTTAATAAAGATTATTTGAAGCCAAGTTTTCATACAATATCTGGAACAGGACCTAATGGAGCTTTGCCACATTATATACCTTCTAGAGAAAGCGATAGAATAATTAAAAAAAATGATATTTTTCTTTGTGATTCCGGTGGTCAATACAAATATGGAACCACTGATGTGACTAGAACTATTTGCTTCAATAATCAAAAAAACTATATCAAGAATATTTTTACTAAGGTATTGAAAGGTCACATAGCAGTAGTGACCAGTGATTTAAAGAAATATTATAACGGAAAAAAAATTGATGTAAGAGCAAGAAAATTTTTAAAAAAAGATGGTTTGGATTATGCACATGGAACAGGCCATGGAGTTGGTTTTTTTTCAAATGTTCATGAAGGGCCACAATCTATTACAAAAAATAATACTGTAAAAATTGAAGAAGGCATGATTGTAAGCAACGAACCTGGCTATTATCACAAAGGAAAGTTTGGAATAAGGATAGAAAATTTAATATTTGTAAAAAAAATAAAAAAAAAATTGTTATTTGAAAATTTAACCCTCGCTCCAATTGATAAAGATCTAATTAATACTAATCTTCTTACAAAACATGAAAAAAACTATTTATTTGAATATCATTTATTAGTTTACTCTAAGCTTTCAAAATATTTAAAGCTAAATGAGAGAAAATGGCTTGCGAGTTTAATTTAGCATTTTAAGCCATTCACTTTGATTTAAAATTTTTATCTTTAGCTTTTTAGCTAAGTCTATCTTTTTTTTTGTTGGTTTTTCACCAATTATTAAATAATCAAGTTTTTTTGAAACAGTACTTACAATAGAACCAGAGTTTTCCTCAATTAGTGATTTAGCTTCTGCTCTACTCATTCCTTCGAGCTTACCTGTCAACATAAATGTTTTGTTATTTAATAAACCATTAGTTTTTTTTAATTTTGCATCTTTAATATCAAGTATTTTATTAAGCTCATTTAAAACTGTTACATTTATATTGTTTAAAAAAAAATTTTTAATCGAACTAATTTGTGTTTCTCCTATGCCATCAATATCAAGTAAATCATTAAAGTTATTCTTTTTAGATAATGAAATAAGATTTTCTATGGATTTCAAATTTTTAGATATTAATTTAGCATTCTCCAAACCAATATGTCTAATGCCTAAAGCATAAACAAATTTATCAAAAGAAATGTTTTTTCTCAAATTTATGGAGTATTTGAGATTAGCAACAGATTGTCTACCCCAACCATCTAAGTTTTCAATCTTATTGTAATCAAGCTTAAATATATCTTGGGGATATTTGATAAATTTAAGTTTCCAAAAATTTTCAACTATTTTTTTTCCCAAACCCTCTATATTAAAAGCCTCCTTGGATACAAAGTGTTTTATTTTTTCTATTGAGATTTTTTCACAAACATAGTCTTCGCTTGAACATCTCCTTACAGCATCCTCTTTTTTTGTTGTAGAATTAAAATCTTTAACAGTCTTAGAGCCACAAGATGGACAATTTAATGGAAACTTAAATTTTTTAGAACTTATGTTTCTTTGTTTTAAATCTACAGAAATTACATGAGGTATAACATCTCCAGCCCTTTCAACCACAACCGTATCACCTATTCTAATGTCTTTACGAATTATTTCTTCCTCATTGTGAAGTGTAGCATTAGAAACTACTACACCACCAATATTTACAGGCTTGATTTTTGCAACAGGTGTTAAAGCACCAGTTCTACCAATTTGAATTTCTATATTTTCTATTTTTGAAACAGCACTGTTAGCTGAGAATTTATGAGCTATAGCCCATCTAGGAGCATTAGCAACATTGCCCAATCTTTTTTGTAATTTAAAATCATTAACCTTGTAAACGATACCATCTATATCAAAATCTATTTCATTTCTTTTTTTTTCTATATGATGATAATTTTTCATTAAATCTTTTATATTTTGAAAAGTTTTATTTAAAGGATTTGTTTTAAATCCCCATTCTTTCAATTTTTTTAAATATTGGTTTTGCGAGGATAATTTTAAATCTTTTTCATAACCAAAAGTATAAGCAATAAATTTTAATGGAATTTTTTTCGTTTCATTTGGATTCTTTTGTCTTAAAGTTCCCGAAGCAGCATTTCTTGGATTTGCAAATTTATCACTTATTTTTTTAAAATCACTGTTTTGAATGAATACCTCCCCTCTTATATCAATTTCTTCAGGAAAATCTTTTGACAAAATATAATTTGGTATATCTTTAATTGTCTTTAAATTTTCTGTTATATCTTCGCCTTCTTTTCCATCTCCTCTTGATAATCCAGTAATAAATTTACCTTTTTTGTAAATTAATGAGGCTGAAATACCGTCAATTTTTGGTTCAGCACTATATTCAATCTCGAAATTCTCAACCTTATCTAAATAATTAATAATTTTTTTTTCAAAATTATTTAGATCCTCCTCACTAAAAGCATTAGCAAGAGACAGCATTGGCACTTTATGCAAAACTTTTTTAAAGGTTTTTGCTGGTTTATAACCTACTATTTTTGAAGGGGAGTTTTTACTCTTCAAAAATTTATGTTGTTTTTCTAGAGTTAATATTTCTTCTTTTAATTTATCATATTCCTCGTCTTTAACAACTGGCTTACTTTGTTCGTAGTAAAATCTATTTAAACGAACTAATTCTTTTATTTTAAGATTATACTGTTTTTCAATCTTCTTTTTATCCATCTAATCAAAAAGAGTTTTAAATTTTCCAATGAATTTTTTAAATAAAGATCTTTTATCTTTTTTCTTATTTTTTAGGAATTTTTTTTGAGAAAAATTATAATCCTTATTAAAAACTTTATATGAAGCTTTATACCAATCACTTGATTGGTAATTATAGCCTAATAAATTTGCATACTTTTTAGACTCCGACTCAAGGCCAATTATATAATATGTTTCAACTAATCTATGAATAGCCTCTTCAACATAAACCGTAGTCTGATAATTTTCTAAAACATTTTTAAATCTGTTTATTGCTGGTATCCATTTTTGACTTTTAAGATAATGTCGGCCTATATACATTTCTTTTCCAGCCAACCTATCATTAATTAAATCAATTTTAAATTTAGCATCTGCTGCAAAATCAGTAGTTGGATATTCTTTAATAATAAATTCAAATTCTTTTTTTGATTTTAATAATGGATTTAGATCTCTTTTTTCATCAACTATATTTTCATAATAGCACATAGCTAATAAAAAATGAGCATAGTCTTTGTCTTTATGAACTGGATAAACTTTCAAATATCTTTCCAACTCATAAATCGCATCACTATAATAATCATCAGAATAATAAACATAAGCACTCATTAGCGCAGCCACTGGAGCCCATTCAGATTGAGGAAATATTAACTCTGCTTCATTAAACTTTTTTGCTGAATAGAGTGCATCTCCATCAAGAAATTCTTGATAGGCTTCTTCATAAAGTTCTGTCATTTGGTCAATTAAATCTCTTTCTTGAAGAATTGTAATTTTTTCTTTTTTTGAGCAAGAATAAAATAAAAGTGTAATTAAAATTATTACAGAAAAATTTTTAAATAATTTCATTATTACTTAATAACAGATAATGAAGAGAACTGTTAAAAAAACTTATGCTATGGATTTTAGTTTTTGCTTATTAATTAGTGTATGAGGAACTGATTTTTCATCTATTTCAATAATTGAATAGTTTGATTTATCAGCAAATACTTTTCTTAACAAATCATTAGTTAATTTATGCCCCCCTTGAGAGCATTTGATTTTTCCAATTATCTTATATCCAGATAAATATAAATCACCCATGCAATCTAAGATTTTATGGTTAACAAATTCTTTACTATTTCTTAATAGACTATCATTTAAAATTTTATCATTTTTTACCACGATCGCGTTATCTAGAGATCCACCTAAAGCTAGTCCCATAGATTGTAGTTTTTCAACATCCTCATACAAACAAAATGTTCTTGAATCATAAATATTTTCTAATTCATCTTCATACACCTTAATACTGTTTCTTTGAGTGCCGATCATTTCATTTTCATATTTAATTTCAAAATCAATTTCTAAATTAATCTTACTTGGCTCTATTGAAATTGTTTTTTTTTCATTTTGATGTTCAATTTTATTGTTTATTTTTATTACTTTAATTGGACTATTGCTTATAGCAATCCCTGCTTCTCTAATTTTTTCAACAAAAATTTTACCTGATCCATCCAGAATTGGGATTTCCTCGTTATCAATTTCTATTAAAGCATTATCTATTCCTAATCCAAATAACGCTCCCATCAAGTGTTCAATCGTAGAAACTTTTACACCAAATTCATTAGAAATAGTAGTGCACAGTACTGCGCTACTTACATTATAAACATCTGGTACAATTTCATTGTTTTGATTTAAATCTATCCTTTTAAATATTATCCCTGTATTTGGATTTGCTGGCTTAATTAATATCGAAACTTTTTTACCTGAGTGTAGCCCTATCCCATCTATACTTATATTTTTTGAAATTGTTTTTTGTTTAAAAATTGACATCGGAGGAACTTTTAAAACGTTTTAAATAACTTGAAAAAACAAGAAATGTTACAATTTAAGACTTAATTAATTAAAAAAATTGAAGAATCTCTCAAAAAAACCCTTATTATTTGATAGTTTTTGAACAATTGAAACCTCATTTTCATTAAAGCCTTCAATTAACTTCATAGACATTTTAAAAATATCCTCTTCTTTGTGCTTAGTAAAACTTCTCACATAATTAGAGCTCAGAATGTGTTTAACTGAAATTTGATATTTTTTTAAAATATTTTCGACTTTCTCTACAAATCTCTCAGATAAACAAATAAATTTGATATCTATTGTGAAAAAATTACATTTTAAATTTTCTGGAAATGATGAATAACTTTTATTATCAATATAATAATTGTCTATTATCATATGTGTTATTCTTCTAAGATTAATAGTTTTCCTACATTCGTATTTTGCTTCATTGAGTAAATGAGATAGATCTTTCTTCTTTAATAATTCTCCATAATTTTCTTTTTTAATTGAAAGGTAAATTGTTAAAAATTCATTACTATCTACAATGAGATTGGCACTTTTTATAAATTTATTTACCTTTCTTTCAACTTGGAAAATATTTTTTTCTAAAAAAAAATCAATGAAATCAAAATTTTTTTCATTAAAATTGTCATTATTTGTAGCCTCATTAAAATAAAGCTCATCTAGATCATTTTTATTAATTATCTTAATTTTTATATCTTTTGGACCCAAAAATAAATAAGTTTGAAAATTTAATTGATCATCCATTTGTAATAATTTGGTTTGATTGACGTAAATCAATTTTATTTATTTCTTCTTCTGTGTTTTCATTTAAAAAAATTGTTAATAATTCTAATGATCTTTTTAGGTTATCCTTTGGTAATTTTATTAAAAAACCATTATGAGTTTCTATATCCCATCTACCTGATGAAAAAGAATATAAATTTTTAATATCTTTATAAATAAAATTCGTCTCTTGAATTGCACTTTTTAAATCAAAAAAATTTTTAACTTCAAAGTCTCCAAAAATAATTGGAATATTTGATTTGAAAAAATCAGATTCTATAAATTTTCCATTTGAACCTAATAAAAAGATTTGATTTGCTTTTTTAAATTGAGCTAGAAATTTAGTTCGGTCAACTATTATATCTATTTTAGAAGGATATATTTTGAAAACTGAATATCTTTCTATTAAATTGTTAGAATTCATAATTTCAATTATTTTTTTTTTATCTAAAGAAAATAAATTTTGAATTTTTAAAAAATTTAAATCATTCTCGAGCTCAAAATTATCTTTATCATTTAATCCTATAACAGAAATACTTTTAATTTTGACAAACTTTAAATCATTTAAGTCTTTATTATTAAATGTTCCAATTAATAAGAATAAAAATACGTACAATAAGATTTTTTTACTTTTGAGTTGAGGCATCTTTTAAAATTAATTTAATTAGTTCTAAAAAATTAATACCTTTATATGCTGCAATTTCTGGAACTAAAGACAGACTCGTCATTCCTGGCTGTGTATTAATTTCAAGGAGATAAAACTTTCCCTTATAGAATTTAAAATCAGATCTAGTGACTCCTCTACAACCCACTAGTTTGTGAGCTTTTAATGCAATATTCATTATTTTATTAAAATTATTTTTAGATAAATCTACTGGAATAATATGTTTTGTTTTTGCTTTGGAGCTATATTTTGCTTTGTAGTCATAAAATTTTCTTTTTGGTTTTAGCTCTATTGCTCCTAATTTTTTTGAACCTATTATAGCTGCCTGAATTTCACGACCTGATATAAATTCTTCAATAATTATTTTATTATAATTTTTTAATAGCTTTAAATATTTGAATATATTTTTTTTTGTACAAATGAATACGTTTACACTTGAACCTTCGTTAATTGGCTTAACAACTACAGGAAAATTTAATTTTTTTTCGATTAATTTTATTAAATCAGATTTTGATTTATCAAATGAAAATATGACATATTTTGGAGTTAATATTTTATTCTTAATAAATATCTTTTTTGATAATTCCTTATCCATGGCAATTGCAGAAGAAATTACTCCTGAATGAGTATAAGGTATGCCAGTAGTTTCCAGTACAGTCTGAATATATCCATCTTCACCAAACTGACCGTGTAAAGCATTAAAAATAATATTGGGTTTAAACGATTTAATTACATTTTGTAATTTAAAATTTGGTTCGGTAATTTGTACTTTATATCCATTTTTTTTAAGTTCTTTAGCAACTTGTTTTCCTGTATCGAGGCTTATAACTCTCTCTTTTGATATGCCACCAGAAATTACTAATATTTTTTTTTTCAAATTATTCCAGAATTTTAATTTCTTTTTCTAAACTAATTCCTGTTTTTTCCAAAACATTTTTAGTTACAAAATCTATGAGCTTCTTCATGTCGTCAAATTTTGCGTTCCCCTTGTTTACAAAAAAATTACAATGTTTTTTTGATATACAGGCATCTCCAAAACTTTTATCTAAAGGTACAGACTCTTTTATTAGCTCCCATACTTTCTTTTCTGTTTGTAATATTGGATTTTTAAAAGTACTTCCGCTTGTCTTAATTCTAGTCGGTTGATTTTTTTCTTTTTCATCTTTTAATTTATTCATTTCATCATAAATCTTATTATAATTTTTTTTTATACCTTTAAAAGAAGCGCTCAGAAAAATTAAATTATCCGATAAATCATTTTTTCTGTATTCAAATTTAATATCCTTAGATGGAATTGTCATCACTTTTCCTGATTTATCTATCACTTGAATTGATAATAAAATATCTTTAAATTCTCTTCCAAAACAACCAGCATTCATTCTAATGCCACCGCCAATACTACCGGGGATGCATGATAAAAATTCAAATCCACTTAATTCATTTTTTAAAGCAAATTCAGATAACGTTTTATCTAAAACAGCACTTCCAGCTATTATTATATCCTCACCCAATAAAGATGTATTATTAAAGTTTTTGCTTAATTTTATTACTACCCCATCAAATAATTGATCATTAATTAAAGTATTTGAGCCAGCCCCAAGAATAAATATTTTTTCTTTATTGTTTAATTTTTTAAGAAAATTTACTAATCCCTTTAAATTTTCAGCTTTATAAAAAACTTTTGCTTTGCCCCCAATATTAAACCAATTTTTTTTTTTGAGATCATGTTCAAATTTTACATTTTCACCAAATTCATTTAATAATTTTTTTAATTCTATGGTGTTCATTTTATTAATTGTGGAAGTTTTCTCATCCAATTAGAAATTGTTCCCGCTCCCATTCCAATAACAATTTTTTTACCGTACATATTTTTTTTAATAAATTTTGCTAATTGAAAATTATCATTAACTAAAAATAATTTTACTTTTGAGTTCTTTATGATTTCTCTTGCAAATTTAATATAACTAAATCCTAACTTCATTTTTTCTCCTGCTGTAAATATTGGACATAAAACAACTGTATCAGCTGCTTTGAAAGCAAATGAAAACTCTTTTCTTAAGTCTTTTAATCTTGAAACTCGATGAGGCTGGAATATACATACCTTATCATAACCTTTGTAGACTCTGTCTACCCCTTCTAACACAACTTTTATTTCTGTTGGATGATGAGCATAATCATCATAAAAATCTATGCCATTAAAATTAAAAATCTTATTAAATCGCCTTTGAACTCCTTTAAAATTGAGTAAACCTTTTTTTATATTTGATAAAGATATTCCAACTGTTAAAGCAACAGCAGTAGCAGCTACAGCATTTCTGATATTATGCATCCCAATTAATGGAATTTTTATTTTTTTTATAACAATTTTTTTTTTATTTGGTACATTAACTTGTAAATCAAACTCACTAAATTTTATGCTTTGATAGATATTTTTGATCAAAAAATTTGATTTGGGATCAACTCCATAAGTATAAATATTTTTACTTTTAGTATTTTTGATGAGATCTCTATTCATTTTATCATCAAGGCAAATAAAAGATTTTCCGAAGGAAGGTACCTTTTCAATAAATTGCATAAAATAATTTTTTAAATCGCCCATGGATTTATAGAAATCCATATGTTCCCTATCGACGTTTGTAATTATTGAATAAGTTGGTGGAATATGAATAAAACTTCCATCTGACTCATCTGCTTCTAATATAGACCAATCACTCTTACCAAGTTTTGCAGTATTTTTTAAAGAATTAATCACACCACCATTTATTATTGTGGGATCTAATTTGGTTGTTTGAAAAATTGAAGTTACTAATGAGGTAGTGGTAGTTTTTCCATGAGAACCAACTACAACAATATTTTTAGTTAACGAGACTATATGGGCCAACATTTTTCCTCTTGAAATAATTGGCAAATTTTTTCTCTTTGCTTCCACTATTTCAGGATTATTTTTTTTAATAGCAGAGGAAATTACAACTATTGTTGCATTATTAAGATTTTGTTTTTTTTGACCTATAAAGATTTTTATTTTTTCTTTTTTTAATCTCTCAGTATTTTTATTGTGGTTTAGATCACTTCCTTGAACATTAAAACCTCTTCCTTTCATAATCATGGAAAGCCCACTCATTCCAATTCCACCAATTCCAATAAAGTGAATGATCTCTGTTTTTGCTAATTCAATTTTCATTTATAACTTCCAATATTTTCTGATTAACATTATTCCAAGTATTTTGATAATTTAATTTTTTTAAATTTTCTTTTTTTTGTAAATAATTAGTTTTATTGTCAAAAATCTTGTTTAAAGTTTCTTCAATTTCTTCCTTAAAATAAGTTTGTTCAATCAGCCAACAACAATCTTTATTTTTATAAAAATTAGCATTTTCAAATTGATGATTATCTTTTGAAGTTGGAAGTGGAACAGCAATAAATGGAACGTTCATCACCGATAATTCTGCTAGGGTTGTGGCGCCAGCTCTACTAATACATAGATCTGATTGTTGAATGTAATCAACAAAATTTTCGGTAAAACTAAATATTTTATTTTCAATATTATTTTCTAAATAATAACTATTTAGTGCAGAAACATTATTTTCACTTGTCTGATGAATTATCTTAATTGATTTTCTTTTTGATATTTTAACAATTAAATCTTTTAAATTATTATCAAAAACATTTGCACCTTGGCTACCACCAACTACTAGTAAGGTAAATTTATTTTTATAATTATTCAATGGCTTACATTCATAGATTTTTTTTTTTACTAATGGATTAATAATTACTATTTTTGTTTTAAAATTTTGAGGGAAATTTTTTATTTCTTTGCTATAACAAAAAATTTTTTGACAAAAATTTAGAAAAAATCTATTTGCACGACCTAAGACTTGATTTGGTTCTATTAAAAAAATTTTTAATCCAAGAAGTCTAGCAGCTAAGATAATGGGTAATGACATATACCCTCCTGTAGAAAAAACTTTCAATATTTTTTGTTTTTTTAATAAAAAAATTGATTTTAAAGTTAAAAATAAAATTATTAATAAATTAAACGGTAGTAAAAAAATGTTATTGAGTTTTGGTGTATTGATAATTTTAAATTTGTAGTTTTTTTTATTTAAATAATTCAGTCCTCTTTTGTCTGTTGATATAATTATATTCGACTTATTTGCCAAATGGTCATAAATAATTGTTGCTGGTATAACGTGGCCACCTGAGCCACCAGTTGTTATTAGAAAATTTTTATTCATTTTAATTAATTTTTCTTTTTGTAAGATTTAAAATTATTCCTGATAAAATTGAAACGCTTACAATTGATGAACCACCATAACTTATAAATGGAAGAGTCATTCCAGTAGTAGGAACTAGTCTTATATTTACTCCAATGTGAATCATTGCTTGAAATAAAATAAGACTTATACACCCTACTAAAACTAATTTTGTCCTTTCATCATTTTCAAAATATACTTTTTTAAATACAGAATAAATGAATATTAAAAACATCAATAAGATTAGAATTATGGCAATCACTCCAAACTCCTCTGAAATGACCGATATAATATAGTCGGTATGTGCTTCAGGAACCTTGTTTTTTAAAGTTCCCTCTCCAATACCTTTTCCAAAAAAACCTCCGCTAGTGATAGAATCAATGGCTTTTTCTGACTGTGCATTGTGTGTCCCAGTCTCAGTATTAAAAAATGATAATATTCTATTTTTTATGTATGCAAATTTTGGAAAAAAATTTATTGAAAAATAAAGTGCAATAGACAACGTCAAGCACGAAAAAATTAAAAAGATAGTATTAACTCCTGATATAAAAATTAAAACAGACCAGCTAAAAAAAACTAACAGAGTTTGTCCAATATCTGGTTGAGCAGCTAACAATAAAATTACAATTAAAGTTGTTAAAAAAGAAATTAAATATTTTAGATAAATATTTCTATATTTTTCATCACTTAAAATTAAACTTATTAATACTATTAAAAAAGGTTTAACTAATTCTATAGGTTGAAATCTTGGTAAAAAGTATAAGTCTATCCATCTTTGGGCACTATTCACCTCAACACCTATGATTGGAACTAAAAATAAGGTAATCAACGAAATTAAAAAAAATGCTGGAGAAATCTTAAAAAGTTTTTCCTCATTAATTGAAGATAATACAAAAATAATTGCTATTCCTAAAAAAACAAAAGATAAATGTTTGAAGAAAAAAGCATAATCGTTAGTTTCCAGTTTATCTGAAACTAATAAAGATGTTGATACTAATGAAAAAAATAAGCCTGTAGAAAATAATAAAACTATTAAAGAAAATATGAACTTATCTATATTTTTCCACCATCGATAATATAAATTAAAAAATGTTTTATTATAGTCCATTAAAATATTTATTCACCAATTTATTAAAATACAAACCTCTATCCTCAAAATTTTTAAAACTATCAAATGATGCGGCACAAGGACTAAACAATATAGTTTTATTCAAAAATTTTTCTTTTTTGGTTATAAAAAAAATTTTTTTAAAAGCATCCTTAAGATTATTAAAATTTTTGTAAGCTATTTTACCTTTAAGCTTTTTATTAAAGAATTTTTTATTCTTACCATATATGAAAGCCTGAATATTATTAAAATATTTTTTCGGTAGTTGAAATTTATCACCTTTTTTATTAAGTCCACCCAGCAACCAATAAATATTATGATCAGATTTTAAAAGATCAATTGAAGAGGAAAAGCTTGTAGATTTTGAGTCGTTAATAATTGTTAAATTTTTTCTTTTTAAAATAATTTGTTGACGGTACTTTAATCCATTAAATTTTTGAATAGTTTTTATTATTAAATTATTTTTGATATTGAATTTTTTTGATATTTCTAAAATAAACGATAAATTTTCTTTATTTGTCTCGGTTGAAAAGTATTTGTTGTCTATTTTTTTTAAAATAGTATTAGTTTTTTTTGTACTAACTTTAGTTATTTTGATGTTATATTTATTCGATCTAAGCTCTTTATCAATTAATAAATCATTTTTTTTTACAAATGCATGGCTCCCTTTTAATTTATTTCTTAACAATTTAAACTTTGCTTTAACATAATTATTCAAAGATTTATGTCTCTCAATGTGATCTGGGGATAAATTTAAAATCGCAGAATATTTTGATTTAAAGAGTCGGCTGTATTCAAGTTGATATGAAGAAGCCTCAACAACAAAAATTGTTTTTTTTTTGACATTATTTACAGATAAAATTGGTTTTCCTATATTGCCGACTAATTTAACATCAAGTTTTTTATTTGATAAAACTTCATACAAAAGTTGGCATGTTGTAGATTTACCATTTGTGCCTGTGATTGTGATACAATCATTCTTATAAAATGAAAAAAACACATCTAAATCAGAGTAAATTTTATCATAATTTTTTTTTAAAAATTTCGATAATTTACATTTATTAATATTAATACCAGGACTAATAATTATTTGATCAAACCTTGACTTTAAAAGATCATTATAGCTAATTAATTTTTTTTTTATTTCATTAGTTCTTTTTGATTTATGGTCATCATATAAAAAAACATCTCCTTTACCTTTTAGAAACTGGAAAGCTGATAGACCGCTTTTACCTAAACCATAAATTAATATTTTCTTATTCAAAAAGATATTCAAGCCAGTACCTACTATCTTAATTTGAGAGTGGCCAAACCAATCATTGCTAAAATAATTGAAATAATCCAAAATCTAATTACTACAGTAGACTCTGGCCATCCTTTTTTTTCAAAATGATGATGTATTGGCGCCATTCTAAATATTCTTTTACCAGTTAATCTAAATGAAATTACCTGAACCATCACAGATAAAGCCTCTAGAACAAATAAGCCTCCTGTTATAGCCAAAACTATTTCATGTTTAGTAATTATTCCTACAGCTCCTAAAGAACCTCCTAACGAAAGGGATCCAGTATCGCCCATAAATATTTTAGCTGGCGGAGCGTTAAACCATAAAAATCCAAGGCAAGCACCAATTATTGCACCACAAAAAATTGAAATTTCACCTGTACCCTCAATATATATTATCTGAAGATAGTCAGAAAAAACAATATTACCAGTTACATAACTAATAAAAGCAAAACAACCAGCAACTAAGATAACTGGAACTGTAGCCAAGCCATCCAATCCATCAGTTAAATTTACTGCATTAGACGAACCTACAATTACAAAAATTGAGAAAGGTATAAAAAACCAACCTAAATTTATTACTAAATTTTTAAAGAATGGAAAGTAAAGATTTTTGAATTCGTTATATTCAACAAAATAAGACAATATTATTAAACCTACCAATGCTAAAAAAACTTGCATAATAATTTTCAATTTAGAGGAAATTCCTGAAGAACTATTGGTTTTTATTTTATTATAATCATCATAAGCACCAAGAAGTCCAAAAGAAATTACAATATATAAACAAAATAAAATATATATATTTGTTAAATCAGCCCAGAGTACAACAGAGATAATCAAACCCAACAGTATGATCACACCACCCATTGTTGGTGTTCCAATTTTTTTTATAATGTGATCTGATGGTCCATCTTTCCGAATAGGATTGTAAATTTTTTTATTTGAAAATAATCTAATAAAGGGCTCTCCAATTAAAAGAGTAATTAATAACGATGTAAAAAAAGCTAATCCAGTCCTAAATGTAATATATTTAAAAACATTTAAAAAAGTAAAAGTATCAACATATTTTAATATTAACTCATACAGCATACATAATTCTTTTCTTTAATTTATTTGTAATATTATGAAGACCTGTGGAATTTGATCCTTTTATCATTAAATAATCATTATTATCTAAATCTTTATTAATCAAATCAAATATATCTAATTTATCACTTAATACTCTAGCTTTCTTATTTGGTTTTAAACCTTTAAAAGTTTCTTTGATATGATTACCAGTCACATATACCTTATCAATTTGAGTTTTATTTAATACTTTACTAATTAATTTATGTTGTTTTATAGAATGTTTTCCTAATTCGAGCATATCACCCATTATTAGGTATTTTTTTGAATTTTTTGTCTCAATTTTATCAAAATTTTCTATAGCTGTTTTAAGTGAAAGTGGATTTGAATTATATGACTCGTCAACTAAAAAAATTTCTTTATTTTTTAATTTAACTTTAGATATATCACCTCGTCCTTTTAGATTTTTTAATTTTAAAAAAATGTCTTTTTTTAATTTTCTAATGTCTGTAAAAAAATTTATTGATGCTAATGTTGCAAGTATATTATACAAGTGACTTTCATTTTTATTTTTAGAATAAAAAGAAACAAATGAGCCACTCACAGTTATCAATAATTCATATTTTTTTTTAGCTTTTTTTATCTTAACTAATTTTGTATTAGGAAGTTTGGCTTTGATACCAAATGAAATTACTTTTAGTTTTTTTTTGAATGCCAATTTTTTATGATAATCAAAAAATCTGTCATCCATGTTTAAAATTATCGCACCATCATTTTTAATATTGTTCATAATCTCGGCCTTAGCTTCAGCAATCTTATTAATATTCTTAAAATTTTTGGAATGAGCATAACTAATATTTGTAATAACCCCTAAATCTGGTTTGGTTATTTTTGTTAAGTCGTTGATTTCACCCTTTTTATCCATGCCTACCTCTAAAACACCAAAGTTATCATTTTGCTTTAAATTAAATAAACTCAAAGGAACCCCATATTTATTGTTGTATGATTTTTGAGAATAGGATGTATGAGAAATTTTCTTTAAAGTAAGTCCAATCATCTCTTTTAAAGTCGTTTTTCCACAACTTCCTGTAATTGAAATTATCTTTGTATTTATATTATCTCTAAAATTAGATGAGCATTTTGTTAGAAAGTTAAGAGTATTTATAACTTTTATTTGTTTGGAGGAGGGGTAGCTACCATTAGTTTTGTTTACGATTGCTAAACTTGCCTTTTTTTTTATTGCATCTGAAATAAATCGATTTCCATCTAATTTTTTACCTTTGATAGCAAAAAAAACATCATTTTTTTTTATTGTTTTTGAGTTAATGGAAATATTTCTAATAATTAATTTTTTAGATAACTTTTTTTTAGACTCCTCTTGGATTATATTCAGCTTCAAATTTGAGAATAAAAACTTATTTTTGAATTTTATTGACTTTAAAATTTCTTTTTTATCAGAAAAGAAAATTTTTTTTTTTCCATAATCCTGGATTTTTTCATGGCCTTTTCCAGCAACTAATAACAGTTCTCCAGTTTTAAGACTCATTATAGCTTGATGGATTGCTTTCTTTCTGTTTGAATATTCTTGAATTTGCAATCTTTTAATCCCTTTTTTAATATCTTTTCTAATTTTTGATGGATTTTCGTTTCTTGGGTTATCGTCTGTTAAATAAATTCTATCAGAATATTTTTCTGCAATACTTCCCATGATAGCTCTCTTTTTAAAATCTCGATTTCCACCACAACCAAAAACTAAATTTATCTTATTTAGAGGAAATTGTTCTCTTAAATTTAATAAGGCTAACTCTAAAGCCTCTGGTGTATGTGCGTAGTCCAGAATGACTTTACTATTATTTTTAATATTACCGATTTTTTCAAGTCTTCCTTCAACAGATTTTATTTTATGGAGAATATTAATTATTTTTTCAAATTTAAGGCCACATTTATTTGC
>Ga0315315_10001143_pt1 | contig 24068 bp, 22 predicted proteins | sample M140m3416metaG_FD_203699 | JGI IMG/M metagenome (GOLD analysis project Ga0315315, IMG submission 203699) | Ammonia-oxidizing marine archaeal communities from Monterey Bay, California, United States - M1 40m 3416 | ecosystem: Environmental > Aquatic > Marine > Intertidal zone | place: USA...
TTCTAATTCATTGGTTTTTTTAATAGCTTCTGATGAAAAGATATAATTAGAATAGTCAGTGATATTGCCGTTCTCGGATTTTTTGTGATCTAATATATCATAAAATAATTGCGTAACGGATTCCGAACGTTTTCTATTTTGAAACATTTCATGTAAGTTCTCATATATATCATTGCGTGATAATGCAATAAAAAAAGGGTTATCTTTTATAATTTCATCTAAACTCAATATTTCTAAATATTCTATATCATCTAATTCTTCATCTTCAATAGTAAAAATATTATTTTCTATTTCAAAAGACATTTATAAGATATAGCTTTCTCTTTTAATACAAAGATATATTTTATAAAACATTATTTTCAATTGAGAATTTATTCCAATTAATTTTGATATTAGATAATGTATCAATAATATCTTTGCAATTTGCTTCAAAGAATGATGTGATAACCTTATCATCTGTAACATCTTCTAGTGTAATTCTAACGATCATAAGTTGTTTCAATGGATGTGGGCAGATATATCCCACATATACACAATTTGTATCATTAAACTTGCTTTTTTCGCGAATATATTTATTATGTATAAATGATTGTATTACATTACCAATTGTATCATCCTCATTTTCTATAATAAACTCATAACATCCTTCAATATCTTGAAACTTTTGTAATTTAATCTTTGTTGATGTATCTAAGTTTACTAGTTCTTGTCTAATAGTATTTAGCTTTTCAATCATTATATCAAGTGATTTTGGTATTAAATATTTGGGTCCTACATTTATATTGATATATTCAATGTCAAATCTAAACTTATTAGGGTCATCATATTTATTTTTATAATAACATCTTTCTTTATCCAAAACATTATCATATTTAGATGCTTCTGTTGGATCTTGTATATATGTAAAGTTAGAAAGAGATACTGGATTAAATGATGCATTATCCCTCGCTGTACGCTTAACAACATTGGCAGTAAAGTGTAGATGTTCTCCCTGACGTAATCTTGTAATTAAAATATTATCATTAGATACTTTGTTTGGTGGAAATAATTCTTTTAATTTTTTTTCAGATAATTCCTCACCATTCATAGTGGCTTTTATATCACTAGTTTTAACATTCAATGTTTTACCAGTTTCATTTTTAACATTTAGTTCTAATTTTAGACTGTTATCTTCATATAATTCAATTTCTTCCTCGGACAAACATATAGGGATAAGTCCAATACGATGAATAATAAACTCATTGTGTAAAGCACCAGTATTAGTGATTATATTTACAGTAGGCTCATCTTTATCTAACTTTTCCCCGATTACACCAGGAATTGGTATATCTGTTAGAATAATACGTCGCAATCCATTTACAATAGCTAAATCCATATTATTAATTTCAAAACTATGGTTATTACAGGGATCTTTAATATCAAAGGTGTAATTTTCAAACATGCTGTCCTTACTTATATATTAATAAAAATCTATATCTTATATATCAATTTTTAAAAAAATAATTAGCGTTGTTTAATTTTATTTATTATACTTTTTAAATTATTTAGTGTAGCTACCTTAGCTTCTTGTTTTACAGCAAGTAATCTATCTGTTTCTTTACTTTTTATTTTAATATCTTTTTTTGCTATAATTTTATTGATATGTGCTTGTAATTTTTTGATATCTTTATGCATAGTATTAGCACGTTTTATTTCATCTTTAAATTCACTTTGATAAGATGGTAAATATTCTACTTTATTTTGTTTTATACATTTTTGTTGTTTCTTAATATTTTTTAATAGATTTTTTTCAATTTTACATTGTTCTTTTATCATTTGTTTTAATAATTTGATATTTTCGCCAAGTGTCATTTTACCACTGCCTACTTCACCGCCTACTTCACCGCCTACTTGCATTTTTTTCATTATATTTGTTATTTTATTATTTAGTTCATTTTGAACTTCTCTTCTAATATTATTAAGCTGTTGTTGTGCATTCAGTTTATTAAATTGTTGACTTAATACAGAATAGCCACCAGATTGACAATATGCTGAATGATTATTTATTAAATCTTGTTGTTTTAATTTAATATTATCATAAAAATCTTTAAGATAATATGTTGAACTCATTTAATCTATTATAAAAAAAGAATTTAATTAATTAGAACCTGTTACAATACCGTATATAACTAGTATTATTATTAATATCATTGGTAATGTTGATAATATAGTTACTATCCAACTCCACATATGACATTCTCCTGATGTTAAACATGTTATATTATAAGCTGTTATTAATATAACTAAAATATATAGTAAATATGCAAACATATATAATCCAATGCCTTCCATATAAATATTTAAAATTAAAGCAATGATTGTAGATATTATACTAATCACAATATAAACCCAACCTTGTGTTGAAAAGTAGTTCATTCTAATATAATAAGATATTTTATGAAATGAGACTATTCATAATTGCGAAACACATTGATGTCCTTGGATTCATTTCATTAATAGGGTTGGATGCAAAGAATTGAATTAGTGTCTTGATATTTTTGATATCATTGCATTGGCAAAGATAATAGTATACATTTGCTGATGTAATCATCTTTTCCTTGTAAGTTGTAACTTGGAGATTCCTAAGTTGTGCAAGATGATATTGGATAATTGGGGGAAACTGTTTATCCAAATCTTTATTCATTTTATATCTACCATATCTTGGAAAGTATGTTGTGGTAGACACATAATAGTTATAGAGACTATCTTTGATTGTAGAAATTAATGTATGAATTAGGTATGTTGGGTCAATATGTCTACCATTATTATCAATTGGTAGTACAATATTCGGGACATAATTACTAATATAATCCTTGATAGTATAATCTTGTTTATTTTTCATATATACGCTAAGAATATTCATCCAGGTATTTGGATGACATGGATCGGTTTCTTCACGATAGTTAATGATATCAGTAGATACTTTATAGAGTTTAACTGAATTATCTAGCTTTTTTTTAATGATTAGTCCATAACTATATGGATTATCATTGATATATCCAAGTGCTTCTGTTACATTTGTAAACTCTTTTGGATAATTGATGCCAACTTCTACATAGGCTTGAAGACGTGTTGTATGAATATCTTCTTCTACAAGTGTATTTCTATTTTTAGTATTTACGTGAACTAGTTCTTTATAGTTTTCACCTAGAACATTTGTATAATCAATGATGTGAATATTTTCATGGTGAACAACAATGAATTCATAAGCCATTTCTGGATTTAATGGTGTGACGAATTTACTTCTAAGAATCTTTGATACTTCATTAGGTGCCAATGATAGCTCTTGTTCAGTGAGTTGTTTTCCGTAATATTTATATAAGATTTCATCAAACATATTACCATGTGTTTTTGTTGGATGCGAGAATCTAGAACTATTAGCATCAGGACAGCTTGATGTTCCAACATGCCATTCGCCATTATGATTATAAACAGTAATCATAGTACCATCATAGGCCTCATAACATTTATCTTGGTCGCTGTAAACATTTGCCATATATGTATTAATATCACTGCGTACTGGAATAGAATTAGCATATGTTACCACGACATTATTATTAAATGATAGAGTAAAGTCTAGTACGATACTGTGACATTGCTCATAAAGCTCGCGATATTCATATACTTCCCCCATTTTATAATTATTGTGTAGCAACACAATATCAGAACGGTTTTTGAATTTCTTTACCTTAATATTAGGCCAAAGATGATATTTTTTCAATACCATAATTAGACAGTTGGCATATGTTTTATTATCATCATTGATACTGTTGTAAATATCATAGGTCTCGGAAATGAGTTCGTTGACATGTTTAGGGAAACTGTTTGCAGGTAGAGAAGAATTCATAATAGTAATTACTAATAAGCTTATAAGTCTTATATCAATTTTTTATTTATCTACCTTATTTTTACAATATTTATCAAACCACTGTTGTCCCACGATTTTTGAAGCTTCATCTGTTGTCATCTGATTTTGTATGATACCTTCTCGCATTTTTAAAAAGTATTCTAAGCTTTGATATTCAAAACCTTCTTCTTTTGTTACCATTTGATATAACATCGGATATCTCTTTTCAAAAAACTCAACTCTATCAATATTATCTTTTAAACTAGCTATAATCTCCTTAAACTCCATTTTATTTCTATTTTCTTCAATATAAAGCATAATATCTTGAACTGCATTTCTTATTTCATTAGTTTCCATACCGTCTTTAACAAAATTGTGATCGTCATGTGTCTTTTGCTTTTTATCTTTTCTACCCATTTATATAATGTTTATATTATTATCTTCTTTATATGCTTAGAAAATGAGTACATAATTCTCTAAATCTATTGAAAATCTTAAAGTTTATAAAATTCTATTAAAAAATAAAATTATGTACTCAAAATACTCTTTTTTCTAATATATTAATATAAATAGAGATATCAATAATGAAAAACGGATTAGAATATACAGAGCTAGATTATTCCCCTGATGTTCCTGTACCGCCCCCTCCTAAAAATGCCGGATTATATACCGGTGATGTGCTATTTGATAAGAAACCATGGGGTAATACTTATATAAAACCTTATGTAGAACCTGATGCTGTATTATTTAGTGCTCAATTCTATGCTAGTCATCATATACCATCATATAATAGACCTGGTAATAATACAGTAAATACTGAATTATATAAAAAATATAATTTAACTGATGATAATTATAATTTCAGCTGTCACATCAATGAAACCTTTGGTTGAGGTTTCTTAATATTATCCTTATTTTTTCTAAGAAAATCACAGATGTACTTATATGTTTCGTCAACTTGCTCAAAAGTTATTCCTCCTGTAATTAGTATACTACCACTTTCAAACAATGCTCCCGTTACCTTTTTACAATCACCTATTTTATTGCCACTACCTTTGCCGTAACAATTCGTCGGACAACAACAAATACCATTCTTATGATCACTAAATCTATTCCAGAAATATTCTAGTTTGACACCTTGATATATTCCAGGTTGAAATGAACATTTATTATTATATTCATCTCCAATAAATATTCTATGAATTTCTTTACGTTTTAATTCAAATCCCTTTGTCATCTCAGGATCACAGTAAACTTTGAAATCAGTATTAATCATCCTTATTTTAAAGTTTTGATACTCTAATTTATTTACATCAGTATCTGCTGTAACTATTTCTTTTGTTACATTATTGTAAATATTCTTGATATTCTCAATAATATAATTAACAATTATTTCAGTGTGTTTAACATCTTTGATACCAGTTAATTGTATATTACCGTTTTTAAATATTTTTACATTAGGAATATATTTATCATTAAACATGTAAATTATAGTTACTTGGTTATCAAAGCGATTTTTTTTAACCTTATCTTTTTTACTTTTTCTACGTTTTTTTGGATAAGTACCACGAGAAACATCTTCGCCATCCTTCATAAATTGAATCCATACAATACCTTCTTTATTATCAAAGCACTCTTCTTTAATACTAATATTATCAAATAATACATTTAAATTAATATTCGTATTGATGCTAATATTTGCATTACAAGTAATTGTTGAAATCCTATATGGAGAAAAGTAAATTTCCGACATTATACGTAATATATAAAGGTTATATCCCTTATATCAATTTTTAATAATTTAGCTCATTATTTTTATAAGGAGAATTACAACACTTAATATTACTACAAGAGCATAATTTATATTTTAAATTACTTTTATTATTATAAACCCAATTTAAATTTTGCATATTTTTACTGGATTTACTAAAAATTAGTTTACAAATTGTTACATTATATCCTTTAATTTTAATCATGATTCATAAATTTTGTTTGTATACTATTAATTATAATTATTTTTTATATTATTTTACTAATTTTAATTTATTTTCAATTGCATTTTTAGATACCATGGATTCTTTACCTTGATTATTAATATTATCTGTTATATTTTTGATATATGATGTATTTACTATTTCATAATTATGTATCGTTGTTATCATTGGTGGTAAATTTAAAATATGTGTTTTGTCATTTGTTAAATGACTACTTCTAAACTCTTCAATTGTAAGTGGTCCATTGAAAATTTTCAATAAAAAACGCGATGGTGCAGGGCGAATAGCTTTATTACATCCATAATGTTTACTAAGCATTTGTATTAAACTATTTATTTCCCAAACTTTATCACTTCCACAATGAGAAGAGAAATTATAAGCATTTGCACATTCTAATGAACAAAAGTTACCAAATAACACGTAGGTATTCGTCTTAACATTATATTTATAAGGCATGCCGTATGTGCGATTTTCAATTGGGTGGCAACACCAATAGCAATTATTATTATTGTTAAGTATATCCTTTGCATATCCATAATCTAACATAAATTCATTATTAGTATCAATATTTTCTAAATTATTGTCCTGAATATTATTATAATGATTTGAATCATTTAAATAAAAACAATCGGGTTCATAAGGCTTCGGAGCTTCTTGTGTTACAATATTTTTTTTTTTATTACTATCCTCCTCAGTAATTGGCAATTGTAGTATAATATCTTCATTTTCTATAAGAGTTACATCTTTTACCATTGTATTCATTAAGTTCTTCTTTTTTTTTATTTCTATTGCTTTATCATCTTGATTTTTGGGTTTTCTGGGCATATTTAATAAGTTATTAATGTATATAAGGTTATATTATTTATATGTATTTTAGTCAAAATAATTTTTGAAATATGATATTCCTTTTTTTACATCATTATTCATCTTTTCAATTGGTGATACAGAAGATTTTAAACTTTCAGTGGCAGAAGGCATAATACATTTATTTTTAATCTCTTTAATTTCTTTACTTAGAGATGATATTACATCTATTAAATATTTTATAATAAACCCAGCTAATAATAAAATTATTAATACAAATAAGTCCATTTCTTACTTATTACTACTTTGAAAGAATAAAAAAATTAAACAAACTTTAATTGCGCACTACCATTTATTATGGAAAGTACGTTAATTTCTTTTACAAAAAATTTAGCTTCATACAAAACATCATAATTATAATTTTGACCCAATATAGCTTTTGTAGCATTTTGAATTCCATTAAATGTTTCATCATTACTGAAATCATTTGTAGTAAATGTTACAGATGTTTTAATTTGCGAATTATTATATGAACCTGACGTATTTACCTTTTCTGGAAATAGAGCAAATGAATAACAATAAATACCTGTTCTTGGTATATTAGTATGATAATAATATGGTTGAATATTATTATAATACTCTGCATTATAATCAGTGCGACTAGTATCATTTGCCCATTTAATTACTGCATTATTCATAATATGCATATTTTCGGCATATATAGGTGAACCAGTATAATTAATATAATTGTTATATTTCGGAATCATATCAGTGCGTCTTAAAAACCATATGATTTCTTTAATGTGATTATTCGCATTATTAATATCACAAGTAACTGTTGATTGCGACACTGTATCAACATTGGCTGTTGACATTTTAACTGTATCAATAATATAATCCATGCTATTTGTTTCAAGAAGCATTTTACTTCTTTCAGTGCTATCTAAAAATACATAGGTTAAATGTAACTTATTTTGTACATCATGATTTTTATTTTTTATAAAGTTTTGTATTGATATATTAGCATTATGTAGCTCGTTATAGAAACTACTGCTAACATATGTATTTAATTTATCAGTCCAAACTTTATATAGTGATTCTATACCTCGCTGATTTGTATATACATCTAGTGTAACCTCATTATTGGCTAATTTCAACAATGGCAATGCCAATGAAGGATTTCTAGTAAACCAGAAATTTAAAGGTATTTGTATTTCGCGCGACTTTATACTTGGTGTCAAGCTAGTAAAAGTTGCAACAGGATAATTGATATTATAAAGTTTGTTATTTCTAAATGTATATTTTGCTTGAAAACTATAAGGTGCTATGATTTCAGTTACGTTACCTAATAATTTATTATATTCAATACCATCTTTATTTGTAAGTTCATTCCAAATATTCATCCAATCGCTATACAATGTTTCAATTGTGTTACCATCTATTAAAAGTTCAACGCGGTCAACATAATTATATCCAAGATTTTCAACCCATCTGAATCTCATTTCATTAGTAGAATATATATTAGGTAACATAAATGATAAATACATATTCGTTAATAAATCAGCGCGGCGCTCAATTTTATATGTCATTTTTACACTTTGATAAAAACCACCATTTGCATTGTTTATTGGTGGTGTTTCATAACTTTCTAATGCAAAGTTAGTATGTTTTTTATAAACATATTTATAATAATTGATACATGGGTTTCTTGTAATATATTGATCCATTTGCCCGGTTAAAACCAACTGCATTAATCCGCCTCCCATTTTTATTGTTATATCAATACCTTAATAATATCTTATATATTATTAATAAATCTTTCTAAATTAGTATATGTTCTAGCATCTTCAAATGCCTTTACCATTTTATCTTTATTATCAGATTTATTTACAAGTAATATTGTAGGAAATCCTTGAATATCAAATTTTTTGACTCTATCCATCTTATCTTTCATATTATATTTCTTAAATTCACATTTATCAGAATGAGTTTTTTCTAATTGTTCCCATACCCCGCTTTTATTAAATTGGTCACAGTGTCCACAACCATCCATATAAAAATATTCTAAACTATATTTTTTTTCACTGAAAAATCCTTCACATATATTTTTACTATTTAATAATAACACAAACACAATCAACGCAAAAGTAGCTAATATAACATATTCTATTTTAAACGATTTTTTCGCCATTTAATATTCTATCTAAAATATTGTTAGATAATTATATTTTATTATTGCTACTACTACATGGTGTATACATAATCAAATTATAAAAGTCGCTACCATTTTTTTCTACAATTTTTTTAAAAATTTTATCATTTACCATCAAAATTCTACAATCCAATTTATCATAATTTATTTTTTTATTATTAACAACATAAACACTATTATTATTTTGCTCTAACATATATTTGTAAATAGATACATATTTTTCATTACCATAAACTATTAAAGTACGGTAAATTAATTGATTTTTATAAACTTCTTCCAACTTGTTTACAAAATCACTAAACGATTCAATGCTTTGAATAGCAATAGTCATTTTATAATATATATTATTATTGCCTTATGTATTTAATTATATAAGATTATTTATATAGTATTATATAATACAATGAATGATAGTATTATTAAAATAGATAATTCATGTTTTCAGGATAGATATAATCAAATAGAAGAAATACCGGTAAATATTAAAAATAAGGCTGTGGAAATTAAAGATACTTATAGTTGTTTTAAATCATATTATGACCCAAAAATGATATGGGTAAAAAAAAATTATAATAAAAAAGAAAAACCGATTGCATCAAAAAATAGATTTCATATTATAATTCCCGATTTTACCGACAACTCAATGTTGAAACGTAAATTAGTTGGATTATTAAATAAAATAACTACAAAAAATAAAAACACTATATATGAAAGCATTAAGGAAATAATTAACGCAAATGATAAGAATAGCGTATTTGAGATTATATGGGAATATATAAAGCTTAATGAAAACAGCTTGTATACAAATATATTAACATTTTTTGATGAAAATATTTTACAAGATAATATTGAAGCTAAATGGAAGAATTACATAGAATTACGGGAATGGGATCCTCCAAAAATAATTTATGATAATGATATATTGTTATTGAATGATGAATATGATTTATATTGCGATTATATTAAATGGAAAAAAAATATAAATAATCTTAATAAACTATGGATAAATTTTAAGTTAAGTGAAATTCATCTTTTATTGGAAGTATTGTTTGAACACACGATAGATATTCTAAAAGAAAACAAGGAATATAAACATATTCTAGATATTTTTCTTGAACAATTATTTAAAATATTAAGTGTAACAAAAACTCCGGAAATAATTGATAAAATTAAAGAATTAGATATTACAAATTTTAATAATTCTACAAAGTTTTTAATTTATAATATTTTAGATTTACAAAATAAATAATTTCTATATTATAATATAGAGTAAGAAACGTTAAAAATCATGAGGGAAGAAAACAATCTATCTTTTTACAGTAGCTTAATAATACAAATGATATTTGTTATATTATTATTAATAATATACACATATTTATACAAGTTAGAAAATATCGGCTGTGAATGTTCCGAACATCCTAACAAGGATTTCATTAAAAACTTCACAATAATTGCATTAATATACTTCTTTATAACTGCTTTTGTTTCCTTAAAAGCAGTTGCTAAAAGTATGGGTGGTGTAATTGTACAATTAGTAGCTATTGCAACTTTCGTATTCTTCTTACTATTTGTTGTATATATCTACTATGCATTCGACTATGTTAAATATTTAACTAATGAAAAATGCAAATGTTCGGAAGACATGTCTAGAGATATCATTGCCATTGGCACTATGATATCTTTATTCTTATTCTTAACCCTATTATTCACCATAATCATCATCCCAATCTTATTAAGCACTTTAAGCAACTTATTATCTCGCATTGAAGTATTTGAAGAAGAAGTAGAAAATACTATCCGTAACCCAATGCGTACCTTAAAATCTACTCCTGACAGAATCGCTAAATCTGTCAAAGATGTAGGCAGCTTTGTTAAAAAAAGTGCTAAAAAAATGACTAATGTCCGCAGAAAAAAATAAATTCATTTAAATATTTAAAGTACGAGTATTAGCTCCTTTTTTTCCTGATTTTTTTAATATTTGAATATCAGCAGTATCTTCAATTATTGATGTTATTTCTTCATCGCTAACAGAAAGAGTTTCTATACGATTATCTAAATCGTCTTCAACCGATATATTATTATGAACATCATTTATGATATTATCTACATCGTTTGCCGATTTATTACTAAAATAATTTTGTTGATAACTCGGCATTTCCGATGATATAGGATCGCTATTTAAGGAACCAAGCAAGTTACTTACCATACCAAATAATCCCATATTATCTCCTCCCATACTGCTTTGCGCGGGTTTTGGTGCAGCAATATTTGGAGCACTACCTCCACTACCCATCATATATTGTTTGGCAGCTGCATTTTGAAATTGTTTCATTAATTCGGGATCTGATTTTAATACATTTTCTACATCAGGCATAGGTTGTTCTTTAAACATTCTGCTTGTTAAATGGAACATAAATGCACTCCCAGATAACGACATAAATAATCTTAATTCCGGTGCCATTTTCTTTCCAGATGATTTATATTTACAATGTAATTCTTCAAAAATATCATCGTAATCATTAATATTCTCATTGACTTGTTCTGACCAACCGTCTAATTTAACTGAAAATGGATCATATCTAGTATTCATATATTCAGTTCCGGAAACAAATGCCATTAACATTTTTTGTTGGAATCTTACGCTTCCATCAAGTTCCTTTTCTCTAATAATACGGTTGTACTCGGAGCGCATTTCTTCCAAGTCAGAATTCATATTAAACTTGAAAGGTAATTTGAAACCCTTTGATTCTAATCTTTCAAGCTGATATATAATTTCACGCTTTTCGTTAATTTCGTTTCTAACAATATCTTTTGCACTCATATGCTTTTTTTTTGCTACTCTGCTTTCTCCACTTGAACTTTCGCTACCACTTTGAGATGTTCCACTTTCTCCGCTTTCACTTGTGTCGTCTCTATTTCTACTACGTCTTTCCCCATTACCCCTACTATCGCGGCTGCCACTGCTACTTCCGCTAACATCACTGCTACCACTTACACTGCTAGCATCACTACCAGATGTACTATCCATATCGCCATCACGATTTAACTTTTTATTTTTATATATATTTTTCATATTTTTCATATATTTGGCTTTATCATAATTACTATTTCCAGCAGAACTACTTGCACGCGAAGAGCGCGAAGACATAGATATAACATCATCACTAATTTTTTTCTTGTTAAATAGACCGTCGTCTATAAAACCACCTTTATTCATACCATTGTTTTTAGGTATGTTAAAATTAAAAGAATTATTTTTGAAACTATCTTTATTTAATTCTATTAAATCATCAGTTTTACTATTTAAATTTGATATTAAAGACATATTATATATTATTTGAGTTCCAAATGTTTATATATTTACAATAATTTATATATATACTAGATTACGCACTATTTTTTTATAAAATTAAACCAGTTTTTAAAAAATATTCTCCCTGTTTTTGTAATATATTCTGGATGAAACTGTATACCAAAAATGTTATCCGACTTATTATATGCTATAACTATCTTATTACCCATTTTTTTTATAACCTTATATTTTTTACCGATGCCAACTAAATAATCTTGGTGAAAATATGTATATGTTAAAGTTTTCACATTAAAAGGATAAGACATTTTAATATTTTTAGTATAAGTTTTCATACCATTTTTAAAGCTATTTATATTTTTTTTATTTGTTTTAGCTGCTAAAAATTGTAAACCATAGCATATAGCCAATATTGGTATTTTATATTTAAAAACAAAATTAGGAACAGCAGGTGAGCCTTTTTTAAGAACAAAATAATCAGAACCACTTATTATTATTCCGTTTATTTTTCTACTATCTAAAACTTTTCTAATACCAGCTTTATCATAATATCTCTTTATAATTAATTTAGCATTTTTTCCAATAGCCTTTCTATATAATTTATGTTGCTTTTTCCAGTTCCATTTATCACTATACATTGATATTAATAATATATTCATTTTAATATAACAGATTATAATTATCTAATGGCTCATTTTTGATATTTGTTCTAATATATGATACTGCTTGCAAACACGCATCACTTAAATCATCTTTCTTTTTATTATTTACAAAAATATCAAGTAATCGCTGATTGCCCTTAATATAATTTTGGCAAATATCAATACTTAGCTTTTTATTATATAGGTATTTAGTTCTTCTAAAATTTTTGGCATTTTTGTTTCCAGCATTTTCATCGGGTTTTATTTCTGATACATAATCATGTGTTTTTGATTTTAAAGAAGCATTAACTAATACCACGTTTTCAACTTCTTTATCCCAATGTTTTATTAAACTAAAATAATTATAAATTATATGTTGTATCGTTTTCATAATACCATTTAAATTAGAAGGTTGATTTTCAATAAGTACATAATCTATTGTATTAATTTCTTGTTCTTTTAAAAAACCTACAATATTATCCATTTCATAATAAACGCGTTCAGATATATCATCAATACCTTTTAACTCTTTTTTACTATCGGCCAATGCAATAATGCGCCAATCAAGAACTTCTATCTTATCGGTTTTTTTGAGTATACATAATGCCAAATTTTTAACACCTATATCAAAACTTATATATATCATTTAATTAAAAATAATACTAATTCTTTATACTTTTTTGCATTGACATAATAATTTTTTTGTTATATTCTTTAATATTATGATGTCTTATCAATACAGTAATATCTCTCCAAAATGTATCATTGGCATAACTACAATTATATTTATTAATATTTCTGTGCTTTTTATAAAGCCATTTATAAAGCTTTTCTTGTTTTTCTGGTTTAGTAGTTTGTTTAACATTATGCATTTTTTTCTGTACTACCATTTTCATTACAAAGTTTTTCAATTCTTTACATTTAAAATATTCTTTATTGGATAAACCATCCCATAAATTACTGAATTGAATATAATTATATGTTGGACAAAGTAAAAAATTATCTTTAAAATCTACAAATGTAGGATTGTTATCAATAATTAATAATTTCTTAGCAATATCATAATCCTTTTTGACTTTCATAGTTTTTAATAACTGAGGCATAATCTTAGTAACAGATTTTTTTATCATACCATTTTTATCAACGATGCAATTATCGCGTGTAAAAATAGGACGATTAAACTTAATATTATTTTGCTTTTCAATAATCGCTATTTCCTTATTTGCCCATGTTTTTTCTGATGCCGTATAAACAAATATAAATGAACTAGGATAGAATTTTTTTATGGCATACATAAATTTAGTAAAGTGCGGTCTTATTAATAGCGATTCGTTACTATAACTTTCATTTAATTTTTTCTCACAATCTATTTTATTTTTATTAAATGATGCTGCTGTAGCTTTATTAAGGTTTTTTATATTTTTCTTTAATATATCCTGCAAATTATATAAATCACATTGATAACTACAATCTCCAATAATTGTTCCATCTAAATCCAATATAAAAACATATGGATCCATATTACAAATCTATTATAATAAATATATATTTATTATCTAATAGTAGAATTATGACTAAATGTTCTAATATTAACTGTGAATATCACAGCGGTTTCTATTTTCAAGAAGGAAATGCTTATGCAAAAAATACCTTATCACTATCTAAAATATCTAATAAAATATCTTCGAGCAAATTAAGCAAAGTATCAAGCAATGCTAATTTATCTGGTTCAGTTTCTTATGCCAATAGAAATGTTAAAGCATTTTTAAAGTCATATGTTAAAAATAAATATTGCATTGAAAATCGTGCTAAATATTTTAAGTATATATATAGTAAAATATCAAAAATAAAGGAATTATCTTGTTTACAAAAAAAAAACTTCTATAAAAAGACAAAAGTATATAACGGATATACAATTGATGATATTGTAAATTTAGAAAAACAAATTGGTTCTGATAGTAAATATGGTTCCATATTTATAACATCTATCAAAGATGCTATTGGTAAATATCCAATCGCAACAAAACTGATGAAGGTAAATACATCAAATAGTATTGAAAAATATTTAAATGAACATATTACTAAAAAAATACTTAAATTGAAATTATCCAAACACTTTGTTTTTACATATAGAACGTTTTTATGTAACAATATATCCAGTGATGTTCCACCAATTATAAGTAATTTAAATTATTATGTAAATCTAAATGAATTAGCACATGGAGATTTAAAGCAGTTATGTAAGTTAAAAACATATGTAAGTGATGACATGTTAGTATACAATGTATTTATTCAAGTTATGCTATCAATTATGACATTTCAATGTACTGGATATACTCACGGTGATTGTCATTATGGCAATTTTTTATATCAAAGAAATCCAGAAGAGGGATATTACCAATATGATATTAATGGTACAAAATATTATTTAAAAAGTTGTAAATATAATATGATGATATTTGATTTCGGATTTGCTAAAACAATTGATCGTGATAATCAAGTAACATCAAAAATGTTGGAAGATTATATGAGAATTATATATGCTTTTGCTAATAGAAAAATATTACCCAAATCATGGTCTTCTTTTGGAAAATATCCTTCTGATAATGTTTCTTATTTTACGAATTACTTACTTAACAAGTTAATAACAATTAATAAAACATTAGTTTCAAGTAGATTAAAAGGAAATAAAAAATTGAAAGATTTAATTAGTGAAATGATAATACCGCATTTAACAACGGCGCCTAAAAATATTTTTACTAAATCCAAACCTATTGGAAAAATTATTAATAAAAAACCATTTTTAATTAATGATAGTCTACATGTGTGATTTCATATCTTTTTTCATTTTTTTCTATGTATTTTTTTCTTCTATTAATAATATATTCGGACATACTTTTAAATCCAGCATATATCATGCTGTTATATAATTCCTCTGGCAATTTTAATCGTAACCCCTTTTTATTTATTTCTATATTCATCATTGGAATATCTGGAATATTATCGGGAATATAATAATATTCTGCCTTATCAACATCTATTAATTCACCTAATACAGCTCGTGTTCTAATTTTTTCATATAAATGTACAAGCTGTTTCAATAAAAACATGAAACTTATTTTTGGACGAGGCATTTGGTCATCAGGTATTTCCTTATCATAATAAGCTTTATATAATATCATTCCTAAAATATTATCATCTGGAACATTATTGAAAATATTAATAGGGAAATTATTTGTAAATCCACCATCATAATAATAATCATCATTTATTTTTATTGGTTTAAATAACATAGGTATCGTCATAGATGCAGAACAAGCTTTAAAAACGCATACATCCGGTGTCGTTTCTAGGCTAAATATTTTATTTTTACAAGTGTAAATATTTGTTGTAGATACATATAAATTTATACCAAAACGTTTTGCTAAATAAGAAAAAGTTATATTTTCTTCAATATCCGGATATTTTATTTTAATAAATTCTTTTAAATAATTAGAAAAAATATGTACATCAGACAAACCACATTCAGTAACTATTTTAATACAGTTTTTATAAGGAATATTACATAATTTTGTATCTTGATTACCCTTCATTATAATGTCTTCCATTTCATTTATATCAAGTTTCAATGCAATTGCTAGACCAATTATGGAACCAATAGAAGTTCCAGCTATATGTGTTATATCTTTATGCAGATTTTCTATATATAAATATCTTAAAGCTCCTATAAACATTACACCTCTCATACCTCCGCCAGAAAGTACTAAATGTGTTATTTTCATAATTAAATGAATATAATTGTAATTACTTATATATTTGCATTATATTCATTTACATTTATATTATAGTATTTCAACGCTTCTAATGCTGCATTATTTTCAGCTTCTTTTTTACTTTTTCCAGTTGATGTCGATATAGTTGTGCCATTTCTATCCTTAACACAATATGTAAATATTTTATAATTATCACGTGTCACAACACTTAGCTCTTTAAATTGAGGAGCGTCTTGTAAATAATGCTGCATATGTGAAACTAACATATCTTTATAATTATTTTTAATTCTTATTAATTCACTAAAATCTAAATAGTTTTCTATTATATAAATTATCCATGATTCTACAATATAATATCCTGCACCTGTTGACGGTAATATATTAATATGTTTTGGTAACACAACATCATCGTGATCTGTTTGAAAATCTAAATATAGTGCACCAATAAATGCTTCAAATATATCCTCCATAATTTTATAATTATTTCTTCCATTTGATTCTTCAACTTGTTTGGATATTATGGCAAACTTCGGAAATCCAATTTTATCCGATAAATATCCCAACATTTTACCGTTGACAAGTTTAGTTCTAATTTTAGATAAAAACCCCTCATTTTGATCAGGAAATCTACTATATAGATAATTGGCAACAATCATGCCAAGTAAAGAATCTCCGAGAAATTCAAGCCTTTCATATGATATATCTTGTAGAGGTAAGCAATCACTCGGACAATTAATATTGCTTTTATTAAAATCTATATTTTTCATTGTACAATAAGATTTATGAACAAATGCAACGCGATATAAATTGATATTCTTAAATTTCAAATCTTTTAATCCATTATCATCAAATAGCTTTCTTAGATTTTCTTCCTGTAAAAGTATATTTTTATTGTTATAAGGAAGATTTTCGCTATCAATCTCCTTTGTTTTATTATGAATATTGTCTATTCTCTTCATTATATACTAAAAAATAAGTTATATGTATATATCATTTTTTCTTTATACATAAAGATATACATATAAATATTAATAGTATATTTCTTTTAAATAGAATAACATAATAAATGAGTTTTATTGGTAATGAAGGTATAGCACCGACAATACAACTCGATTCTGTTGGAATTGGATTCCAAGTTGATGCAGATGGTAATGCTATCAACGTGGAAGGTTTAAATTTAAACAGAAACGAGTATCTTGTAGTCGGTGAAAAAACATATTATCCGGAAGAAGATAATCAAAGAAATACCAAATGGAGTTTATTAGTTAATAGTGATGGCGTCGCTGTTAATACATCAAGAAATTCTAGTTCTAATTTTTTAAATTCTGATACTTCATTATTTGTAGACAAAAACATTTATTGTGCTGGTGTTGTTAAAGCAGCGGGTTTAGAACTTAATGATATTATTTTAGATGGTGATCCATTAACAAGTAGTTTAATTAGAGATTTTATTATAAATGCTAATAATATTTCTGCAAATCAGCCTTTTCAAGCAGGTTTAGATACCAGTTATGAAGATGTTTATAATTATAATTATTACATTAAAAATGTGTTTACACCCAACTTTGTTACATTAGGCGGTCATGTTGATACTTATAATAACACACATCCTCTCAATATCGTATCAACAGCCAATAACAAATTTAATAGTATGCATGTTGCTATAAGAAATGATACAAATAATGAAGAAGAACCTACTAAATTTGCTTTTGGTATCATTGGTGGTTCAAATATTTCACCTGCTATTATATCAACAACAAGGGGTACGCCATTAGAATTTCATATTAGTAAATCTTCTTCAAACATCGAAGAATTATATGGTACTCACGCTTTGCCAACATATACAAATAGCAATCAGTTTCCGGCATTAGCTATTGATGAAAATAATAATGTAGGTATCGGTATTAATAGAACAAGCACCCGAGATTTTACAAGAAAAACCTTACATAACGGTGAAATAATAAATGAAGATGTTATTGAAGAAGAAATAAAATTTGAAGTAAATGGCGTTTCATGTTTTAATGAAATATTAATGTATGATTATTACACAAATAGTCATAAAGCACTTGACGACATATATGTGAGATCTTCCGGTATAAGTGTTATAAATACAACACAAATATCAGAAGGAGATTTTTTAGGTAATTTATATAATTTCAATAATATTGGTGTAAATGACTTATTGTCTACAAATAAATTGCAAGTTAATACCAATGTTAATGTTGATAATAATATTGAAACTAAATCATTAATTGTAAATAATGTAGCTAATTTCACTGGTATAGTACAGTTTGATAACGAAGTAAACTTCACTAATTCAGAAGGCGTCAATATTAATAAATTAAAGGTAGCTGATGACATATATATCGGTAATCGTAAAATAATACCAATTGATATTGATGATCCAACAACAGGTTATGGAACATATAGTAGAAGTGAAGATGGTAGCAATTACTTTTTTGTATATGTTCATAGCAATATTGCTACACTTGATGCTAATTGTAATGTTAGTTTTCCAAGGAAATTAGCATTAGGATTAACAGATACTGATGGTTTTGATGGTATATTAAATATTATAAAAAATGATGTTACCACAAGCAACAATTTTGATATCACATTGAAAAATACGGTTGAAAGCAAAGAATATTATGCTAATATTGGTAGATTATCTAGATTAGATTATTATGATAATAGTTTAATTTTTAATACAAATAAAGTTTCTGGAAAAAGAAATAATATTTATTTTTACCCTGAAACTGATATATCTGAATTGACAAGTAACTATTATTTACCGAACATTAGAAATGTTCCACCAACAATGTCTATGAACAGAGAAAGAGTCGGTATTAATAAATATGCCGCTCGCGTAGGTTATGAATTAGATGTTGAAGGAAATGTCGCAGCTCGCGATTACTATATAACTGTTGGTAATGAAATGCATAGAACACGTGGTTTTATCTATCAATCCAAAAACTTTTTCAATATTTATGATTCTCAAACTGATAAGTTTTGCATTAATTACAACAATCTAACATCATATGCATCAAGTATGAAAGGTTTAAATGTAAAAAGAGGCATAAATGCCGATTATTATTATCAAAATGATAAAATTATTGAAACTTTGCAAATTGCAAATAATACTGATAGTTTTCATACAAATAAAAAGATATCTTTGGGTTGGCAAGGTGAAAATGTTTCTGTTCCATTACAAATTAGAAATTTAACAACAGAAGACAATAACTATTCTGTTATAAGAATATATCGTGGTGTTAGAGGTGGTGGTGCAAAAAATAATGCTGATTTTAGTGGTATAGATATTTGCGAATATGATAGAAATCTTGGAAGTGATAGAAATGCAGAAAGATGGTTTATTTATAAAAATCATACATTTAATGATGTTGATTCGCGTAATGTTCAGCGTATAGGCCCGTTACAAATTGGTTATATTGATAAAGATACAAAACCAAAAACTTATGGTATGTCATTTTATTATAATTCTAGAAACTCTAACTATCATATTGATGTTAATAAAAGTTCTGTTTCTTATGAAGATAATAATTCTGCTATGTCAATTTATGGTGATTTAGATGTACATGGTAACATTAATATCATAGATAAATATGGTAGTAATTATAATTTTAGATTAGCAAATTTGGAAACATTGTCGCAAATAACACAATATATAAAAACTGTTGAAACAACAGAAACATTAAATCCTGCTCTTGATGATGAAACTGGATTACCTAGTGTAAATAATGATATTAGATACACTGGATATAACATACTTTATACACCAAATAGAAGTGTTATTGTTGATCCAGTTGAAAAAAAAGCAATTCCAATGATTGTTAAACAAGATAATTCCAATTTGTCAGCTGCTAAATTTATAACTTATTCAGATAATAAAATAGAATGCTCATCTAGTTTGGAATTAGCAATATATAATTGCAATTTGTTAGTTGCTGATGATGATTATGAAAAAAAAGATAATATTAAAAATTTAGTTAAATTTAACTTATCAAGTGACGATGACAAACATACTAGTTTTGATATGAGTTTTTTACATGATAGCTACTATAAAAAGTTTTATAATTTTAAAAACAATATTGATGATAGTGGAAATTTCTTAGGTTCATCGACACATATTGGTATAGGTAATAATATTAATAATAATAGCAATGTTGCTTTCCATATTGATGATATAAATAGATATGGTATTCAAGTAACAAACAGCCATTTTGCTCCTGCTATTAATCTTTTATATACTGGCAGTACCTGTAATATTTATCATACATTATCGGGTTCAAGTTTTGAAAACAATTATAGATTTAGTATTGATGTAGCAAATAGAAGTACTTTTAATGAACCCGAATCTTCTAATGTTTTTATAATAGATGCATTTGATGGTAATAATATTAGAAAAGGCGCGCGCTTTGGTTTCAATGATGATATATTAGCTGAATCGTTCGTTATAAAAACTGATTATGATACTCCTGCAATGGCTATTACAAGCAGATATACATCTGAATATGTTTTTGATAGTGTTGTTGATATATCTCCTCAAAATTTAACTTTAACAACATTATCTTCTAATTGGAACAATGTGGATAAGGAATATTTTGTAACTTATAATTATGGTGTTTCTTATTTCCCAGATATTGATAATAATCTCAACCCAATTTCTGATGTTAATAAAGTAAATCCAAACTTCTTATTTAAATCCACAGTATCACTTAATAGTGATATTAATTACAAAACTTTTCATTCTAATTTAGATATTAGTTATAATGTATCAAATTTGAATGTTAATTTTATTAATTATGAAACTTCTACTATGAATTTAACGAATTATGATGACGTAAATAATACTACCGTATGTGTATTTAAATTTGATACTGATTTATTTACTTGCAATATTATATTGAACCCTGAATTATCATTTGGTAAAAATACTATTATAACTGATGATTCAGTAAGTCATATTATATCTATAACTGATAGTTTTTCTTGTAATTTAACTTTGATAGATAATGTTGCATCAAATTACGATTTTACATATAATTATAGTAATGTTATATTACTACCTGAATATTTAAGTTGCAATATTACTTATTTATCTGAATTTAATTCCAACATTGTTGATGATAGTAACATGATATATATTGATAACAAAATCATAACAGATATATTACCATTTGATAGTGACGAATTTTATTATGAATATACAAATTCTGAGATTGATACAAAATCACTAAATGATAATGGTATTTATACAAATATATTTTTACAAACAAGAACATCAAATATTGTTAGAATTAACTCTAATATTGATTTAACTGGTAAATTCTTGGCAGAGCGTAATAATACTATTCTATTTAAAACATCAAATATTTTACCAGATTCTCTTATGAATTTAGAAAGTATTGATAATAGTTTTGAATATTCATATAATATTGATATTGAAAATGGTAATTCCAATGTATATATTTCATCTTGCAACTTTGTTGTTACCAACAATGTGAATAGTATCCCAAGAGAAATGGATTTATCAATTATAAATAGTAATTATTTAATTCAAGATGATTTTGAAATTTATGGTAATAACTTTACAAATAAGATATATCTTAATGAATATTTTAATAAATTATCAGATTTTCAAGAACAAGATTACATTATTAGAATTAAAAATTATAACTATAAAAATTTCAAACCCCATATTACACTTGCTAATGATGTTGAAAATTTAAATAAAATTGCAGGTCATGAAATATATAGTTATGATGGAGTTTTAGAAATTAAATATATTGATAGTACCGAAAATGATAGTTGGGTTCCTCTTAAAATTGATGCTGATGGCAACGCATTTATAAAAGGTGGTCTTGATATGGGTGGTAATATTAGATTTGATGGTAAAATATATGATGCTAACGGTAATGATTTAATTGAAATACTCAATAAAAATTACTATAAAGAATATGAAATAAATTCTAGTAATATTCATTTTAATTCACTTGGATCCAATGGCGTAGAAATACATGCATATTCAAGTAGTAATTACAATGACTTTAAATTTTTCTACGCACAAGACTTCTTAGACGAAGGCATTATAAAAGATGTTATGATATTACATAAACGTCTAGATGAAGAAACGCAATATAAAATAGATTTATATGGTGATATTGATACTTCAAATGGTATATTAAGGGTTGAAGGTAGGGATATAATACGCGACACATGTAATTACATATTGCATTCAAGTAATGTAATATCAAATAGAATTACTGATTTAGAAACAGATTTTATTTCAGAAGAAGCTCATTCTAGTAATAGATTTATTGTTAATCATAAATATGATAATAATTTACTTGTAAATGGTAATTTAACTATCAATAGTAATTTAATTGTATTAGGTGATACAACAACTTTAAATACAGATGTATATACAACAGAACAACTAGATATTGAAAATAATGGAACTGGTGTTGCTTTTAAACTTAAACAAATCGCTAATTACGATATAGTTAATATACTAAATGATAATGATGAAGTTTTTACTATATTACATAATGGTAATGTTGGTATTTATAATGAAAATCCTATTGTTGCACTAGATGTTAATAGAACTGATAGTATTAAAGTACCAAGGGGAGATGTATCACAGCGTCCTGTTGATAATACAAATACTAATAATGGTAACAGAGGTTATATACGTTTTAATACAGAGCTAGAACAGTTTGAGGGTTATGGTGAAGGTAACAAATGGGGAGTTTTAGGAGGTATCAGAGATACAGACAGAGATACTTATATAATAGCCGAGGATTATGCCGGTGACGACAATGATGAGCTAAAACTTGTGACAGCCGGTAGTGAAAGAATGATAGTTAAAGCTGATGGTAAAGTTGGTATCGGCATGTCTACACCAACTTATTATCTTGATGTAATTGGTGATATAAGAGCATCTGATAATTTGTATATTGACAAGAAGTTTGGCATTAAAAATGAAACTCCATTTGTTGCTGTTGATATAAATACGAACGATAGTATTAAGCTACCACGCGGTAATAATTCTCAAAGACCTGTTGATAATGACAATACTGATAATAGTCATAGAGGTTATATTCGTTTTAATACAGAGCTAGAACAGTTTGAGGGTTATGGTGAAGGTAACAAATGGGGAGTTTTAGGAGGTGTTAGAGATACAGACAGAGATACTTATATAATAGCCGAGGATTATGCTGGTGACGATAATGATGAGCTAAAACTTGTGACAGCCGGTAGTGAAAGAATGATAGTTAAAGCAGATGGTAAAATTGGTATTGGTATGTCTGATCCAACATACTATCTTGATGTAGTTGGAGATATCAGAGCTGCTAGCAATTTATATATTTATAGCAACTTTGGTATTAATAATGAAACTCCTTATGTTACCATGGATGTTAATACTACTG
>Ga0315315_10001144_pt1 | contig 24067 bp, 53 predicted proteins | sample M140m3416metaG_FD_203699 | JGI IMG/M metagenome (GOLD analysis project Ga0315315, IMG submission 203699) | Ammonia-oxidizing marine archaeal communities from Monterey Bay, California, United States - M1 40m 3416 | ecosystem: Environmental > Aquatic > Marine > Intertidal zone | place: USA...
CACGATACCTGAAGCAAATAACCAACCATACTCACCGATTAGGGCTTGTAATTGAGCTTCCATTTGAGTTCCTCTGTTGTTGGTTGCTATGACCTTGTGGGAGAACCCCACTAATATATAAATATCTTAATAATAATTTAAAATATAACCTATTTGATTAAAGTCACTTAAATAGTTACCTCCAAGGTAACATCGTCATGCCAATCATATTGAGTAGATACTCTAACAAAATTACACCTATTAAACCAACACCTAATTGCCAAGTCCACCATTTCCAACCTTGTAAGCTATCAACCCATTTACGAGTTTTAGAGTTTCTGGCTTTATCATATAAACCACTCTTTTCTCCTACCTCACTAGCCCAATAGTTTGGGTCTACCCAATCTTTTAATTTTATCAATGGATAAAATATGAAAGTTAGTACTTTGTGTACTTTAGTATTTCTAATTAAAATACTCAACACTATTGCAAATAGTAATGTACCACCTGCAAGTAAATTTATAAGTGTATCTTCGCTCATTACTTTTTTTTCCTCAAACCTAAGACTTTCAGATTATGTGATATAAACCCACCTATTTCTTGTTTACCACATTTACTTCTATATATGTTTTCCAATCTCGTCCAAGGACAATCTAATGTTCTACTGAATGCTAAATGCATTATCCACGCACATATTGGAAATGAAATATAGAATGGTTCACATATTAATACCAATGGTACTGATACTCCAGCAAGAACAAGAAATATCCAATGTGATAATTGAATAAAAAATAATATTATATGATTTATCATTTGTTATGTACTATTGCTCCTCGACCAAAAGTTTTAGCTGGTTTTTCTTCGGGTTCGAATACTCCACCACCTGGTTCCTCTTCGTCTTGTGTAACCTCTTTAGACTTTTTTACTTCTTCCTTTTCAGGTTTAAATGTTTCCGTTACAACCTTCTCTATCATAGATTTACCTTCTTTATACAAACCAAGTCTCTTAGGTTTCTTTTTTCTTACAAAGTTTTCTGATTTATTTTTTTCATCAGGGCTAACTTCTTCATCTCTCATTCTAACTTGTAGCGTTAGGTTATATGATATAACTAATACTACTGCAAGTGGGTCGAATACTGCTATTAACATAAAGATAAAATACTTAACAACCGTATCCACATCTGTGTTGAATACTCTTGCAAGAAATATTGCAGGTCCTACATCAACACCAGTTTCTACCAAGGCTATCTTCAAGTCACCAACCTCTTGTTTAAGATTCATCATATCCTCATTGATTTGATTTATCTTTGGTTGGTATTCCTCTCTAAGTTTTCTTTTAGCAGTTCTGTAATTATCTGGTAGTTCGTCAACAGCCGCCTCTAATTCTTCTTTCAAGAATTTCTTATCTTCTGTTAGTTGGTCTAACCTATCTTGTTTGTACAATAAGGCAGTTGATTCCTTTTCGAATGATGCCGTAGCACCTTGATAGGCATTCGATAGAAAGCCAAAGATACCAGCACTCGTTATCACCACAAGAGTTACCACTCCTATGATTAAATAAGTTTTCATGAATCGATTTATATCATCCCAATATCTGTATAGGAATGATGCTGTTACCAACTTGGCAAACTCAAGTGAACCAGCCATAATTACTACTGCTAAAGCTGCTCCACTAAAGAGTTTTGATAAACCAAATACTGAATAAAACGCTGCTGAACCTGCAACTAAAAATGCTGCAAGGCCAACTAAATATGGAAATAACCTACTATTCTTAGTTTCCACACTTTTTCTCCGTTAGTTAATCTTCTATTTCTATAAGGTTTTGTATTCTCTCAACAAGCTGTTCGATATTTGACATTTCCCTAAAGAAAATATCAGGTGGAATTGTTTGACCGTTTGGGCCAATGTAATTCGCTTTCAATCGTTCAACTTGAGTTTGTAACTGGTCGAGTTTAGTTTCGATTTGGTCTTTTCTTAACATAGTTTACTTTTTACTTTGCTTCTTCAACTGAAGCTTTACGATACTCAGTAACAAGTTTCTTAATTTCACCGATAGCTTTTCTAGCTCTACCACCAGCTGCTTTATTACCCTTTTCAGCATTTACTTTATGGTTCTCTTCAAATGATTCCCATAATTCACTCAACTGATTGAATAATTCATTACTTGTTGCCATTTTGTTTCTCCTTTACACCCATAACATTCAATATGTGTTTTTTAAGTTGGGGTCGATTCTCTTTTTCTGAATGAACCCATAACCACGCGAATGTTTGTTTTATTTCACCAATTTTAGATTCCATATTATTTATACTTTTTTCTAAAAATACAGAATCATTTTCCTCAACATCAGTTATATCAATTTCAAGTTCCTCAGCTATCTGAGTAACTCTTGACCAATCTTTCTTTTCAACTGATTGTTGAGCTTCTTTATATAGTTCCACTAACCTATCACTATCATCATTATCGATGTTTTTATCAGGATGGGTTTTTGTGGCTATCTTTTTAAATACTTTGTTTACTTTTTCTTTAGGAATATCAAATTCTACATCTTCATTTACTCTTGACATTTTTTTAGTTTGGTCAAAGTCTTCTAAATATTCAACAAAATCATTTTGAAATTCAACAAGACTATTCCGAAATATCCATTGTGTTTCTTCGAGTTCTACTCTTAGATAATCTGATTTTAATTTAAGTTTTTTATTTTTTAATTCCTCTTGAAAGTCCACATTATGCCTGTGCTATCGTATCCTTGTTTAACCAACAATATAAACTATCTCTTTCATCTTTTGTCAATTCATCAAAAAATTCAACTGGTAAAGTATATTCTTCGATTCGTTCATCATCTGTTTCGTGTAACACTTTAGGCTCAATTTCAATTTCTTTGAGTTTTTTAATCAAATTATCAAATAATTTATTTGGTTTGTTTGGCATTTAATTCTCCTCAGTATATAAATAGTTGAATTTTCTTTAAATGTCCGTAAATTCAGCGTCGAGAATGGTTCTCGCAAAGTAAAAATCATTACCATTTCTCAGTACTGTGTCAGCATTCCAACATTGTTTCCAATACTCTGTACCTTTTTCATTAGTTGATTCTACGGATTGTACACCAATGCACTCATATAGGGTATCATTAACTTTTATTAATTTGTTAAATCTACCCATTATGAGTTCTCCTATGGATTAATGAGGCCACCCTTACGCTACACACTTTCCCGTTGCTTTGATTATATGTGAAAAGAACGGAAAAACACCTCCTCATTAAATTATGAGATTTTTACCGAGGTCTTCTTTGGAAGTTCAGGTTCGGTTTTGGGAATATCAATAGATAGTAAACCATCCTTAAAAGATGCTTTAATATTATCTCCATCCAATAATTCACCTAATTCGAATGAACGCTTAAATGATGAATGTTTTAATTCCCTACGAATAACCTTGGCTCCCTCATCATCAAACAAACCATGTTTGTCGCCTGAGATGGTTAATACACCATCTTCAACCTCTACTGATAAGTCTTTTTTATCCAAACCAGGTATCTCTGCTACTACACCGATTTTATCATCGTATTCATAGACATTTACCTTTGGATATGCTGAACCTTGAAATGGTTTAACACCAACGGACTTGTTAATATCAGGAAAGTTACTTTCCACGATTTGGTCAAACATCCTATCGAATGGTGTTAAAAAAGAATCCCTATCGATTATAGGGAATGCACGATTTAAAACTACTTTAGTCATTTTGTTTCTCCTTGTTTTGTTTACTTTGTAGTCAAACTTGTATCCTCATTTGAGCGATACAAAATGTAAAACACGATACCACATTTGTGCGTATAAATGTCTTACAATAATATATATATACTTAAATCTTAAAAAAACATATTTTTTTTGCTAAATTCTGTATTCTCGTAGTATCTTTTTTGGAATAAACCAAATACGGCCCATAGTGTCTTTAACCCTAACATGACCATTAGGTTTACTCTCGTGTTCAGTTACTAATTCACCTTTATATAATATACCCTCTGCTGTTGGGTAATCTTTTATAACCATATACTTCATTTATCCCACCTATAATACCTATACATCTGAGTTGTTGTAGAGGTTTTATATGGAACAATTATTTCATATACCATTTTTGTCCTTACGAGTTCTCTTCAGCTGGTTTATCAACTAAGTCTTCTTTCTTAGCAGCTTTCTCAGTTTCTATTTCAGCTACAAAAGCCTTCTTCTTACCACCATCATATTCATAAGCGTGACCTTCATTAATCAGTATATCATTTATACTAACTAATCCATCTTCAGACCTATCAACATTTTCTGATATCTCATGTCCTACAGCATCTGGTGAAACAAATATCTCACCCAATACTCTACCGAACTTACCAGTTCCATGAGATACTATTTTGAAAACTCCTGCTTCCAATAACTCTTTGTTACGAGCTTTAGCCGCTAAACCTTTTTCTTTTTCAGCTAAATCTCTTGTTCTACTTTCCCAAGTATCAATACCCATGTATCGAATTCTTTTTTTTATTTTTAAATCGAAACCCAAATCGATATAACAATCTATTGTATCTCCATCTAAAACTCTAACTAATGTGCCGTTATACTCAAACGACGCTGGTTTTTTTGCCATTTTTTTCTCCTACATCAATAAGAGAAAAACTATTCAAATTAACCTACTCTTAAATTTCTTAATCCAAGTACTTTAGCAATAATCATAATATTATCATCCCAAAGTAGTTTTTCCATCTTATCGAAAATCTTATCAATTGTACCACGAGTTACACCTAAGTCAAGTGTAACACCATTGTGATAATAATTATCTGCTGGTTGACCTTTTACGACATTTTGTACAACACTCTTCAGTACCTTATAATCTAAAAATGCTGGATAATCACTTCGTACATAATGATTTGCTTTGTCTCCCATTACAACGAATTTATCAAACTCTGACCATCTTTCTTTTTTCACTTCTAACCTCTATTTGTTTTTTTATTTTTTTTAAAATATATCTCATGTAGGCAATCTAAACACAATTGTCCAACACCTTTGATATAACCTATTCTAAATTTTATGTGTTCGGTAAAATCGAAAATACTATCGATACCACAAGTTACACACTTATCCTTCATCACCTTTCTTCACTAAGATTTTTTTATCACTACCAATTTCTCTTTTGTAAATTGTTTTTCCACCATCTTCACTTTCAAAAATCCATTCTGTACCATCACCATCAGGCCTTGTATCACTTATCTGTTCAGATAATTTATCTTTCTCTTTGAGTATTACATCTAAACCAGGAAAGGAATGTCTTTCCATATCTTCTTCCCAACGACCTTCGTGGAACCCATCTGCAAAATGTTTTACTTCATCGTTATCAGTTGGAAATTTTCTATAACGACCTCGTTTCTTTAACTCAGATGATATCGTGGAAGATATTAATTCTCTTGCTCCTTCTGATTCGAGGTTCATTTGAGAACCACTCATACCATCCAATACTTCTTTAATTATTTCTTTCATCATTATACTCCTTTATAATCTGTTGGTTCCTTTACATCTTCATTAACACTCTCTGGTACAAAACCAAAAATATCAATCACCTCATCCCAAGGAACATTTCCATTATACTTTTTATAAAGATTATCAATGTTATTAGTAATCTTTGTGACATTACCTTTTATACCTGCTCTTTGTTTTTTTAGTTTTTTCTGACTTGTAATTTTACCATCAGATAAACCAAGAACTTTTAATGGAACATCTTTCTTCAAATTAAAAGCAATAGCTTGTAGTATTTTTCTTGACTCATAACCATACTGTAAAATACCAAAATAACAATTTGAAATTTTACTGAATGCTGGTTTTCCTTTAAGACCTAATTTGAATCCTAATCTTTTAGCTTCCGCAAAATGAGGTTTTACCCATCTTAACATAATCGTAGCTGCTGTATATGAAACAAATCTCTTTTTCTTAGGTTTAGTAGTAGAACCAAACTTATCAACTAACACTTTAATGATTTCTGATTTTTCTTCTTTTGTCTTGTGTGGTTCAATTATGTTCAGTTGTTTTTTATATTGAAATTCAGTTTTCTTTATAAATCCCTTCCTAACCATTTCAGATATTAATTCTATATTATCTTTCATAGAACTTTCAAGTCTGTATGTTTGTCTATTTGCCCAACCTCTTAATAAAATTTCATTTTTTTCATTACATTCAACTTGAACCATCAACCAATATCGTTGATTATTTATTTCAAACATTTCAAATCTACCAAACGCGTCAATCAAAGATGTACTCCCATCTTCTCTTAATTTAATAATAGGTAATGGTTGTTCCCAATCAATACCATTTTCGAATGATATACCCAAGCTTCTTGCTCTGGCCATTATATCATCATCAGTTCTAATTTGGTTCAAGTATACATTAACATCCACATCGGGTATATGTATAACAACTAATTTTATACTTTTTATTTTTATTTCTTTCGGAATGATAGGTATTCTTCCCTTATCGAAATTATCATAAAAGTACTTTTCACTATAATTTTTCATAACTTGCCTATATTTACACTCTCGAAAAATTGAAGTGGGGAAGGGTAACCCCACTTCGCGAGAGAGGAACTAACTAATAACCCTTTTTAATCCTTTGTTTTTTTCCTTTGATAATCTGATGTTTTTTAATCAGAGTTTCAACACGAGATAAAACCTTAGTTGGATAGATACCTTTTTTCAAAGATGTAACGATTGAATCAATCATCGTTAACCTTACATCTTCATTAGCGTAACCATCTAATTCGGTTAACCTATCTATCATACTTTGAGTTTGTTTTGACATTTTTGCCATTCTTATATTCTCCTATAATTAAAGGATATGTCAATTAAGACATATCCCCATTAGCGTTTTCAATTTCTTCTTCGTTGAATAAATCCTCAGATGAACCATCATTCACATACTTCTGAACCAATTGTTTTACATAGGTTCTCTCGGACTCAACACCACCATCATTTGAGTATTGTGGGTAAACACAAACCTCAGCGGCTTCATCAAGACCAAAACCATCGTAGAGTAGTCCAGCGATTTCGACAGAAGTACGAGTGGAAATACCACTTGAAATTCTACCACTTTCACTATTAGACTCGACACGAGTAGAGGAAGCGATTTCTGAAACAGACTTCAACATATCTGTATCAACATGAGGAAACATATAGTTAAGTAAACCATGTTCTTCATCAGAGTTCAACACATCCATCTCAACAGTTATGAATCTATCCATAAGTGCTTTATCCATAACACGAGTAGAGGTGTATTCGTTACCGATGTTAGCGGTCGCGACAAATGTAACACCTTCTGCGACAGGTACGGTTTCTTGAGTAGTTGACTCGTCAAGTCTCAAGTATCTTTGTCCACTATCCAAAACGGTCATCAGAATATTCCAAGCGTCTGGATGAGCTCTTGATAACTCATCAAGAAGAATCACAGCGTTTGGAGTCTGAATCGCTTTCACGAATAGTGCTTCTGAAAAGTAAGTACCTTTCTTCTTATCGAAGTGAGTATTACCAATCAATGAAGAACGAGGGTCCTGTGTCGCTCCTAAGTTAAAGTAGAAGTCAGGTCTGTCAAGTGAGTTAACCAATGACTTAGCTGCCATTGTCTTACCACAACCTGCGGGACCCGTCATCAAAATATTCTTTCCACGAACAGCGGAACGAACCAAGTATTTCCACTTAAGTTCTTTCATTACCAAACCTTTAGGTTTGAGGTCATAAGAACTATGGATAAAGTTAAGAACTTCAGCGTGGTCTGAAGGAACATCTACTGATGAAACTTCAGGAACGATGACTTTTTCAAATTCACTCATCGGAACCTTCCACCAGTAAACCCTATCGTTTTTACCAGTTCTTCTTTCAAGTGCCATTCCAGCTTCAAATGCTGACTTCCTTGTTGAAGTGATAATCTCAGAGGTAAGTTTATTACCATCCTTATCGAAGGCGTTGAACCTATTACCACTTTTTTCTATTTTTACTACGATTTTGTTATTCATATTTAAAACCCTTATTAGTTAGTTATTTGTTAGTTATTCTCTCATTAATCATATACGAATATACCACTAAAAACCTATACGAGTCAAGTCTTTTTTTCATTTTTTTTAAGTTTTTTTTCTTCTCGTTTTACCATCAGATGATTTATTAAACTCTTGATAGCTTCTTGTGTTTCACTATCCATGTTTTCAAATTTAAAATTTACCTTAGATGCTTTCTCTAACGCTTTCATTTTCTTATTCATTAACTAACACTCCCTCTTTTATCTTTAAAAAACTATAACTCAATGTATGAGTAAAAAATAAATCACCAATTATTGTATTAACGAAAAATGGTAATGCTAATGTATAGCAACTTACCAATCCTGTTAATGTATTTGGATATCCTAAATACCAAACTCCAAAGTTTGTAAGTAAAAAGAATAATAACGAACTACCTAATATAGTTCCATTGGTAATCTTTTTAGAATTAATACCAATATATGAAATCATCATAAATGACATATACACAAATGGCATTATAATATGAAATCCTAAAAACAAATCAGTTATAAACATACATAGTAATGGTAGGGCCATTGCCAAATTTTTATCTCTGATATTACATCCACCGAATAATGCTATTGCGGTTATCGGTGCTACATTTGGTGGATGTGGTAATAATCTTGTTATTACTGCCAATACCATCATTGACAATATAATTAAATTTCTTCTATTCATTAACTTCTCCAAAACCTTATTCTATAACTTGTTGTTGCGAATGCTTCCCAAGTACATTCTTTGAATTTACATATCCAATATTGTTCAAAATGTTTCCGAGTGGATGGAACCATTCTCCACCCACAAGGACACATTGGTGTATTTAATTTTCTATTGTGTAACCATTTTCTTATAAAGTTAATCATTACTTCTGTAAGAATTTTTTGTTCATTGTTTTTGAAACCGAAAGAACAGAAGTTACATCAATATACTCAGCGTCTTTACCATACATTTTGTTGAAAGCTTTTGAGTCATTTTCTCTACCCCAACTTGAATCACTTACAAAGTAAGATAAAACTTTGATTCCACGATTACGAATTTCCTTAACCATTTTCTTGGTGTGATTAAGTGCGACATCACCATGATAATCAACTTCGTTATTACCAAACATCGGCATCCCATCGGAAAAATTTAGGAAGTAAGAATCTCTATCATTCGTAGTTGGTACAATTTCATTCATAATTGCTTCATAACATAGTCCTTCAGGTGTTGTTCCTGCGACATCAAGATACTTGAACAAGTTTTTTACTTTGATAAAAGAATCTTTACGAGAATCATAAGCGATTAAGATAAGTGGTTTAGTTGTATCACCTCTACGACCACCACCACTTGTTTGAGTAGTACGAAAACTCACGACCACATCAACATTGTTTACCATATCAATCGCTTTACATATAGCGACTACAGAAGTCATTGTGTTAGTCCACTTTGAACCACCCATAGAACCACTAGCGTCAACCGAGATATGAAGGAAAGCGTCTGAGTACTCTTCGATAAAACTATTAGAGAAAACCCTATCGTTACCAAAACCTAACTCACTAATTAATCTCTTGTCAATCTTTCCACTATCCAAACGAGTCCACTTGGTTTCACGAGACTCACCACGAACTTGTAACTTACGACCTAAAACAGTACCAAGTCTGATACCATCCTCGATATAAGTATCTTCACGATAATCACTATCTGTACCATATCTTTCACCTTTCCATTTACTTATCATGGAAACAGTATTACTATCTATAAGTGATTTTGTAAACTCACGAACAACAATACACTTAGTGTTTTGTTTCTTACCATCCCAAGTTGTAAGTCCATCACCAACTTCAACATAACTCATACCACTTGATTCGATTGTTTCTAAATCCTTAAGTTCTTTCTTGGTAACATTCTTTTTAGAAGTTTTACCATTCATGAAATCTTTTTGTTTCTTGATGGCGTTTTCAAGTTGTTTCTTCTGAGAATCAGAAAGTAAATTTTTATCCGTAGGAGTTTCAGTAACTTCTTCTTTAGGTTGAGATTTTGGTTGAGACTTCATCTCACCACTTTCAATCCCATCTAACAAGTCTTGGAAATCTTCATCAGACATAGGTTCATCGGAAGACTCACCACCACCAGTAGAACTATCCATTCCACTACCACTATCTTTTGCTGGTTCATAAGACTCTTCACCATCTTCATTAATCTTAACTTCAGCGTTAGGTAGATTAGAAAAAATAGTGTGGAGAACTTCACAAGCGACTTCAAACGAATGACCAGTACTTGTTAGTCTTGAAATATTCTTAAGGTCAATAGTAGTCCAAATTTTACGAAGACCTTTAAGTGCTGAAAGATTAGTATTCTTGTTAGTAAGGTTGATGATACGGAACATATAAGAATCCATATTTTCTTCGGTGTACTCATCAGTACCAAGTGCTTTATCAATTACTTTAGAATGAAAATACTTGTCATACATAGAATGATAATAACCCTTGTAACCCGGCGATGAAGTGAAGATAAAGTTATCAATTCTTCTATCCTCAACATAGTTAAGTAAGTTTTTTACATAACCTAATACATCTTGTCTTGAATAACCTTTAGTCTCACCATCTTGGAATAACTCTTGTGGAGTGTTGTTTTCAAGGTCTCTCAACCAATCAAAATCGGAAAGAACAATATGTGAACCTTCGTGAAGTGCTAATCCAACAGACGGGTCAAAAGACTTATCATCCATCTTAGCGGAGATAACAACTTTTTTACCATCGGTGTAAGAATCACCACTTGATTTGAAGGTTACAGGAATATCTTTTTGAGTAACGATACGAACAAAGTTACCGATTGCTCTTCTGTAAGAACTAAGAGCGATTAAGTCTGTTTTTGGTTTGACATCCTCTTCATCAAAGATAGAAGTTTTCCTATCGAAATCAAATTCGTTGTCCATCCAAAAAGACGAATAATTATTGGAGTTAGAAATCAAACTCCGTGAAGTATTGAAGTGTTTTAAGTTTTTCATATTTCCTCTGTTTCTCATATAAGAATATACTAAAGAAATACTATACGAGTCAAGGCTTTTTTTAATTTTTATTGATTTATTTTTTATTTTTTTACTATATATTATTACTAATAAGTACCCTTTGGGACGGAAATAGTATATACTATCGGAGTCGACCCTCGTGTATTGAATCATCTATAGTCTTAGTAATCTCAAATGTACTATTAGGAAACCTACCTACATTTAATTTACTAAATACTTTTAAGTTATCATTTACAAACACTTCAAATGCACCACCACTTGATTCAACTAAATTAATTTCTAATACATCAAATGTACCTTCATAATGATTCTGTAATTCATCTCGTAAACTACGAGCTCTTGGTTCATAGTTTCATTGTGTACAATAATGAATATCTATTTTCATCTGTATTCTCCATACTTTGTATCTCGTCCATACCATTCAGAATATGTTACATCGAATGGTAATCTGAACATTAAATAATCCTTGTTATCAATACTAAAAACAGTTCCTTGCTCATGTGGTTGTATCATTTCATGTGCTGCTCTTTCTTTCAGTATATCAAGTGTTTCTTCTTTTTGTATTTCTAACATATGGGTAAAACTCTGAGGTTCTACTATTTCAATTTCCATATGACAGAAATTATCACCAGATGGAACCAACCTATATGGTACAATTTCAGGTAGTACTTTTACTATTTGACCATTGAGTGGTTGTAGTAAAACAAATAATCCAATCAATATCCAAACTACAATTGACCACCATTTAGGTAGTATATCAAAATCTATTTTCTTTAACTTATCCATTAATTTAACTCAGGTGTTATTTCATAATTATCTAAAACTCTAAAGGTTAGGATTATCTTTTCATCTTCCCATACCTCGTAACTCTCTAACAAACAATTATCAGTTGTCATCTTTTGAATGACCTTCTCTTGTTGTTCTTCTTTGTGACATACAATATAAATTAGGTCTCCAGCAGTTTTTACCATTACTGAATTATCCCATTTATTATATACTACATCATCTCTCATTAATTAAAAATCTTTTTACCAATCTTAGAATTTTCTATTTGTGTTAATAGATTTCTAATGTCTCGTAGGTCATTTTCTATTTGGTCAAATTGTTTAACAATTCTTAAATCTATCTGTTCGAGTTCTTTATTTAAGACCGATTCTAAATCTGTTCTGATTCGACTATCAACTTCTTTAATATGATTATTAACAACTTTAATTGTCTCTTTCATTTCTAAATCATTACTAAGTGTGATGTCCCATTGACTTTCAAGAAGTTTCAATGTCTTCTCTATACGAGTAAGTACAACATTTATTTCTTCACCATTGTCTATTATCTTTCCAAGTCTGTGCATATTATCCACAATCTTATTCAACTCGGTAACATAGAATTGTACCGTTTTGGGATTTGATAATGTTTCGTAAACCTTCAATCGTTTACTTAATCTTTCGTCTCTTTCGTCTAACTCTATTTGTCGTTTTACATAGATGTCATTATTTTTAATAGTGTATATACTTTCGACTATTGTTAATGCCATCCATATTATCACGATAACTTGAAATGTTTTGCTCATTATTTTTCTCCTTACTGAGGCTCTATCTCTTCACCATACATAGTGTATCGAGGTTTTGGTGGTGGTGGTGCATCTGGTTCTTCTATACTATGTACAGCAAATATCTCACCTTTAAATGCACTTAAATGGAATTCTGTATCTTTACCATTTGATTTTTGAAATGAATATTCTAATCCATCTGTTAGGGATTCGAACACATCACTATCATCAACGGCATCTGTCCATTGGTCGCCAGGTGGAACCCTTTTTAATACTAATGTTTTTACTTCTTTTATAGCCATTAGAACATTTCTCCTTCCTTCATAGACTTAATTAAATCTAAAGTTATTTTATTGTACTCAGGATACTTTGCCAAAGCCTTTAATAAATTTCCCAAGTACTCAGATGGTACATGGTCTAACTCTTCATTGAGCATCATTTCTGTAGCCTTAAAAAATGATTCAACTGCAACTCTGACCTCTTTGGGAAAATGAGGCTTAACTTCGTAGTCACCCTTTGATACTCTATCCATAACTTTTTTTGTTTTGTCATCCATACATATAACTATCTAAGTTTAATGTAAATCTTATCTGAACCACCATCATATGATGCAGTAATGGCAACAGTTTTTCCTTTCATCTCAGGTAATGGGCCGAACATAGTATTGACTTCACCATTTGGTTTTGAATATGTATATGGATTAACAACCTTGAACTCATCTTGTGCAAATCCATTACTCCACCAATACTTCTTATCGGTTTTCCAAACAACTCTGTGATAACCTCTATCCTCAACCACACCAGTTAATCTTACGAGTGTTTGTCGTGAATCATTAAGTTTCAATACATAAGTGTTTCTACTTACTTTTTTTAAACCATATGAATCGACAGGTTTTATTTTTATCTGTCCATTTAATGTTGCTACTAATAGTAGAAACGAGTATAACCATTTTTTCATTTGTAACCTCTTTTTTAATTCAATTAGAATTTACAAAAAAATATTGATAATGTCAAGTATTATTTTAATGTTGGTGCTATGTTGATATAAAGGATAACACTTGCTAATATTAGTGATATTATTATTCTTTGACTTGGCATTTCATTTAAAAATATAGCCGTTAAAAATGCAAAGGCCATAGTACCTATTCCAAAACCAACAGGTCTGACAGCCCAATAATTACCATAGTATTCATAAAACATTCTTGTTGAATAATAAAATAAAATACTTACTGGGATACCACCTAAGATTACCCACCAAATACCTTTTGCCCATTCCCATCTAAATTGTGCGTTCATATGGAACCAAGCAATTATATTACCCATAAAACTCATTCCTAATGCCATTACTAATGTGTATAATTTACTATCCATCAATTCTTTCCAAATAGTTCTGATAAAGATTCACCGAGTTCCTTGGCTAAATCATCACCTGTTATTTTGTCTTCCGTAATTTGTTCTTGTTCCTCGAATGTATCTCCTATCTCAGGATTGTGAACTCGGTGTTTTAAATCTGAATTTATAAAATAACAATTGTAACAATAAAATTTTATGTTAGATGGTTTTTTATTCTGTACATCTCCATCTATAAAATGGACAATTAATGGACTTAACATATCAGACTTTCTGTATTCTGAATATCCACATCCACCACATCTTTGTGGTTTGATAAATTCTTTAATCAATTCTTTCTGTAATTCAATTTCCTTATCCAATGGTTTCTTTCCATTCCAAGTAAATTTTCTTACCCTCGTAATTCCAGCGTTACTTGGATTTGGTTTCCATAAATCATATTGTTTGGCATACTTTTTAAATGTATTATAGGCAACATGAAGTGATTGAGCTGCCTTAGTCATACTATCGTTTTCATTGATAGCCCTTTCAATCTTATGTTTGGGTATTGGTTTATGTAAGTAAGGATTAAATCCTTGTTTTCCTATCTGTGGCATTTTTACTCCTATACCGAGAATGATGTTCCACATCCACAAGTTCTATTTGCCTGTGGATTTGAAAATTTGAAACCACCATTTAATAAATCATCACTAAAGTCTATCTTGGTTCCTATAAGATAAACGAAACTACTAAGGGGTACAATCAATTCTAATTCACCCTCTTTAATTACTGTATCTCTATCATTGAGTTCTCTATCAAACTTAGTCATCTTGTAGTTCATACCACTACACCCACCACCCTCAACGCTGAATTCTACTTGTTTGTAACCTACTTGTAATAATCTATTTATTGCACTCTCTGTGATTTCAATATCTTTAAGTTCAGGTACTTCGAAATTTTCTTGTTCTACTAAATCTCTAGCATCCATTATTCTTCTCTCCCTTCTGCCTCATCCCAATAGACATCTATTTCATTTTCTACAAAATCTTCAGGTTGGTAATAATCATCTCCACCGAAATAATCTATACCATACTCAAAGTAATCATTTACATATCTTTGAAAGTCTTTTGGGCCTATAAATAAACCTGACATCATATCTCTTGGTTTAGAGTTTCTACGCTCAGGTTTAATATTATCTGCCTGCATCCTTCTCCAAATATAATGTCCGAGTTTATTGTGCATTTATTAATTCTATTGCTTCCTTTATACTATTTACTCTACTACTTGATTTAACTTTTTCATTCCATCTTTGATTCATAAGTAAAAAGTTTTTATCACCACCTCTACCATTCTTCCAATATTTCCAATTGTTTGGTGAATCATCTATTAAGTAATCACACTCCACCATCCATTTTTTCATACCCTTTCTGAAATAAACAGTTTGAAAGTTTAAACCATACTTACCCAACCATGTTAATGTGTGATGTGAACAAGTTGGATGTTGAGATGTAATACAAACAAATGTATGTTCGTCTTTGGCTATCTCTTCTTTTAATGTTTTGATTTCATCCTCGAATGGTGTTCCATTACTTAAGATAGTATCGGCATGTTCTTCTCTGTAAATTCTTTTTATTTCTTCTCTTGATGCATCGAAACTATCTTCTAAATCCCAATCGGTCATTTCCTTCATCACTTCTTCAACAGAATAAACATTCTCTGAACCAGGTTTTATGTATTGAGGATAATGTTTTTTTATTGTGGAGTATAGGTCATATGAAAAATTTCTAATGACACCATCTACATCTACACCTATTTTATACTTCATTTACTTTTCCTATTGTGTTTCTTTTGTATAGTTAGAACTCTGACCATTTCATCCCACCTTTCGTCTCGCTCGTCTCTTTTTCTCTGAACATCAGGACCCCAATTATCCATAAAGGTTTTTAATTTCTTTTCTAATTTTCTAACTCTATTTTCTAATCTTCCAATTTTGTCTTGTTGTTTCATTTAATTAGTCTCAAAGTTATCCCAACTATCTTGTTCCATTTCTGCTAGTAGTGCCTCTATTACTTCTTTAGCTACACCATGATTAAAAGAAATACCTTTTTTAGTTGGTCTGTATTCTTGTGTTACCTTATCCAAAAAGTAAACCCTACAATCAAGGAACTTGTTTCCCTTGTATTCTTTACTTTCTACTCTAATAATCTCTTGACTATTCTTTTTTATTTCTACCATAAGTCCTTTCCTATGTATTAATTATCTTCAGCGAAATCATGCTGTCCATTATTTAATGCCTTTTTTGGGTCGTATTCGTTTCCGTGTATATCACGAATAGTTTTATCCCACTTTGGATACCATATTAATTCTACCTTATTACCACTTGGGTCATCTATATATCTACTAATTGTATCGTCACGATGGTACGACCAATTACTACCGTTACCTTGTATCCCATCTATTTCAAATGCTATATGGTATGGGTGTTCATCTTCAACCACGAGGGCTAATTTAATGTTACCAAATTGTAACATAGCCCAAGAATCATCTGAATAAATAATAGAACATCCGTAATTTTCCACATACCAATCAACTGATTCCTCTATGTTATTTACTTGTAGTGCTATGTGGTCTATATTTTTTTTCATAAATATGCTCTCGGTGATGGTATATCATTATAGTGGTCTACCAAATGTATCGACTTGTACTTGTCTACAGCTAGTTCCTTATGTTTAGCTTCAATCATAACATCAATGTCATTACCATAATTATCAATGAAATCATAAACATAATCAGAATGTGCCTGTGGTCTTATGGATTCATCAAGTTGTTCCTTACTACGACTCTCTGAATAATGAACAACAGGAGTAATACCTTTGGGCCAAGTTGAGATAGCCATTTCAAGAGCTTCCTTCTCTGACATACCACCAGTACAAAACTTGTGGTGGTGATAATCAAACACGATAGGTACACCAACTTCTTTGTAAATACCTTCGTACAAATCTTTTACACTATACATAGAAGCTTTGTCATCGTTCTCCAATGTCAATCTACTACTAACACTTTCAGGTAGTCTTGGAAAGTTTTTGACAAATCGTTTCATACTGGCTTCCTTGTCTCCGTAAGCTCCACCCAAGTGAATGTTAATCTTGTTGTAAGGTGTTCTCGATAATCCCATCATATCAAACTCATCACCATGTATGGTCAAATCCTTAATACAATTATCTACCACATGGTCTTTAGGACTTACCAATACATTGAAAGGACCAGGATGTGAAGTCAACCTCACATTGTGAGTTTTGGCCATAGTACCAGCTGAATGAAAGTATAATTTAATTTCATCCAAGTCTTTCAAATCTTCCCAATCATATTCTGTCTTCCACGGTGCCAGACCACTACTCAATCTGTAGAAATCATAACCATTCAGAATATTCCAACTGACAATACCATTCAAGTCTTTAACATTTTGTAAAGTCAATTCACTGGCATAATCCACACCTTTGGTATCAAAAGTTCTACGAATCATCGTTCTACCAGTTGTGATTGGTTGAACTCCCTTTTCCTTACCACCATACTTTTGTGGATAGGATAGTTTCATACTAATACATGCATAACCATATCTCATTTATAACCTCATAATTTTATATCTTGATCTTACGAATAAAAACCTATACAAGTCAAGTACTATTTTTTAAAATCCTCTTCATCAAATATTGGTCTTTTCTTTTTCTCTATCAAGTCAGGATAGTTTTCTTCAAAAAACCCTCTTGTCTTTTTAATCATAACACTTGCCACTTGCTGTCTAACTTCTTGTTGACTCCAATCTGCACCTTTGAATCCATCGAATAACATTTGATAATACTGCATAATATTCAACCAATCCGTTTCGGTTAGTTTTCTAAGTTCTTTAGGTTTCTCTGGTTCTTCAGGTGGTAGTTTAAACTTTTCACCTTTCCTTGTTAATTCTGCAGTAACATGCATCTGCTGTCCACCCATATGATGTGGTGGATTAAATCTAACATTACCATTAAAATTCATGTGGTCTAACTTATCTAATACTTGTTCAAAACACTCTTCAAAATATTCATTCCAACTCTGTCCTTTTTTCGCTCCCATATAACTTCTCCGTTAATTACTACCGTCTCCCCTTTTCAATGAATCCAACTTCCACTTAAATCTCAACTCCTCAAGTTCTTGGTCTCGTCTCAATGTAGCTATCTCCATTTCGATTAATTTAATCTTCTGTTCTTCTGCCATTTGAGATTCTAAAGCGGAAACTCTCTGTTCCATCTTATACCAACCACCACCGAATCCACCTATGGCGGTAAAGATACTAATAATAAATTTTATTAAGTTATTACTTTGTAATTTCTTTACTTTTTTGTCACCTACCCATTCAAGTATATCTTGTTCCCAATCTTCTGACATAAAGTTTCTCCTACCATTCTTCACGCCGTCCAAAGTTATTCTTCTCTATACGCCGTTTCAAATGTCGTTTGTACATAAACATAAATATATACTTACGCACTAAATCTATCAAGTCACTTACCAGTTGAACCAAACCCACCACTACCTCTCTTTGTATCATCTAATTCACTTACCAATTCAATACTGATTGGTTTTAATGATGGGTGAACTAATTGAAATAATCTTTCTTTAGGTTTAATGATGTAATCCTCATTGGAACGATTATCTACTGGAACCATAATCCTACCACGATAACCACTATCTATAATACCAATATTATTTGCCTGTCGTAATGGTGTTCTAAATATACTACTTCTTGGAACCAACATAAAACTCGTTGGTTCTTCGAATAGGTGTCCGAGTTCTATTTCATGAACATGAACCATCTTACAATTGATTTCAAAATCTACCAACATGGTTTCACCTTTGGGAACCCTTACCATATTTGGAAAAAATAAATCCACACCAGCATCTCCATCGAGATTTATCTTACTTTGGTAAAACTTACTACCATCTGTTTTAATATATAATCTAATAAAATCCATTACCTACCCCACCATTGTTGATGTGGAGAAGTTCTTTTCTGCTTTGATAAGATTAACTCCAAGTCTTTTAGTTTAATAAATTTAGTTCTACATATTGAATTACAATGTTCACGAATGACAGCTGGATTATCCACCTTACCCTCAAGTATATAAATCTCTTTAGCGTGATATCGATGGTGATACTTGTATACGGTGTGGGGCGTTCTCTCTATAGCTGTTCCACTACCATTAATGGATTTACAATCCAAGTATATTGTTTCATTAGGATTGCCAGGCCAAATTATAAAATCAATACCACTACTCTTACCTTGTTTAAATGGTATGTTATATTTTTCTAAAAGTGACTTACATTCTTGTTCAAGTTTCTTACCACTTTTATTTGATTGATTATGTTTCATGATTTTCTCTTTTTTATATCTTGATTTGTTTTTTCTCTATGACAAGGACGACACAATGTTTGCATATTTTCCAAACCATAGTATGTCCAATCTAATTTATTTTCCTTCACACCCTTCTGTTCTAATAAAGGTCTGATGTGGTCTAAGTCCCAACCTCTTCTCGTACATTGTTTACCACAACTCTGACACCTACCTCTATCTCGTAACCAAACATGGCGTCTTGCTTCCCTTGAATGATAAATAATCATATACTCGGTGGCACAATCCTCATGCCATGTTTTCCTCATGTTGATTTCTTTACCTCGTCTTTCGGTTGGTGTCTTGGTGATTTTCTTTCCACACCAACGACACTCACCTTTCTTCTTCGTCCAATACGAGTTGGGCTTAGGTGGCTGTCTAAAGTTACCATCCCACTTCTCTTTCTTTTTTCCGTGAGTTAGTTTATGTCTTCTTGTCCAACCACTTAACGGCATCTATTTTCCTTGAGTCGTGAGTGAGATTCGAACTCACATACGCGGGGTTGCAATCCGCTACCTAGCCATTCGGACATCACGACATATGTGGAGCTGACAGGATTCGAACCTGCGACCTCTTCAGTGCAAGTGAAGCGTTCTCCCAACTGAACTACAGCCCCATATTTAAATTTTGAAATAATTTCCACTTATAGATATCCTCGTATCATCAGTAACATTTCTTGAAGTATAGTGTGGCATCCAAGTAGGAAATATAACTAAATCACCAACTCTTGGTTCCATACTCAAACACACTCGTTTACCTAAAACCTCAAAATCAAATATTAGATTACCTGATTGTTTGGTATACTTAGTATAATATACAAATGATAAACCATCACGATGCTCCTTGTGGTTGTGATACATAGTTGATTGTCCTGGATGTAATATATGTGCCCAAAATGTATCCAACTGTAAAAAGGGGTCAACCTTAGTTTTTACTTCTGAATCTATTTTAAATAATAGATGGTCTACACTTTCTGAATTAGGTACATATGTGTCTTCGTAATGTGATTGTAATGGGTTGACATCCAATCTATTATTTTTATTTGCTAACACCTCTTCATTTATCTTATCATTATCTATACCTTCAAGGTGAAAGATATTACCAGGATTACTCGCAGTAATACCATTATAATCAAAGTTTAATTTTATAACACTCATACATCCTCCTCTGGATATTGGTTTCTTGGGTCTTCTTCATTTGGTAATCTGATTCCCATTTCCCATAACATATTTTCAAATTCAATATAATCCAACTCATCGTTAGCCTCACCTGTCGGATAGTTGGAACATTGTATAATACTCTTAATCATATACTTTAATACAGCGTCTTTTTTCTTACCCTCATCTACTAATTCTAAGGCGGATAACAATTTAACTGTATGATTTAATAACTCACCATCTACGATATATAGTAAGTTATCTACAAAATATTTCTTTTTCATAATTAATAGTTACTTCTTAATTTGTATCTTTCTTGTAAATTATCAACATATTCTTTTGACTCTTTTAATGAGGGCCCTTTTACTTCACCGTTTTTATCTACCACACCCATCTTTTTCCGATAGTGTTTAATAGCATTAATCTTCTGACCTTTCATAATCAACTCTTTCAATACCTCGTCCAAGTATCCAGCCTCGATGTCCGTTATATCAACTTCACCGTTTTTGACTCTTTTTCTAAAGTTAAAGATACGATTGGCTTCTTTCATCAATTGTGACATATCATAAATGTCCCTCTCGTTCAATTGTCTCATCATCTCCTCAACATCTACCTGGTCTTGTTGAAATAAATAGTTGTCATTTAAATCATAACCCATAACTTCTGGCTGAGTATCGGTTATCAAGTCCCTAAGAATTTCTATTCTCTCAACAACTATGTCGTATACTCGTTCTTCACTTTTTGAAAAACTACTCTTCAAGGTTTAAGACCATTCTTTCCAATTCATCAATTGTAGCTTCGAGTTGTACTCTACTATGTGAATCACTATTCTTCATATCATCTAATATAGAATAGAGTTCACTTATTATTTTAATTAAGTCTGCTTTCATTTTACTGCTCCAAATAGGTTTGACCATTTCATTAATTTTAATTTCTTTAAATTAGAACCATTGGTTAATTCCATAGTTGTAATTATTTTATTCTCAATCATTAAATCTATCATACATTTTACATCACATAATTCTTGTATTAAATTATCGTTCTTTTCGTATGTACCACATCTTATAGCCTTACTACAAGCTTGTATCAGTTCTCCACACTCTTCCATAGTGATGGTCATTAGTTCTTGTCTCTTACTTTTAAATTCACTCATCGAATAACTCCAATTGATTTGTATTAGGTTTATACGGGTTGAACCAATTACCATCCTCGTCTACCCAAGCGTTCCAACAACCTTGATTTTCTGCTCTACTATCGTTCTCATCGTACATTAGATTTAATTGTATGGTGTGTAACATCTCATAATCTAATGGGTCTGATGACTCCAATGTAATTGGTAATTTACTATGTCTTATTTTTTTCATACTTACTATAATCCTTATGGTTAATATCCAACTCAATCAAACAATCAAAACATATCGTGTAAAGTGTTTTTGGAAATTGAGTTAATGCTAGATGTTCAACTTTCTTCTTACATCTCTTACATTTATACATTGTATCTTCTGTACAATTCGTTTACTTCTATCATGTGTTTCTTCTTGATAAAATTTGGTTTATGATATTCAAATAATTCTTTTAATTTATTATACCTATCCGAGTCCTTACCATATTGTCTACCTTCAGGTGAATCAATAGGTAGATTACGATTCTTACTTGCCCAATTAGTCATGGCCATTTGAAGAACCCTAAACTTATTCTTATAGCTACCATCTATCTCCACGACAACTCCACCTACATTATATTTTACTTTATTCTTTGAACCCATTTTCTTAATCTCTTTGGTAACATCTGTTGGTCGGTAATCATATTGGTTAACTGATTCTTCATAACCATAGATATCTTATCATCTAAGTACAACTCCTTACAATAATCCAATGTGGGTTGGTATCCCCAATCATTATAATATTTACGGATTAAACCCTCTGATTCACTCATACTAAGATAAGTAACCTTTGGGGTAGACCATATAACTTTTCTCTTTGGTTTAGGATTGTTCTTACTTTCCTCATATTGTTTCAACCATCTATCCCAAGAGTTATCCTTCATGATACCCTTGGCCATTTTACCACCACCACCAACACTTCGTCTATCCATTCGTTTCAGATTATCGGATTGTGATTTCTTTATGGGTTGAACATAACCACCAGTCTTGTGCGGATAAACCGTATGAGCTGAATACTTTTCTTCTTTACTACAATCTAAACATTCTGTATAACCTAAATGAACCCTATGGTCGGATAAAGTATTGTCACACTTTAAACAAACGGTGGTGTTTCTTTCCTTACCCATTCTATATCCTTGACTTCTGTTTTCTTTTTTAATTTTTCTCTAACATCATCTTCCGATGTACCTGATAACCAAAACTTTATAACCATACCTTTCGGTTTATCTAATGAGGTGTCACGAGCTTTGATGTGATACCAAGAGTCTTCCATTAGGCTTCAGCTAATGTCCACTTCGAATCTTTGAGTAGGTGCGGATGCTTATACAACATCTTAACCATAAACTCCATCCTCTCTAATTCATCATTGAACTTAAATGGTGTATCCGTAATACCCAAGTGTTCTATTGAATCATCTACATTTTCACAATGTATATTGATTAGTTCCAAATCCATTATCATAGTTTCATTCATTAGCTTAACTCCACGATTGCGTTATCTCTTTGTTGAGTGGTATTAAAGATAGTAGCTATTGCTCTCTTATCTAAATCTCTTGGGTCACCAGTAATAATCGTATGACCTAAGTAAGTTCCGTTGAACTTTATCTCAACCATATACTCAGGTAAGTAAGTAGGTGCTGTATCCAACTCACCATACTCTATGGTAAAAGTTCCAAACCTTGTTTTTATCTCATGTGTTTTAAATTGTTCCATCATTGATTCCTTTTGTTAGTTATTATCTCGTTTATCATACAAGAATATACTAAGGAATTGGTATACGAGTCAAGTGTTTTTTTCATTTATTTTATCCTTTTGAAATTTGAATCTCATGTCGTATTCCTCAATACCCTCATCAATACATTTTAATATTCGTTTGACGAAGCTATCCAATATCCAATTATCGGTATCAATACTTCTCAATAAGTGATACACCTTATCATCTATGTTTAGTTTAATAGTTTTCATTTAGTGTTTAAAAAAAGGGGTTAGGAAAAAAACGCATATAAAAAAGATACGCATAAAAAAGACATAATACTCTTTAATACGCCGCCGTCTAAAATTTCTTATGACGACTCACGAAGTAATCGTAATCATCTTCCTTATGATTCCAATAAGCTTTCAACACTTCCCAACCATGATGTATTTTACAATACTGAACCAATTGGGTGTGGGAGTGCATAATCACAGGTAACTTATACTCGTGTATTTCGTCGCGGACATCCTTAATATAATGCTTATCTATAGGGGGGTGATTGGGCCACTCCTTCACTATCTCACCATTGATACTTGTTAATGGTGGAGTATGGTTTAAGGCTCCATTAGGATGATTGGTACAACTAATCAACTGTAGGTATAGTATTATCATACACCCTACAATGATTAACATACCCACCC
>Ga0315315_10001145_pt1 | contig 24066 bp, 16 predicted proteins | sample M140m3416metaG_FD_203699 | JGI IMG/M metagenome (GOLD analysis project Ga0315315, IMG submission 203699) | Ammonia-oxidizing marine archaeal communities from Monterey Bay, California, United States - M1 40m 3416 | ecosystem: Environmental > Aquatic > Marine > Intertidal zone | place: USA...
TCGTATTACCAGCATGTATGTACGACTACTAATCTAGTATGCATACTACTACTAGCTAGTAGTATGTATGCAAAATAAGTACACGTACGTGTGTTATATGGCATCCGCTCGTAGTACTCTAGTATTATCCATACGAGCTATTATGCATAATATACATACTTGATAATATTATATACTAATATATATACTCTAGAGTAGAGTAGGATTCATTCATATCCTACTCTTGTACTCTAGCACACTGCACAAGTGTGTACACCCTGTTGGCCAAGTTTTTCCTGTCTGACCCTGGCCCGTGCCCACAAGCATTGCTTTTCTGCTTTCTGCATTTCTGAGACGACGCGCCAACGAGCCATTATTATTATTTTCCCATTATCACCGGGGCCCGCTTCTTCTCTCTCATTCTTTTTTTGCATCTCTGCACAACCCAGTTTAGCTGGAACCCAGCACCACCGCACGAACCAATCGACCAATAAAAATCATGGACCAACCTGGTGGACGAGGCAGAGGCGGAGGCGGAGGCCGTGGCGCCCAGCAAAATCGCCGACGCTCGCGCGGCGGCAGGAACCGCAGGAGAGGCCCCAAAAGGCAGGGCAGCACCGAAGGGGGTGAGTCTGCTCCTAACAAACGCCAGGAGATTGCCGCAGCCAGTGCCGAGGTCAGAGACGTTGCCATGAGCAACGCTCCTTCCACCCCCGTGGTGGAACCGTCCGGCCACGTTGGCGCAACTAAGGACCCGTCATTCATGACCCCAACCACCTTCGCTTCTCTTCCCGACAATGCCGTACACCGGGACACCACAAAGGCCCTGACCGGTTTGATGAAGCTGGCGCGACTAACAGAAATTCAGCTAAAAACGCTCGTGGCCTGCGGACTCCTCCCCCCCCCTCCCGGCACCGACCAAAAGGTAGGCACGAACCACGGCAGCGGCATAGACGTACTAGGAAGGGCCAGGACGGGCACCGGCAAGACTGTCGCATTTCTCGTTCCCGCGATCCAGACCATCATCAACAACGCCAGCAGGAGCTCGTCGGTGAAGATCCTCGCCATTTCCCCGACTCGCGAGCTCGCAACTCAGATCTCCGTCCAAGCTGAGGCTCTCCTCACTCACCACAAGCGCACCTACGGATTTAGTTGCCAGGTCGTTTACGGAGGCACCAACATTCGCACAGACATTAGCAAGTTCAACCGTGCCATGCCCACAATCATTGTCGCCACACCCGGACGACTCAAGGACCATCTCCAAAACACGGTCCTCTCATCTGGGCGCAAGTTTGCCGATTGCATGAACGATCTGGAAGTCCTTGTCCTAGACGAAGCCGATCAGCTCCTTGAAATGGGTTTCCGTCCTGACATCCGCACTATTGTCTCGTTCCTCCCCGCCATCAGGGTCCGCCAGACCCTTCTCTTTTCAGCCACCATGCCCAAGTTGCTTCGATCCGTCATGGCAGAAAGCATGAAGCCTGATTATGTGACGGTGGACTGCATCCACGACGGTGACGGAGGTGCTGAGACCAACAAACACGTCAAGCAGAGCCACATCGTCCTTCCCTCGATGAACAGAATTGTAATCTCAGTTCTTGAGGTCGTTATGGAAGCCATACGAAGGAATCCGAGAGACCACAAGATCATTGCCTTCTTCTCCACAGCCCGTTTGACGGGCTTCTTCGCCGACATTTTCAACCACGGCTTGAACCACCCTGTCATAGAAATCCATTCCCGCAAGTCTCAAAAGGCGCGGGACCGGTCGTCCGAGCAATTCCGCAATAGCAAGTGCGGCATCCTCTTCACGTCAGATGTGAGCGCACGCGGAGTAGACTACCCTGACGTGACAAAAGTGATCCAATTCGGCTTCCCTGACAACCGCGAGCAGTATATCCACCGCCTCGGCCGGACCGGTCGGGCGGGTAGGGCCGGCGAAGGTTGGCTCGTCTTAGCACCGTTCGAGCGCTCCTTCCTGCGCGACCTCACGACGGTCAACTGCCCCGAGGACGCGGAACTCAAGGCCATATTTGCCTCCCCGCCCAACCAGGATGTGGTTCGGAAGTTCGAGCCCGTCCTGTCTAGGATTTCAACCTCGGACCCTACTCTGACAAAGTCCGCTGAGTTGGCGTACCAAAGTTGGCTCGGTTTTTACAATGGCAATACGAGGCGGATGGGGAACATCTCCAAGAGCCAACTGGTTGCCCTTGCAAATGAATGGAGCGCATTCGCTGGCCTTCCGTACCCTCCGGCGCTTGAGAAGAGGACGATCGGGAAGATGGGACTAAAGGGTGTGCCGGGTCTCAATTTCAGGTAATCGCAACAAGGTGACAGTCCGGGATATATGCCGAGCACATGTATGAGTACATGATGTATGTATGCTGCCTGCCCCAAGTTCGCGTCCGCCAGAGCTGTTGTACCACGAGAGTACTAACATGTGTGTGTGTACGAACAAGTATGTGGATAAAATGCATACTATGCGTAGTACTAGCTAGTATGCATGCAGCTGTACAGTATGCATACTCTAATAGCATGCATAATAGCTACTGTAGTAGTACAACTGATACTAATTCTACTACTCTAGAGTAGCTATATAGTATATAGCGTAAATCAAAAAATAATAATAAATCAGTAATAAAATATTTTTTATTTTCATTTTCGAAAGACATCAACCCCACAAAACCTGTTTTTTCGTCCTCTCGAAGAGCAAGATGGCATCCAAAAATAGCGATAAAACACCAAAGGCCAAGAGGAAGCCCGCCACTGGAAGGGTAGCGAAGCGGGTGGCGAGAGGAAAGACCGCGGGAAAGACCGTGGGAAAGATAGCCGTGGGCAAGAAGTCGCCCGGGGGCGGATTCAGTCGTGAACGAGGCGGACGCCGCGGCGGCCGTTCCTCCTGCCCCGCGAAAGAAGTTGACCAGTTCCTCTCCGAACATCTACACACCGAAGACGCCTTAATTTCTGACGGCACTGGTTGCAATGGTGAAGCTATGGTCGGAAAGAAGACGCTCCGCCCAAGGAAGATGATCGTCCGCTACGAGGAGGACGAGGACAGCATTGGCGGCGGGGACAAAGCAACGGTGAGTTTGCCAATGAAGCCTTTCTCTCCATCCCGTGCTTCAATGATTGCAGAAGCTAAGAGATCCGAGCCTATATTCACAGTATCACAAACAATCTCGCTAATATCCATACTTTGCTGACCTCCCTCTCCCCGACAGGCCGAAATGGACTCCGACGAGGATTCAAGCGACGACGAGAACTCCTCCGCCAACGAGCCTCTCCCCAAGGGACGGACTAAGAAAGCAAAGCAAAGCAAAGCGAATGCAAGACCCGACAGGAAACCAAAGGCGGGAAAGAAAGCCAGGGACTGCCCCACCACCGACGAGGAAAGCGATTCGGAGGACGAGAATATTGCTCTCTCTTCCAGACGCACAACCGGTTTCTCCCCGGGAGGAGACTGGAGGGCGACTTGCGCCCTAGATTACTAGAACTCAGCTGGTTTCTGCCATCGCGGACAAGGAAATTGTATTTCCTTGTTGATGATTTCGTTCCACAGAGCCATTCCGGGGGGTGGGAATGGGTTTGTAAGGTGATGCATAGTATAATGATTGTAACCTTGCACTTTATTTATGAGCAGCAAACTTCCCATCTCTATTCCTGTTCCCTTTCTCCCAATCATCACTATATGCCCTTAAGCTCGATGCCAAGCGACGCATGCATAGGCTCTTGATTACGACGCAGCGCGGCTCCAGTGCATATCCCAAACCGTTCAAGAGAGACAGAGATTCAAGCGTTCCATCAGGACCAGATAGACCTCCAATATCAGCATATATGACATCATATCCGTCCAAATCGCCCGGAGCACCTTGAAGATTAGATCGACTTTTCATACGCAGCAGATCCAATGATTTCCAGGCATCGCCTACAAAGAATTCCATGTCCGGATGCTCTTTTTTCGCTCGCTCTATTATCTTCGGACCAATGTCACACCCTATACAGCCCCCAGGACTGGCAGCTGCATGAAGCAGGGCAGTGGTCACACCGGAGAAACATCCAACCTCAACAATCTTATCTCCTTGCTGCACGACATGAGGAATTGTCCTCCGATACTCCTCAACACCGACTGATGTAACGATATAAGGTCTACCATCACGACTTCTGCTTTTTAGATTTCGCTCGACAGTCCCATCCATTAGACGCTGCGCATGGACAACGCGCCGAGCCAAAGACGAGATGGCTTTGGATTTTACCACCACAGCCCTAGGTCGATGATTCCGCCTTAAACAATCATCGACGAACTCGGATATAACTGATAGCGCCGTCAGTTCCAAATCATTTCCTAGCATTGCAGTCGCATCAAGGACCATCACGTCGAAAGGCGAGTCTTGGTTGGCATCAAGAACCATCCTCCAATTTGAGAACTGCTCCAACTCAATAAATTTGTAGTTTGTCGCACCGTCATTAGCCAAAAACTTGTCTCTGTCTCTGGTTCCTTGAGATGTTCGCCCCGACTTTGTTTCAGTTCTTTTCACATCGACCAGTGTGGCATGGCCGGTTGATCCAATTGCGTTCAGAATGTTGGTGCTCGAGGCATCGAGCTGCGTCCCGAGCTCCAAAACTTTGTCGCCTTCCCTCAAATACTGCGTCAAGCATCGACTGTGTTCTACAGTGGATGTTGTCGCAACGTACGGGATAGGCTTGACTCGCTGCTGATGTTTCTTCCTGGGGCTGGTCGATGCGCCTGGGGGAGGCGAAGGCGACGAGAGTGACAATGGAAATGATCGTTGAGGGCAAAAGCTGATGCCAATAAAACAGATGAGGACCAGGCGCAAGGACCTTGCTTGCGACAGCGAACAAAGCATTGTCGAAGTATGGGCTTGATGTATGGCGACACAAAATCATCATCATTATCGTGGCGGTGGGCAGAATCTCGACGCCTCCGAGCCCTGCACAACCATCTTTACCTACAGCTGTAATCAGTATGCATTGTTTTTACTCGAAAACTAAGTATCCCTTACTAGCTAGTACCATAAATAAATAATAATGTAATGGCTCTAGAAATTCATACGTACTGTACGAGCTCGTACATCATGCAATTATTGCATCATGATGCACCTACGAGCTCGTACGTTCGTTAGCTACGAGAGAGCTAGTAGCTATATACTTAGTACGATTTCACAGGATAAGGATACCGAACATCCTTGCCATCGCTTGACCTTAGCTAGGTTTCTCTCCGCCAACATCGATCCATGCTCATGTTACCATGAATGGTTTTGACGGTGGAGAGGCCCTATCGGACGACGATTCGCCAGGCGACGATCGATCTTCTTCTGAAGACTTCAGCTCCAGCCGAGACAGTGATGTCGGCAATGACAGCTCTGAGAGCGGCAGTTACTACTCCTCGAGCGATGGCGACGATGTACCTTACGACAGCGAGGACCTTGGCTTAGGAGCAATGGTGGGCGAATTGAAGGATTCTTTGGTCGGTGTTGTTCGCCGACGGGTGCGCAATGCCAGCGTTGACACCGACCACTTGAGAGGTTTAATGGACCGCGGGAGGATCATTGATAGCAGATTTGAGCGCGAAGACGAGGACTCTTCTCGAGGCAAGCGGTGCCATCACCACCATTCGCCCAGGTGCCGTTGGGGCAAGTTTGCTAGATTAGGATCCCTATTGATCCGAGCCGCGGAGCATCAATGTCCCACCTTTTGTACGAATCGCAAGGCCGGTGCCCTCCTCCTCGTTTCCATGTTTCTTTGGATTTTGGCACAGACAAGTTGCGGACCTGCCAAGAAAAGGCTGCATGACCCTGACTATTTGTTACATCTAGGCAGTATCCGTCGCATTGAGGCCGATTCTGCTCTGGGTAGCGCAGCTGAAAAATATAAGAGGAAAAATGCGATGAAAAGGAATGAAAAGTCTGGAAGGGAACCAGACAAATTGCCCAGTGGTTGCTCGTATCCTAAAACTGGATGGCAGACTCGAGCATTCCCAAATTGCAACGAACTCCATGAGATTGATTTCCGCCAAGGCATCAATCCCAGGAGGAAAGTTATCGATCCGTCCTCACTAGGCGCGATTGCAGACGGGGACAAATCAATGGCATATGTTGGGTCAGGTCTGTGGAGAGATGTTTGGGAGGTCGATCCGAGAGGAGAACTTGGACGTCAAGGAGATTACGGAGCTACAAATAGTAATCAAATCATGGAAAGCGATGACGAAAATACTCCTGTAGCAGTGTTGAAAGTGATGAAACGAGAGCATCCATATGATTTCCGCAACTACGACCGTCATCGAAGAGATGCCCTCGTTATGGAACGCCTTTCATCTTCACCATACATTGTAGAAATCTATGGATACTGCGCCAATTCTGTTCTCACCGAGTACGTAGGTCAAACTCTGGATGATTTGATTTACGAAGATGACAATGTGCGTGATGGCAAAGAAAAGATCAACGAATACGAAGGAGCACCGGGTGTGCCAAATCACACTAATGAGGATAAAGGTAATGGCACGATGGCTTTACCCTCAAGGAAGGCATCAAGAGAAACGTCAATTAATCGCATTCGTCTTGCCCTTGATATTTATCGGGGCATTGCTGATTTGCACAATATAAGTGGCAGTCCGGTGTTGCACGCAGATGTGCAGGCCAAGCAGTTTCTGGTTGACCCTCGGACAGGCACCGTAAAACTCAATGATTTCAATCGTTGTCGCTTCCTCCCGCGGAAGGGCGGGCAAGAAGATGGAAGCGTATGTCGTGTGAAGATACCCTCGGCTCCGGGAGCTAATAGAGCACCAGAAGAGTACAACCATTTGGGGCTGTCTGAAAAAGTTGATGTCTTTAGTGCAGCCCATATCGTTTTTGGCATACTGACTGGCAAACGATTCTGGGCAAATAACCCAAGAAGAGAAATCAAGAAAGCTATTATGGCCGGCCAAAAGCCAACAATCCCACAGGAATTTATTGTAAATCCTTTTGACAATGCTCTTGCCGATCTCATGTTCATGGCGTACGAGCAAAACGTAGAAAGGAGAATATCATCAAAGGATATGGTATTTGAACTCGAAAGGCTCCTTGAAATGGCCAACGACGAAAGTTCGTCGCTGTGACGCAAAAGCATATACAACTAGAAAGGTTTGAGGTTGATTGATATATTAATTAAAAATTAAAGCTCTTCTTTCCAGGCTTTTGGAACAATAGATTCTTTTAATGGTAAAGGCTTGGCTGAGATGAGCAATTCGTCACCGGCAACGAAAACCTCTTCTTCGGCCTTGATTTCTCTCGTCGCCACCAAATCTACGGAGAGGCTAAAACGATATTCGTCTATCACCTCGCCTAAATCACGATTTAAGGCCCTTTGAGTTTCGCTCGCCCATGGCGACCACTGAAACTCTGCGTTTGGGCCGTCGTTGTAGTCACCTTCCTCCGATTCTGACTGTTTCTTCCGCTTGATCGAGCGAATGTCGGATAAGGGACAAAAGAGTGCAGGAACGTCGCCAAAGCTTATGCATTGGCCCCCTAGCTTCGACGATGCCTTCTCCGCGTCAACGATGTATAACGGAATTGAAGCAATTATATCTCCTGGTGCCAAGTTGCGATGTACCGTTGAAGTGACCCGCTCGTCTGCGTCCTGAGCAATTCTAATGCCGTCAAAGCATTGCCCTTGATGATACAACGATGTGAGTGTTTGGTTCTTCAACATTCCCAAGGCTACACCTGTGCCACTTTGGCTAGCAAATAATAGCCCATCAGACGTGTCGGGTAACAAAGCGGCAACTCTGGCATCGTAGTACCTGCCAACTATGTTCTGGATCACCTTCAGGGAGGCATCGTCTACGTCGATAACGCTGTGCCATGACGGCGCCTTAAACCCCACCCCGCCGCCTGCACCCACTTTCTTTTTTTCACCTGACATCAGTTCCTGTTTCTTTTGCACATACGAGCCCAATTTGGGAACTTTCTTGTTTGGCAGCTGAGAATACTCTTCTGTAATCATTTTGTCAGCAAGTCTGTAGCTCTCTTGGGATGGCACATGGGTGAAGAGCGAATAGTACGCGTTAGCAAATTGCGTCCCGTCCTCGGGCATTGAGACAAAGAGCTCTTCTCCTGGTAGGATGTCCTTCTTGGCAATATATTTTCCGTCAACATTCTCCACATTGGAAAGGAGTGGATGAGGTTTGATGATCATGCCATGTCGAGGAATCGTGAAATGGTCTGAAAGGAAAAGTGGATCGCCACTATCCAAAACAACGGCGCCTTCTTCTGCTCCCCTTCCAGCAAACAAGCCAAAGCCGGCAAGAGGTATAGAGCTCTCGGCAATGTATATGGCGCAGAGTTCTGATTCCTCGGGAATAGATGTCAGATGCGCCAATTCTTCCTGCCATTGCTTAATTTTTTTCTGCTGTTTCTGTAAGCGATTTCGGTCAGGCCTCCCAACCCCACCAGGCTTGCGAGGCCTGCGAATATCAGATACACCGACTTTAATCAACCAAAACAAGGACGCCAAAAGTGAAACACCTATAGTAATGTCTCGAGCAAAGTTCGGCTTAACCTGGATCTTCGTCCTCGCTTCAGAGCGTAAGACTGTGCCCGGATAGAGTTTCTGCTTCTTCCCACCCGTAGACGCAACAGCAGAAGCGGCAGGTTTCTCGTCGCTGGCAGGCATTACTTTACCGGAAGTAGAATATTATGGGCGAAACGACGGCAGGTTTGCGTTCCGGGGTACTTTCCAAGGGCATCGGCACGCTTCCCAAAGGTGAGAGATGTCTGTCGTTTGGGATGTTTTCATTACGGGGGAAACGGTGTTTAAGCACCCCCTTTTACTATGCATAGTACTTGCTTGGTGTAGTATACGCAATGTATGCATATGTGATACCTCCTGTCCTGTGTATGTATACACGCGTACAGAACATAAATCATGAAAAAGCTGACATTGACGCAGTATTTATAGTCGCCGTAAACGCCATTGTAGATGGTTACATCTGGGTGGTCCGGATTGCTCCCTGTAGCTCAGTTGGCAGAGCGATTGACTGTAGAGGTACTGATATCAATCGGTCACTGGTTCGATTCCAGTCGGGGAGATTTTTACCTATTTTACCTCGTCATAATCTCTAGCTTTTGCTGAATATAATCACGAGCTTCGAGAGACAATAAAACATATTATTTTGTTACCCACCGAGTCTCGTATATTTTGTTAATTACTTTTTTTCAGCCACAAATCCTACTGCAGATTGTCTAATCCAGCCCAAAAACTAAACTCCCTCGCTCGTATGCATAATATGCACACATGCATCTACTTCTCATCAACCGTCCTCTAATTTGGAGTGTCTGAAAGCTTTGAAGTATGCATAGAATATACGATGTACATAATTTTTCATTAACATCAGCTGTTAACTTACATGTACAAGTCAATTCTCGCCTTCCAATAATGCGTCAACGTCTTCCTCAAACATTTCGTCATTGTCGTCCGTATTTCCAATACTCCCTTCGTCATCGCCGATTCCAGTCAACCGCGGTGCCCACTCATCTACTAACGCCGCTACAGGATCTAATTCTCCATTCTCCTCCGCCTCAATGACTCGTCGCAGCGCTTTCACACACTCTCCATACACCTTCATCGCATCACTGACGAGATCTTTCTTCAATCGGGCCTTTTCCACCCTTTCGGGATCCTCAATCAGTTTTCGCATCTTGAGAAACTCGCCTACCTGGCCTCCCTTGAGCAGACTTATTGCTGCTCCTCTCTTTCCTGCTCTCGCAGTGCGTCCACATCGGTGCACATAAGTCTTGGCGAAGCGAGGCACATCGTAATTTATGACCGCGCTGATGTTTGGCAAATCCATACCTCTTGACATGCCATCAGAACATACTACAACGTTCACAGGCTTGCCATTGGTTTCATCTGTCTTGTGGTGACTCGAAATACACCGTTTCATCAGCTTGGAACGCTGCCTTTGGTTCAAAGCGCTCGAAAATTCAGCAACTGAAGCCGTTGGACCATATCCAGTAGCTCGCCAAAGTAATTGTAACAGCCTCGCCAACCGATGCGTGGAATCAAGGCTGGAAGTGAATACGACCACCATGCTGTTTCCAGGCTTGGCCAGTTGTTCGAACAAAAGTGCCAGTAGTACAACAGGTTTTTGTTTGGCCGTGCACTCCACTCGATGCTCCAAAAGGCTGTCAGGGACACTGTATCGCTGCTTAGGAGAAAGCGAAGGCAATCCATCACGCGCATCTTTCCTCTCTTCTCGATTAGATTGATCACTAGCCTCGCCGACAGTTTTCATCTTCAAATGGTGGGCGTCAAAATACTTTGGGTTAAACAGGCCGACCGACGCTAACCTTTGTGGGTCTTTCGTCATGGTCGCCGAAAAGAGCATCTTTCGCAAAGGTATAGGGCAGCTTGTAAGCGAGGCAATCGAAGATTCACTATCAATCATGCTTTTTCTCCAGGTGATGGGATCCAACACAAAGGAAGTGCGTTCCTTGGAGATCTGCAGTCTCGGAAGTGCCTCTTGATCGGTCCCATTCAGACCATCTTGAAATTTGCTCAAAGTGGGTGGGGGCGAGGCTGCGGTAGTCACACGATGAATCCAGCCCTGGTATGACTGGTTCAGAAGTCTATCGGCCTCGTCGATAATTAAAAATCGTAGATGTTGAAGGGTAAACCCATCCGTTTTATCCAAGTGGTCAATGAGCCGCCCTGGCGTTGCCACGAGGATATCGACGGCGCTCCAACCTCCCACGCGAGAAGAGAGAGGTTCGCCACTACTGCACCCCACCAATCCAGAGAATGCCTCTACCGCAAACTTCGGGTTGGTAGGATTGAAGGAATGCCGTAGTAATGCAGCATCAGAATCTCCAGTCCGAATTCGAGTTCCAGTAACCCCGAGGGTCAGCACTTTTTGCTCAGCTTCAAAGTCTGTCTGACCGATTGCAAGGCCTACGCGAAGCTTTGATCCTTCTGCGTAGCGTTTAAATACTTTGAACACTTGTGTAGCAAGATCCCGACTGGGCAGAACAACTAGGGCACGAAGGCGACACACGATTCGGCTCGATAGAGCATTGAGGACAGGAATCACAAACGACAAAGTCTTGCCGCTACCGGTTGGCGAAGAGATGCAAACGTCGCGGACACGCATCTGTGAATGGCGCTCTGAAGAAATCACGTCTGGAATAACCAAACTCTGAATAGGAAAAAAGTTCGTGTACTTATCACGCTCCAGATTGTCCACGAGAAAGGGAGCAAGGTTCCAAATCTTAGCAGCGTCACGTATCGGAAGAGCCGACATTTGCAGAGCAATTGATATCTCAGCGCGGTGTCTTCGCTGCTGGTCGGTCAAGCCTGTCGGGGCGCCGCTTTCTCTTCCTACACGTTCGTCCGCATCAAAGTCGTCGAGACCCTCGTCTGTCAATCCAGCCCTTTGTCTCTTGATTCCTGCAACTGGAGCACTTTGCTTAGGAGCAATCACCTTGAGGGACGATTCTGGCTCTTCGTTGGATGAAAACTCGGACAAAGAAGATGATTCGACGCTCTCACTTAAAGCATGATCTTCCGTACTGGTGGGACTTCTCTCCGTCGGGTGCTGTTCCTTCAGTTCCGGTTGCTGATGCCTCCTGCCCTGCAATCTTTTTTTCTTTGCCCCGCTTTGATCTCTTGACTTCTTCTCTGCCTTCAGAGGAGCGCCCCGACTGGGGCCGACTTCATTCTTCTTTGCGTCTTCAACCCGAGGATCATAACGGCCGACTGTAAACATAACTAACAACTCGTAACGATTTTATGTATTGACATGTGAGTCATTAGCAATGAAATTGCTGCTGCGTTTGTATCAGCCGTCGGGAGTAGTTGCCTCTCGTACCTAGCAGACACTTATCCGTCAGCTGGAGAGTTTAGCTCCTCTACAATTACTACTAGAGTATTACGAGAGTATGTGTTTGGTGCACGAGCTTCGTTTTTGGAAGTTTTATGTACAAAAATACAGGTTTCATTATTGTCTTTAGTACGACTCGTGCTCTAGTAGCATACTGTATTATTTATTTTTTGTATAGCTGACACTTAATGAAACCTACTAGCTAGTACGTGTACTCATACTAAGTAGCAAGCAGGACAATCATACATACATACATCTTGATGTATTACTCCGAAGAGAGTAATATTTTTTATTTTGCTATGCGATACTTACGACTAGTAGAGTAATACTACAGTAGCTAATGTCTTAGTATGGCATACTACTACTATTAGATTAGTAGTCGGTCCGCTGGGATAAGGAAGCTACTAAAAACATATATCATACTAGCTAGAGTACATGCATGATATATTTATTTATATACTAGCTAGAGTACGAGCTCGCAAGTTAAAATAAAAGGAATGGTGGTGGTGGTGGATGCCACAACCCCAACCCTGTTACCAGTCCCCTTTGCCATTTCCCCCCTTCCTTTCCATTATTGTGTTAGTTTCGTTGGTCCAATTTTCGCCTTTGCCCCTGCCTCCAAATATATATATATATTAGTAGGGACCTGATTCGCGTCTCCCACCATGTCGCCTCCCATTACTAGAAACATCTTCGCGTGCTCTCGACCGGCTATTCGAGAGCTCGGCCATTTCTTCCCGTTGCCAGCGTCCGTATCGACGACACACTCAGTGCCATTGGTTGCCCAACGATCATTCTCTACCTCTGACGACAGAGGGTTCTTCCAGCAGATAAAAGATAAGGTTGACCCACGGACAGAAGAAAATCAGAACGAGAATCAACGAAAGCAGATGCAAGCCATGGCTAATGCCGAAAAATGGACCCTGCATGGCTTCAAGGAACAAATCGAATCAGCACTCGGTTGGAAGCAGTACATCCCGGGAATGAGCCAGTTCAGTCAGATGAAGGAGGTAAAGGAAGCCAAAAAGTCTCTCGATAGCATTGAGGAAGTTGTCGGCAAAGGTGCAACTTCGGAACGTTTGTCGTCCCTCACACGCAAGGAGAAGCTTGAGATAGCCATCAAAGCCAACATAGGAGTAGATGATCTTGACGCTCTGGTCAAGCAGTTCCGGTCCATGGAGGTTATGCACCGGATGCTGCGTCATAGGAAGGTCGACGGGAAGCCTATCCCATCTAATCAGGAAGAAATTAACAGCATTCTTCAAAGTGAAGGGCCTGATCTGTTGACCAAGAAGGAGAAAAAGATGTACGCCAAGATGCAGCAGGATAGCATGATGCGTGGCCTCAAGCTGTAATACTAAAACGATTCAAACTCATCCTAATGACTATTGGTCACCTATATTAGCGAAAAGTGCGCAGATCAACATGCGCGGTGAATTGTTTACTTTGGCGCTACTCAGTTCGTCAGAGGCAAATGAGACTCGTAGTAGCAAATGTCTCACGGCTTCGATTGACAACCCCTTGCTCACTCTGATCATCTGACGCAGCATGCGAAACAGCCCCGATTGTAAATCCTTGACGCGCTCTCCCTCCACTATCTTTCTCGTTTCCCAACCTCCATGGCATTTTTGTGAATGAATATATCACCTCCCTCCATTCATTCATATATATATATATTTGCAAGGTAATCATAATATAGTAGTCCGACCTCCTAGCTGCGCGCCGTCGGCAGTGTGAACTTTCCACCTTTCGACTTACTCTTGAAGTAGTAGTAAAAGAAATCAACGTACAGCATGGTCTGTAGCACGCCGCAAAAGTACACTACAAAGTGATGCGTGTATATTTTCTCGTGGTAGGACCGGTAGATCCAGTTGAGGATGTAGAACGCGCGGTAGGCACCCATGAAGAAGATGTAGTTACCAGTCAGGTTCTCAACCTCGCGATACCGCTGCAAAACAATGAGCTGGGGGAGAATTGAGATTGACTCGAGGTAAATCGAGAAGGTCCAAAGAAGTTCCATCAAGTCGAATGATCTTATGCCGCTGCCGATCAGGTGGGTGAAGAATGCAATGACGAAACACGGTGCGACAGCAAACTTCCAATGAAGGAAGGTATCCTGAGCCTTATCATAAGTTGAACAAATGGGCTCCGAGTATCTGATCATGTAAATGATGGTCCCCGTCGTCACTATGTACAGAACCTTCATGAAGGAGTTGTACAGTGAGTAAAAAGTCGTGAACAGGTCGAGGTATCGCGTGACGAAGACGAGGAGGAAGAGTTCATGCGTTCGGACAGAGATGCCTGAATTGGTATGGAAGGTTCATGATTCGGAGTAGGACGTCACAAAATTCGAATCGGAACATATTTCAAACGAAGAGAAGCGCGAAGAGCGAGGTTGACACGGGGATAGGTGGTGGATCAGCAATGGACGAAGGCAATGGTGGCCAAAAATCATACGGAGCAAAAATTTTTTCGCAAACATTTGGAATAAGGAAAAAGAGACCCTTGCAATAAGAATATACAAACGAGCTCGTAGGAGACCCGCTGTAAAGATCCAACGACGGCCCAAATCCATGGAGTTGCTCACCCGAAGCATTTTTGGCTACGCGTAGCCGCAGCAACAGCACAATGATGCTGAATACGTGCGACATGTCGCCACACAGGCGGAAGATGTTCATGCTCATCTTGGAATTGGGATACACGGCGGGATTCGTCCGACGGTCGCTTTGGGAGAGCCAAGGCAACTTTTTTGTCTGTGCGCGATGATGACGACGCATTGGAGGACATCGCAGTACATACGAGATTTCGTACGAGCTCTCGCACACTGGTTTTTGGAGGGTTGAGGTGCGAACCCGGAGATTTCAAAATACGACTCATTTCTATAAATAATAATTAATAATAATTAATTGTGGTTGTAACTAAGGTGAACTCTTTGTCACGATTTATTATTTTTACAATGTTACGTCTATATTGGGAAGTCGTCGCAAGGACGTCCATTTTCGTCAAACTTTTCTGTCATCATCAAGTGGGCTAGTTCGGCCTCGCCTTCGCCTATGGCGCACATCATTGAAAGCCACAAGTCTGGCTTGGGCCGAGTGCCTTTCTCGTCATCTCTTTGGTGGTCGCACATTCCCGAAGTCGCCATATGCGGTGGTCCTCGCACGGGTATCCAAAAGCCTCGTTCAATCTCACTCTCGAGTTGCCCTACTGACCACACGCTGGCCCCAATAACAAAACTGAAATCTTCCCGATGCATGACTCCATCTATGACTGCTTGTGCAGACTTCATCAAGTCGCCATTGAAATATACTGCAGAATCAGACTTTAAGGATGCAGATGATAACTGCTCACTGCTGACGTCTTCGGCATCCTCAGACAATATATTTGGCAGCAAGTCACCACCAAGACGAAGCTTTTCTTCGACATCAAGGCTGGCCGAATGAAGCATCTGGACTGAAACATTAACTGGTCCGCCTTCCCGGACAGGAGAGTCGCCAAACGCTCTGCGAAGCAAGTCAGGCAAGCAGTCCGGTCGAAGGACTTCGCGAAGGGCACGGGGTCGGGGACGAGCGTCTTCTCCGGTAGTGGGGGATATCATTGATTGGCGATTAATAATGACACCGTATGTGCCGCCTGTGGATGAAATTTGGTTTAGATCTCCATCTTCATTTTCTTTGCGGGAAGAGCGAGCATCCGCTTTGCTGTCGTTGCGAGATCTCTCCGCCGTTTGTGTGTGTTCCATGATCGCAATTATGGAGCGAGAAAAATAACCAGGCATAAGCGGATGGGCAACAAGAAAGCACCCTGGTCGAAGGTAGGAAGAAGGCGAATGGGTAGGAAGTGGATGTACGTCCAGCGCTGATTGCCCGACACGACGATATTTCTTCTCCGTCTCCTCACCATTATCAGGTGCGCCTCCTTCCAGAACCTTCCTATCCATACCCATTACTTCGGCCCAAGCAATCTTTTTGTTCAGTTCCCGTAGAGCCAGCCAGGCAGCGTCTCTTCGTGCGCTGTCACGGAAATAGGATGAGACGGGGAGAATATTAGATACTGAGCCATCTCTCAATGAGGGTGCCCGAAACTCCATCTCTACTATCTTCGCCAATGTTTTGCTTTCCTTAGCCGACTCAATGATCTGAGAAGGAAAGCGCATCTGCGGCGAACGCCTACCATATCTGCTGCCATTTGCTCCGCCACTTTCCATTGCTGCCAGCAGCAGGCGTCGGAACAAGATCTCATGAGGTGGATGAAATACCTGCCCCTCTTCACCAGTAGGAGATGTCGCCGTATCGATGGTGACATCTCGATGCGAATCATTGGACGCTTCGATTGCGCGAAGATAGGCGCTCTTTCTTAGCTCGCCGTATCCTCGGGACAAGTCCCGTGCGCAGTCGGGGGATACATAGATGGGATTTAAGGCGTCTTCGGGTATTTCCTCGTCTCGGACGGCTCCTCCGAGTTCTCGTTTTCTACCGAGGTATGCTCCGTGCGTTTTCGGGTCCCAGCGGTCAGCTCTTCCGGTCCGGTGGATCAGTGATGCGAGCACAGGCGAACGATCGAATCTGTGAGCTCGGCGAAGGAGAGCCCGGTATAAGACTCTGGCGACGACTTCGGAGGGCGGCATAATTTGCCAGGAGCGGTAACTCCTTCGTCTTTCAGCTTTGTAACGTTCGTCGTTCCTTCTCCAACATATTATATTATTATTATGCACATACTCTAGCTAGAGTATGTGCATATGTGTCATGTATGTGCATACTAATAGAGTAGTATGCATACTTTTGGGATGTACTGCGCTATAATCTGTACGAGGTCCTAATAGCTAGTATGTAAGAATCACGCTACAGTACATTCACCAGACATGCCTACATACATGCATGAACTCTACCTAGAGTACACGTGTAGTATGCATACAACATGATGTATGGATAATATTATGCATACGAGCTCGTACTAGTATTAGAGTACTATACGTGAAGTGTGCATACAACTTATGTAATGTACGAGCGTACACTTGTACTGTATGCAATCGAGCTCTCGTATGCATGCACATATGCAAAGTATGCATACACTTGGGGTGTAATAAATACGGCTCGTACATGATGTATGTATGTGTATGTATATTCTAGTATGAATAGTACTACTAGCTATGCCATCGTATCATACTCTACTCTAGAGTAGTACATCCCCCCTCACGATTGCCGATTAACACAACAACCAACAACAACAACAACAACAACAACAAAAACATCCCGCCTTCCGGCATCGAGACATTGAGACGCCTGACACCGGAATGCCCGCAAAGCGCGCAGCATAACAATTCGACGTCAGCACACCAGCCACGACCCTGGGGGAACCCAGGATTTAAGGGCGGCCTTTACGAGCCCAACCAACAAATAAATCAAGGGGGAGATTGTTGACAGAGATACAAAGGTAGGGGGAATATGTCTCCCGCCAACCCTCCTGCCGCTGCGCCGGAACCGCAACCATCCGCTGCTCCCTCCACGTCGGAAAAAACAGCAGCAGCATCGGCCGCGAACTCATCCGATGAGATGTCGCCCCGACTCCTCAACACCACTCTCTGTGTTCCCATAGTCCGGGGCTCTGTTGCTGTTTATCTCGGGAAGAAGGCTGAGGATCACTCCACTCACCAGTGGACACTTTATCTCCGCGGCCCGAACGGGGAGGATCTCAGCCCAGCCGTCGCAAAGGTCGTGTTTCAGCTCCACCCTAGCTTTCCTCAGCCCGTCCGAGAGCTCACGGCGCCACCGTTTGAGGTGACAGAGCAGGGTTGGGGAGAGTTTGAGGCAAGCATCCGGATAGTGTGGAGGGATCCGGAGGAGAAGGCAACGGTACTGCTGCAACCCATCAAGCTCTATCCACCTGGTGCCCCGCCGAACGCCACTCCAGCCAACATTTCCGACAAACCCGTCGTGCACGAGACCTACGATGAGGTGGTATTCACGGATCCACGGGAATCATTCCACAGGCAGCTGATGAGGATGTCTGTCCTGCCCCGGGTGCAGAGCCGCGAACCTGACGTGCAGCAGGCTGTCCCCCGGTACTCAGACGAGGATGACTGGAAGGCCCTGGCCGAGGCACAAAAATTCCTTGACTCCGAGCTCAAGGCCGTCAGGGGGAGGCTCGTCCAGGCCGATGCCGAACTAGAGGAAATCGATGTGGCGCTCGTGGAGGTGACGCAGGTCAAAGCTGAAGTCACGGCCGCGACAGCAACGACCACGAAGGCCTCGTCGGGAAGCGGGGGAAGCGGGAGTAAGAGCGGAACAAAGAGTAAATCATCGGGGGGATCAAGTAGCAAGAGGTCCAAGACACACTAATTGTTTAGTAAGTACCAGCTACATTATATATGCCGAATAAGCTATACGCTGATGTCGGCAATGAGGAGTTGACTTTCTGTTGCCGTTATGACATGGAATTACTTCCTCTCTTCAGTGGAACCATGGCATTCCTTGTAAGTAAGAATCCAACCTCCGTTCGAAGTGGGTCGACTCAATACCAAATTGCTTCCCCGATCTACCACCTAGAGATTCGATAGGAACCACACCCATTTCCCCCGCCCTGTACAGGGGCGACTTGACAACGCACTCAACCCAAATGTCAGTGTACACGTACCGCAGGGCTTCCCTCACGGAGGTGCTGGCCGCCGTGTCGGCCCCCCGTCCACCCCTGGTACCCCCAGACGCTGTGATGTCGTTGCTTGTGTATATGGCGAAACGTATACCAGATATTGTCTCATAGTTGTGAAGTGTGCCCGCTCCGGTCTTTACCGCGTGGAGACCTTGGGAGGAACAGACCAAGGACGAGATGAGAGCGATGTCGTATGTTAGATTTGTTACAGTGTGTGGGAAAATCTCTTCATCTGCAAAAGACAGTTCAGGGAAACGCCTCAGCCTCCAACTTCAACTCATCACTATCACACGCCAGCAGCTAGCAAAATTGATCTCACCTCCCTCTGTGTCCTCAGGGGCCAGGCTCCCCATGAGCTCCCTCAGGCTAAAGAGCATCCCGAACACAAGCTTGCGCTGCTCAGAATCCTGGTCCTCCCCCTCAGGCCCAGTTGACTTGGTCTGGAGCTGCCGCTGCGAGGCAGTGGCATCCTTCGAGTATGTTTTAGTGAAGAGCGTCTTGCCCCTTCGGTCAAAGACGTGGATGGAGTGCACCGTCATGGCTGGTGGGTCATGCAATCATGCAGGATGCAAAAATAATTTAGTTTGATCTCTTCTGCTCTATGCATACAGGGAATGGATCTATGCAGCATACTAGCTACTACTTGCATGTAGTGCTACAAGCAAGTAGTACGAGCTCGTACACTACTCTAGCTAGTAGCTAAAGAATTCCTCGACGTACTATGCATAAGTACTAATAGCTAGTACTAATAGCTAGTAGTACTCCTAGAGTACGTAGTAGTGTCCGTATGAATAAGCATACTACGAGAGTACTACTCTACTAGAGTATTAGTATGCATACTCTAGTACTACAACTCGTAGAAAAGTAATAGTACTAGCTAGAGTATGCATACTACTACTAGAGTAGTATACGACTCGTAAGCATAATATTATGATACTATGCATACGAGCTCGTACTAGCCTAGCTAGTATGCATACGTACAGTATGATACGAACTCGCAGTATGCATATGCATACTTACTACTACTCGTAGTAGTATGCATCGTGTGCCATATTATGCATATTATTATTATGCATAATATGCGTATTACGAGCTCGTAGTATGTAGTAAGCAAGCCAAGCTTTTGAGCGTGCGCGAAAAGTTTGCAAATATACTCTACTCCTAGAGTAGTAGAGATCACCAAAAATAATGATTTAAATCAAGGACAGATCGACCGGAGATGATGATTATTGAAAGCTGTGAGCTGAACGCTGCATTACGAATGAAGAGATGAATGCCAAGACATAATATATACAGAGTTTACTCAACGCACAGCGCCTAACCTCGCCCTCCTCTTGTAAGTAACCTGACCTCCCCCCCCGGCGCTGTGCTGCGTGCCGAAGTAAACAAGTCATATTTGTGCCCCCTCGATGAGACTCCATCCTGCGAGCATCATATTATAGATAATGATTCGTTTTCTCTCTGCCGCTCGGTCGACAAATCCCCGACGGAGCAGTCTTGGGGTCATCTGCAGCCTCTCTTCCGGGCCAACGGTATCAGCTACCAGCTGTGTGCGCCCATTCGGGGTTGTGGCGGGGACATCCTTTGGAAGGTTGTTGCGGCGTATGCACCCATGCGGTGCCCCTCATTCGCCCCATCTCGGCGGTTGCCCTTGCGGCCAGCGGGCACTCTCTGCGACGGACTCCTCGCCCTTCCCTTCTACAGACCGATCGCCGGCGTCCCCGGTACCGCGACAGCCCAGTATCGAGGTCCAGTACAGCAGGAAAACGCCGGTAGAGCACGTGCTGCTCCGGCCTGGAATGTACGTTGGCCCGACGGTGCGGATGCCGCCCCGGCCATGTTGGGTGCCAATGGTTGCGCCCCCGCTCACCGATGGCCAGCGCATGGACGTCGCCGTGGCGGCGGGAACAGAAGCTCCGCTGGACCTCGATCAGATCCGCATGGTCCGCATGGACTACGGTCTGGTGCCCGCCCTGAACAAGGTGTTCGACGAGATCCTCGTCAACGCCTCCGACAACCGCCTCCGCCATCCCAAGTCTTGTACTCGGGTAGACGTCACCATTGACCCCGGCTGCGCCGAGACTGATCGGCCGCCCCTCATCAGCGTTGGCAACGACGGCAAGGGGGTTCCTATCCAGGTCCACCAGAAGGAGAAGATGTACGTTCCTGAACTCATCTTTGGCCACCTGATGACTGGGTCCAACTTCGACGATAACGACCGTCGCGTCACTGGTGGGAGGCACGGGTATGGCGCCAAGCTGACCAATATCTTCTCGCATGCCTTCACGGTGGAGACGGTAGACTCGAGGAGGGGGCTGACGTACCGACAGACGTGGGAACGCAACATGTCATTCGCCAACGAGCCCGAGATCACCGACTTGGCCGGCGCTAAGGGCGACTACACCCGTGTGACGTTCGTGCCGGACCTGCCCAAATTGACGGGTGACCCCGCGGCCGCGAGGATATCCGCGGAGGACTACGCAGTCATGTGCCGGAGGGTCATCGACGTTGCAGGCTGCGCAGGCAGCAAACTCGAGGTGACACTCAACGGCCGCAGGGTTCCCGTCGCCGGCTTCGAGCAGTACGCACAGCTGTACCGGCCGGAGGGGGGGGCACCCCTCCGCTTTCAAAGGCTTAACCAGCGTTGGGAGGTAGGCGTTGGCCTTTCTGGAACGGGATCTTTCGAAGCCGTGTCTTTCGTTAATGGAATGGCCACTCCCCGCGGCGGAACGCACGTCGATGTCCTCGTCCAGCAGGTGGCCCGCAAGGTCGTCGATCGGGTGGCAAGGCTGCACCCCGACCTCGCAGGCATTGTGACGCCGGCTTTCGTCCGGAGGCACCTGTGCGTCTTTGTCAACTGCTTGATCGAGAATCCGACGTTTGACTCACAAATGAAGGAGTCGCTCTCATCCAGTCCCAGCACTTTTGGGAGTCGGTATTCCCTTCCTGAGCGTTTCCTCAATGATATCAGCAGGGAAGAGGATTTCGATGGTGCAAATGGGGAGGTTGGAGGTCCAGGAATCGTGGAGGAAGTTGTTCGAGTTGCCCGAGGCCGCCAACAGTCCAGCTTACTGAAGGAGATTGGTGCGGGCAAGAAGACTAAGCGCAAAATCATCTCCATACCCAAGCTGGAAGATGCCCACCTGGCTGGGACTGATGAAGGTAAGGAATGTGCATTAATTCTCACAGAGGGAGATTCTGCCAAAGCTTTGGCTGTTGCTGGGCTTGAGGTCATTGGCAGAGAGCGGTATGGAGTGTTTCCGCTGCGCGGCAAATTTCTCAATGTCCGAGATGCATCAATTGATAAACTCGGGAAAAATGCCGAAGTAAAGGCCGTCTGCGCCATCCTAGGTTTGGACTTTGAGATGACGTACGCAACCGATCAGGAGCGAGCCGAATTGAGGTACGGGCATGTCATGCTTATGACAGACCAGGATACCGATGGGTCTCACATCAAGGGCCTCATGATGAACTTCTTTCGACACTTCTGGCCCGAGCTTCTCAAGCCGACGGTGGACGACCCTGAGGGCAAGCCGTTTCTCTCATCGTTTGTCACCCCACTCATGAAAGTGTCTAAAAACAAGAAGGAGGTGATGAGCTTCTTTTCCATGGCGGAATACGACGAGTGGCGTTCATCACTTAAGACGGACGAAATTCAACGTTGGAATGTCAAGTATTATAAAGGGCTGGGAACAAGTACTCCCGCAGAGGCCAAGGAATATTTCAAGGCTTTCCAAGAACATCACCGCCCATTCTTGTGGAAGTCAGAAGATGATGGAAACCTCTTGGATATGGTATTTGATAAAAGGCGCGCAGCCGACAGGCGCAAGTGGATCATGGATGAATATGACAAGGACGCAACTACAACTGTCGACAGCAGAAACAACAACGCTGTTTCTTTCGAGGATTTTGTCAATAATGAAATGATTCATTTTTCGAATGGGGATAATATTCGGAGCTTGCCAAGCGTTATTGATGGCTTGAAGCCGTCTCAGCGCAAGGTGTTGTACGCGTGTTTCAAGCGAAATCTGAAGAAGGAGATAAAAGTAGCGCAACTAGCTGGCTATTGCGCTGAGCACACGGCTTATCACCATGGTGAGGCGTCCCTCCATGCTACGATTATTGGCATGGCACAAGACTTCGTCGGCTCGAACAATATAAACCTTTTGGTCCCTTCTGGTCAGTTTGGCACGAGGCTTACCGGGGGGAAAGATGCCGCATCTCCTCGTTATATATTTACCTCTCTTTCTCCAATTGCGCGATTGCTTTTCCCTGAGATTGACGATCCTTTGCTAGAGTATCGAGAAGACGAAGGCCAATCTATTGAGCCCGAGACGTTTTGTCCCGTCATTCCGCTGCTACTTGTCAACGGCTCAGAGGGTATCGGCACCGGATGGAGTACCTCCATTCCATCCCATAATCCTCGTGATGTCTTGAATTACATTCGCGCGAAGCTCAACGGCACTGATATTCCAACAATCAAACCATGGGTACGGGGATTTGAAGGGGAAATTGTTGCGAGAGAGGATGGAAAAGGGTATCAGTCTCAGGGAAAAGTGATAAAGACCTCATCTACCTCTATGCTCATAAGCGAGCTTCCTGTGGGTCGATGGACCAACGCCTATAAACAAGCACTCCTAAAACTTCGCGACAACGGCGAAATCAATTCTATCATTGAAGACCACACTACGACCTCGGTTTCTTTCACGGTCGGAATGAAGGCCGCAAAGGTCTCCAGAATTTCTACGCCCGGGGGGGGACGGAACACATTCAGGCTGGATTCAAATATTCTCACCACCAATATGAATGCGTTTGACCGTAACAATGTTATTCAAAAGTTTGACTCGCCTGAAAGTATCGCCGAGGCTTTTTTCCCAATGAGACTCGAGCTTTACAACAAACGAAAAGCCCTTCTTGAGGCAACTTTGACCCACTCGGCTGCCTTGGCGCAGACCAAGGCCGAGTTTATTTCTGCTGTCGCAGAAGGCGCCGTTGACATAGTCCGGGGGGGAAAGTCCAAAGCGGAATCTATAGATAATCTTCGCGGCCTTGGATTTGCGACAATGTCGGAGCTCGATGACTTAAGAGGAAAGTACGGAAATGCGTTTGACGGAGATACTAGGAGTAGCTACGGAAGAGATGAAAAGGAGTACGACTATCTGTTTAACATGCCTCTCTCGTCCTTCACTTCTGAAAAGATTGCCTCTCTCCACCAGGAAGCGAAGAAGATGCAGCACGAGCTTGATACCATCAAGCGGGCATCCCCAGAAGATTTGTGGATGGCCGATCTGGACAAGTTAGAACCTTATCTCTGACTAAGTTTTCGAGATAGAATAGCATATTGATCGGATGGTATCAGAAGAGCCCAAGAACGTCGGACTTCGTTGCGTTAGCGTTGGATCCCGAATGTCCGGGTCCTATCCTTACATTATCTACTTTATGCTCTTCCTCCGCCCGTTGCTGATAATGCTGTGAAATGGGATCGAAGCAGTGAAATTGATCTTCTAGGAGCTGTACTTCGTCGGCATCCTCATCTGACGAAGTTTCTTCAAGTTTGTCGCAACCTT
>Ga0315315_10001147_pt1 | contig 24043 bp, 21 predicted proteins | sample M140m3416metaG_FD_203699 | JGI IMG/M metagenome (GOLD analysis project Ga0315315, IMG submission 203699) | Ammonia-oxidizing marine archaeal communities from Monterey Bay, California, United States - M1 40m 3416 | ecosystem: Environmental > Aquatic > Marine > Intertidal zone | place: USA...
TCAGATCAGGGGTATATTACACATACTGATTCAAGTGGGCTTGTAATAAAAAAAGATGGAAATGGTTGTTATCAGGATAATTTGAAAGCGTTGGTTCATGAAATGGGGCATTATTTTGGTCTTTTAGATTCCTTTGAAGGAAATGAGCTTGTTGATGGTTCTAATTGTAGTACTGATGGTGATCAAATATGTGATACTCCTGCTGATCCCGGAGGTACGTGTGATCCGACAACTTGTAGGTTTCTTGATATGGATACCGATAGTAACGGTGATTACTTCACTCCACATGTTGGCAATGCTATGTCCGATTTCCCCGGAGCCTGTATGTGTGAATTTTCTTACGAACAATTACTTTACATGGCAAACTTTTATCTAACTGGAACTGGAAATTGGTAAATGAGATATAGAAGTTTAATCATATTGTTGTTGTCAATTATTTTTGTTGGAGAATATAAGACTCAAGATATTCACTTGTCGCAATTTTATGCTTCGGATCATTTGTTGAATCCATCTAAAATGGGTGATTTTGAGGGTGATTTTAGAATAACAGGGAATTACAGGAATCAATGGAAACAGATTAATCCTCCAGTGAATAAGGGAATAACCACATCTATTATTTCATTTGATAAAACTTTTCGTTTGCGTTCTCAAGAAGTTAATGCGGGTATTTTATTTGCGCACGATGAATTCGGAGGGATTAATTTTTCTACAAATAAAATTCTATTATCAGGAGCATATGCTTTTGAGTTAGGTGGTCACAATTTAAGAGCTGGAGTTCAAACAGGTTTAGTTTTTCGAAATTCTGATTTATCAGCGCAGACTTTTCCAGTCCAATGGGATTATCCTACAGGGTCTTTTAACACAGCAAGTCCAAATCAGGAGTCTGCATTGTCTCCATCGCTAAATTATTTTGATTTTAATATTGGGGTGCAGTGGTCAAAGCAAATTGGAAAACTGCAGCCTAAGATAGGATTAGCTTTAAATCACCTGAATAGGCCTCGAGACTCTTATTTTGCAAATGATTATTTTTCAGAATCTAAAGAAAGACTTAGAGTTAGAAATGTAATACACGGAGAACTGGAGTATTATCATTCTTCAAAATTGACAATTCAACCAAAGTTTCTACTTATGTCTACCGCAAAGGCGAATGATTTTATTATTGGGTCTAATTTTCGTTGTAAAACAGGTAATAAAGTCATTCCTGCAATATTTGGAGGAGTCTTTTACAGAGATGGAATAGCAACGAATAGAGACGCAGTTTATCCCGTTATTGGTGTTAATTACCTAGAGAATTTTGATTTAGGTTTTAGTTATGATGTAAATATTTCTACGTTGAGCCAAAATGTTGACAGGAAAGGGACTTTTGAAGTGTCCATTATCTATATTGCTCCAAATATTAATTCAAAGAGGTTAACAGTTCCTTGTGAAAGATATTAATGATATTTAAGTTAAATAAAATAGTAATTATCACCTGCTTTCTATTGGGTTCCAATTTTGGATTAGCGCAAGATACAACATTTCAGATAGTTGAAAATAAAGCAATGCAAATCAAGGGATTAGCTAAATCAGCTGAGAGAACAGGTAATCCCTACATTGCTTTGGAGTATTACAAAGAATTAGTTACGCTTAAACCTGAAAAAGATCGCTACTTATTGAAGTTAGCTGACCTCTATATGTATACACGAAATTATTTGGAAGCTGCGAAATGTTTTAAGCAAATTGTTGACAAAGGAGGTGATGATAAAGGTGCTAAATACCCTGATGCAATTTTTTTCTTGGCTGTTATGCAAAAGCAAACAGGAAATTATGAAGATGCCAAGGCTAATTTATTGAAATTTAAAAATGTAGCCAAACGCGCAAGTACGCCTGGAATAAGTGATTTGTATATAACGGAATTGGCCGGATGTGATTTAGCAATTTCTTATCGGGATTCAAGCGAAAATGCTGTTGTGGAGCATCTTCCAGAAAGTGTTAATAATCCACACATTGATTTTTCGCCAATTCCATTGACCCAAACAAAAATAGTTTTTGGATCCTTAAGGGAGGATCAAGAAAAATATTATTACCGCGATAGTATTGATAGTATGGAGTTACCAGTGCGTAAATTTTATGTTGCGGAAAAAGTAGATAACGTTTGGGAATTTAAAGGAGAATGGAAAGGTCCTTTTAATAGTGCTGATGAAGATGTTGCTAATGGAACTTTTTCCTTGGACAGTTCACGGTTTTACTTCTCAAGATGTGCAGAAGATTGGAACAATAAGGTGAATTGTAAAATTTATTTTTCAGAAAAAAATGCTACAGAGTGGGTTGAGCCCGAGTTAATGGGAAAAGAGGTTAATCTGCCGGGATTTACATCTTCACATCCAACTGTAGGAAGAGATACGGAAACAAAGCAAGAGGTAATTTATTTTATGTCTGATAGGCCAGGAGGAAAGGGCGGCACAGATATATGGTATACTGAATATGATGATGAAAATGATAAGTTTGTAAAGCCTTCGAATGCAGGAAATGAAATAAACTCTCCAGGCACTGAGATGACGCCTTATTATAATTTAAAAACAAAAACTTTGTATTATAGCACAAATGGAAAGCCAAATTTTGGAGGATTGGATATTTTTAAAGCTGTCGGTGAAAGAGATAAATTTGAACCATCAATAAATATGGGAATACCTGTCAACTCGAAAGAGGATGATTTGGACTTTATTCTATATCCAAATAGTAAAGGTGGATACTTTGTATCGAATAGAGAAGGAGGTCAATCTTTGTATAATGCTACTTGTTGTGATGATATTTATGAATTTATGTACAATGATGTTATCGAATTAAACTATTGTGGAAATATTATTGACAAGGAAACTTTAAACTGTGTAGATACTAAAACTAAATTAAAAATTTACATTGTTGATGAAGATGGTAAGTTCTTATCTCAGGAGACAGATGTACTTGATTGTAAATTTAATGTAAAGTTATATCCAGGTTTCAATTATCTAATTCAAACCATAACAGGAGGATATTTGAATGGGAAAGTTAAGGTCTCGACGCTCAATCTGCAAAAGTCAGATAGTATATGTGAAGATATCATAGTTGAGAAAATTCCAACCGGGCGCGTTGTTTTAAAAAATATTTATTATGATTTTGACAGCCCTGATTTAACGGATATTGCGATGAATTCAATTGACACAACTTTATTGGTTCTTTTGCAAGATAATCCGGATATTATTGTTTTAATAGCGTCGCATACAGATAGTAAAGGGAATGATGCATACAACATTCGATTATCTCAAAAACGTGCGGAAAGTGTAGTGCAATATTTAATTGAAAAAGGTATCAAAATTGAAAGATTACAAGCAAAAGGATATGGTGAAACAATTCCAATTGCTGCAAATACAAATGAAGATGGCTCAGATAATCCTTTGGGTCGACAAAGGAACAGAAGAACGGAGTTTAAAATTTTAGGAAAATTAAATCAGGAGTTATTTTACGATGATGGTTTTGATGACCTTGATAAGAAGGAATAGAATTTGTAAAATAAAGCTCCTTGCCTTTTTATTTCTTCCCAGCATTAACTGCTTTGCGAACACTTCCATATTTTTTAAGGAGTCTATTGGCTTCCAAATAAGAACTCCCTAGTTGGTTCATTACCATTTTTGTTCCTCTATCAACTAACTTAGCATTACTTAATTGCATATCAACCATTCTGTTGCCTTCTACACGTCCTATTTTTATCATTACTGATGTAGAAATCATGTTAAGAACCAATTTTTGAGCGGTTCCAGATTTCATCCGCGTACTTCCAGTGACAAATTCTGGACCAACTACCGGAACTATGGAGTGTTTAGCCAATAAGTCTAAAGGGCTTCCTGGATTGCAAGTGATGCTTCCAGTTAAGATACCTAATTCATTACATTTATTAAATGCACCTATTACGTATGGAGTAGTGCCAGATGCTGCAATTCCAATAACAGTATCATCTTTTCCAATTTGATATTCTTGCAAATCATTCCATGCTCCGTTTTCATTGTCTTCTGCAAATTCAACAGCCTTTCTTATTGCATCGTCTCCTCCTGCAATAATTCCTATTACCATTCCATGCGGAACACCAAATGTTGGTGGGCATTCACTTGCATCTACTATTCCAAGTCTTCCACTAGTTCCAGCGCCAATATAAAATAACCGCCCTCCTTTATTGATACGAATTACAATTTCATCAACTAATTTTTCGATTGCTGGAATTACTTTTTCTATAGCATCAGGAACAGTTTTATCTTCTTTGTTAATGTTGACAAGAAGGTTTCTTGTGCTCATTTTATCCAAATCATTATGATTGGATTCTGATTCCGAAATTCTTTCTATCGCCATATACTGCAATGTTAATGATTATATATGTAAACCAAAGTCTATTTTATATAATGTTTAAAAATTGAACACATGTTGATTAAAAATTGATTTGTTGATAATTTTGTATATCTATTATTGATATATTAGCGAAGTATTCGGTCTTTTGTAATCTAAACTAAAAAAGATATGAGTGAAATTAAGGAAGGAGTAAAAGCTCCTAATTTTAGTGGAGTAGATCAAAATGGAAATACGGTAAAATTAGCCGATTTTTCAGGAAAGAATTTGGTAGTTTATTTCTATCCAAAAGATAATACCCCAGGGTGTACGACGCAAGCATGTAATTTGAGAGATAACTATGCGTTATTGTTGGATAAAGGATTTGCAATTCTAGGAGTAAGTGCTGATACAGAAAAAAAACATCAAGGATTTATAGCGAAATATGATTTACCCTTTCCCTTAATTGCAGATACAGAAAAGGTAATAATTAATCAATTTAAATGCTGGGGATTAAAAAAGTTTATGGGAAGAGAATACGAAGGAATTTTTCGTAAGACTTTCATAATTAATCCAGAAGGAATAATTATCAAAATAATTGAAAAGGTAAAAACAAAAAATCATACACAACAAATTTTAGAAGAATTGGAGGATTAAAATTACAGCGTAAATAGTTTACGTTCTTCTAGGCGTATAATTGTAGAAAAATTATTCATTATGGCAGTAGCAAAAGAAAAAGTAGCAAACACAGAAAAATTAAAAGCATTACAAGCAACGCTTGACAGATTAGATAAATCGTATGGTAAAGGTACGGTTATGCGTCTAGGAGATAACGCAATAGAGGATATGGAGGTTATATCTTCAGGTTCTGTTACAATAAACCGAGCATTAGGAGTTGGCGGTTTTCCAAAAGGAAGAGTTGTTGAAATTTATGGTCCGGAATCATCAGGTAAAACAACTTTGACAATTCATGCAATTGCGGAGTGTCAAAAAGCGGGAGGAATTGCAGCATTTATTGATGCAGAGCACGCGTTCGATCAATTCTATGCTAGATCATTAGGTGTTGATGTTGAGAATTTATTAATATCTCAACCAGATAATGGAGAGCAAGCATTAGAAATTGCAGATAATTTAATTCGCTCAGGAGCAATTGATTTAGTGGTAATTGATTCAGTGGCTGCGCTTACTCCAAAAGCTGAGATTGAAGGAGAGATGGGAGATAGTCAAATGGGATTGCAAGCTAGATTGATGTCTAAAGCATTGCGAAAGTTAACTTCATCTATTAATAAGGCAAATACTTGTTGTATATTCATAAACCAATTAAGAGAAAAAATTGGTGTAATGTTCGGTAATCCTGAAACAACTACGGGTGGAAACGCATTGAAATTTTATTCTTCTATACGATTAGATATTCGTCGTTCTACCCAAATTAAAAGTGGAGATGAAGTTATCGGAAATAGAACGAGAGTTAAAATAGTCAAGAACAAAGTAGCGCCTCCATTTCGATTAGCAGAATTCGATATCATGTATGGAAAAGGAATCTCTAAAATGGGAGAAATAATCGATTTAGGTGTTGAATTTGAAATCATTAAGAAAAGTGGATCTTGGTATAGCTATGGCGAAACGAAGTTAGGTCAAGGTAAGGATGCGGTTAAAGATTTATTAATGGATAATCCGGAGCTTTCTGATGAGTTAGAAGTAAAAGTAGTTGCAGCTTTGGGAAGTAAAGAAACAAATTAGTAAAAGGCTAAGCCAAGTTATTGATAGGTATTTAATAATCCCTTTCAATTGACTATATTTGGGCGCTGTCATTCATTTGATAGCGCTCATTTTATTTGAAATTAATGAAAAATATATTTTGGTTGCTTTGTTTATTATTTGTTACTAGTTGCGGAACGAAAACGGATGGAGGTACTTCTGAGACAGAAATTAATGATAGCCAGAATTCTACTACTGATACAGCTATTTTAGTGAACCCTTTAACTGTACTGGAAGATGAGATTTTAAGTAATCCAGAATCTCCAAATGGTTATTATAAAAGAGCGTTGTATTATAAAAATCATTATAAATTTAAGAACGCAGTTGACGATATTAATAGAGCATTAAAACTTGCACCAGAATCAGCAGCTATGAATTATGCAAAGGCAGATATTCAATACGCAGGTGCTATGTATAAAGGGGATGTATCTCTGTTAGATCAAGCTGAAATTTATTTAAATTATGCTTTAGAATACGACTCTATAAATACAGATGCATTATTATTGTTGGCAGAACTTAGGGCTGCCTACAGTGAGCCAGATAAGGCAATGATATACGTAAATAGGGTGTTGAAAGAGAACCAGTATTTACCACGTCCTTATTATGTTAAAGGTAAGATTTACGAATCACTAGGTAATATGAAATTGGCAGAGTCATCTTATCAGACGGCCATAGAAATGGATGCCAATTATTATGCGGCAATGATTCAATTGGGATTGATTTATGCGCGACAACAAAATGATTTAGCGATTACTTATTATGATGCGGCATTGGAAATTTATCCAGAGAGTATGGAAGCTGTTCGAAACAAGGGTTTATATCTACATTTTGCTAATAAGCCGTTGGAAGCTAGGATCTATTTTTATAAGATGTTGGAAATTGATTCTACTTTTGAGGAAGCATATTTCAATATTGGAAACACGTATGTTGGAATTTATCGAGATGATATGGTGCAGTATACTAAAGATACAATAGTCGAGAAAGCCCTAGAAAATTTTCAGAAAGCGGTTGATATAAACCCTAGATACGTTCAAGCTTGGTATAATATGGGTCTTGGATATGAAGTAATAGGTGACAAGCAAAATGCAAGAAGAGTTTATAATTATATTTTGTCAATTGAAACCAATTATGAACCGGCTATTGAAGGCTTAAATAGATTATGAAGCTTGCGTTCAAGATAGGAAAGTGGGTATTATCAATCATCCTTGTCTTATATATTGCTGCTTGTGCATACCTATATTTTCAGCAGGAAAACATTCTATTTCATCCTACCAAATTAAGTGCGGATTATCAATTTAATTTCAAGGTTGAATTTGAAGAAAAGACAATAGTAGGAGAGGATGGAACGAAATTAAGTGGCGTATTGTTGAAATCACATAATTCCAAAGGACTTGTGTTTTACTTGCATGGTAATGCTGGAGACATTACAAGGTGCGAAAAAGATGCTTATGTTTATACTGACTTAGGTTATGATTGTTTTATTCTAGATTATAGAGGTTTTGGCAAGAGTGAGGGCAAAATTATTAGTCAGAATCAACTTTATTCTGATGTAGAAATAGCATATGATAGTCTTTGTAAGGATTATGAAGAGCAGAATATCATACTATTAGGTTACTCGATTGGAACCGGTCCGGCCTCTATGCTTGCTTCTAAATCTAATGCAAAGCATTTGATCCTGCTGGCCCCATATTACAGCATGGTTGATATGATGAATAATCAATATCCCTATATACCTAGTTATTTTTTAGAATATAAGTTAAAAACTTTTCAGTTTATTACGAATGTAAAATCCCCAATCTCTATTTTTCATGGTGATGCGGATGAAATTATTTATTACGGGGCATCTGTGAAATTAAAAGAACACTTTAGTAGAAAGGATGAGTTAATCACGCTTCCTGGACAACTCCATGGAGGGATGAATCACAACCCTACTTACAAAGAGTGGCTGAAGAAAAGCTTTTAGGCTACAAGTCTCTTTTTTTAAGTATCAAATTGGAGACAAATACAAATATCGCAATATATATTGTTGCTACAACTGTTCTTATGGGTTGTGAAATAACCATATTTGCAGCTTTCATAGTTTGTTTTTGAGCTTCAGTATCAGTACTTCCTGACATCATATCCGTTAACCATTGTAATGGAAACGGAGTCAATTCAGAAATTACATTAATAGGTAGAAATTGAACAATGGAATTATCACCAATAGTCAAACTTATTACCCCCGTGAGAATCGGGTTAATAATAATTGTTAAAGTAAATAATATTATGGCTAATGCCGTTTTTCTTAAAAGAATAGAGAATAAAAAAGCTAAAGTGAAGTAACCAATGGTTTGTGCAAAGTATATTCCCAAGTAATAAATATCACTAAACATACTGCCACCATCTGAAAATAGTAAACCAAATAATAGGCTTATGATAAACGTATATAGGTTAACCGCGACAGCTAAGGCTAATAAAAATAAGAATTTTGAAGCTATAACTTGTTGCTTACTTAAGCCATCTATAACGTTTTGTTTAAATGTTCGATAATTAAAATCATTACAAATAATCAATACAATTAATATACCTAGCAATAAATTAAACCAACTCGCAATCCAGGTTACGCCATTCCATACAAAAGGAAATTTAAATAATGAAGATCCTTTCCAATACATAGGTGTTCCTTCTTGTCCAAAATGAAAGGCTGAAATTCCCCAAATAATTAATGGGATAAGCGCAGCGTAAATGATAAGTATTATCCAAAAAGTCTTATACTTCTTTACTTTGTTATATTCTATGTCTAATAGGTGTAACATTATTTAATAATCTCTAGGAACTGTGTCTCTAAACTCTCGGAGTGAGATTTTAATTTTGATAATACAATTCCTTTATCAAAGAAATATTGATTTATCATTTCTGTAGTCATTTCTTTAGACACCTTAATCGTAATTTCAGTTTCGGCAGTCTTAGAAATCTTCATTTGAGGATTTTCATCGATAGCTGTTTTAGTTAAAGCCATATCATTCGCAGCTATAATCACAAAATTATCACCACCAATTATATCTTCTATGGTGCCTTGTCTAACTAAATTTCCAAATTTCAGAATAGCTACGTGTGTGCATACTTTTTCAATTTCATCTAAAATATGCGAAGCAATAATAATCGTCTTACCTTCTTTAGATATCGTAATGATTAATTCTCGTATTTCGGCAATACCTTGTGGGTCCAACCCATTGGTAGGTTCATCTAATACTAATACTTCAGGGTCGTTTAGTATAGCTGCAGCAATCGCTAACCTCTGCTTCATTCCTAACGAATAGGTTTTGAAGTTAGAGTCTTTTCTTTGATAAAGATTTACAATCTTTAAAACAGAATCAATTCTTTCTGAGGGATTATTGAGCTTTTTAATTTTTGCGACAATCTCTAAGTTTCTCACTGCCGTTAGATATGGGTAGAAATTAGGTGTTTCTAATAATGCACCTATTCTCAATCTGTTTTCAGTTGCATCTCCATTTTCAAACCAAGAATAACTGCCTGTAGATTGTCGTAAAACTCCAAGTAGAATGCCAAGAGTGGTTGTTTTACCACTACCGTTTGGTCCAAGTAGACCAAAGACAGTTCCTTTTTCCACTTTTAAACTAAGGCTGTCTAAAGCAAGAACATCTTTGTACTTTTTAGATAGTTTGTTTATTTCCAGTATGGTAGCACTCAATTTTCTCTTAAGTTTTAGTCTAAACTAACAATAAAATATGATAATCAGCAAAAAAAAGGAGAAACAAACGTTTCTCCTTTTTTTTAATAAGTAATAACAAAGTATCTATTTTACTTTATCGACAATAGCTTTAAAAGCATCTGGGTGATTCATTGCTAAATCAGCTAATACTTTTCGATTTAATGAAATTCCATTTTTATTCACTTTCCCAATGAATTCAGAATAACTCATTCCGTACTCCCTGGCACCTGCGTTTATTCTTGTGATCCATAATGAACGGAAATTTCTTTTGTTTTGCTTTCTGTCTCTGTAAGCAAAAGTAAGTCCTCTATCAACTGCATTTTTAGCAACTGTGTGAACGTTTTTTCTTCTTCCAAAGTACCCTTTGGCTTGCTTTAATATCTTTTTTCTTCGGGCCTTTGCGGCTACGCTGTTTACTGATCTTGGCATTTTTTTAGTTTTTTAATAATTAGTGGCTTTCTCAGCTCTCTTTTTTACTAATTACTTGGTTAAACATTTAGTTAATTAAACCGACTTAGTGTTTCTAAGCACAAAGCTGCGTCTTTATATTAGCTACATCTGATTTATGAACCAACCCTGATTTTGTTAGATTTCTCTTACGTTTTTTAGATTTTTTCGTCAAAATGTGACTTTTAAAAGCGTGCTTTCTTTTGATTTTTCCAGAGCCCGTCAATTTAAAACGTTTCTTGGCACTAGATTTAGTTTTCATTTTTGGCATTTTGCTTCTTTTTTATATAGTTATTACTTACTTATTCTATTTTTTCTTTGGATTGATCATCATAATCATCCTTTTACCCATTAGCTGCGGCATTTGCTCTACTACACCTAAGTCATCAATCTCTTGGGCCAACTTCAATAATAAAATTTCGCCTCGGTCTTTAAATACAATTGTTCTTCCCTTGAAGAAAACGTATGCTTTTACTTTAGCTCCTTCTGCCAGGAACGCTCTAGCATGTTTTAATTTAAAATCAAAATCATGTGCATCAGTATTAGGTCCATAACGAATTTCCTTCACGACAACTTTACTCTGATTCTTTTTCAGTTCCTTTTCTTTTCTTTTTTGTTCATAAAGAAACTTTTTATAATCTATTATTTTGCAAACAGGAGGAACGGCTTTAGGCGATATCTCAACTAAATCTAAGTCTTGGGCAGTTGCTAATTCAAGTGCTTCTGCAATCGGATAAACTGCAGACTCAATTCCTTCTCCTACAACACGAACTTCTCTTGAAAGAATTTTGTCGTTTATTTTGTGAGCGTCCTCTTTGAAGACTCGTCTCCCTCTATTATTTCTTCTTGGTTTAATAGTACTAAATGTTTTAATTATACATACTCTAAAAATTATTCAGCGAACAGAATTAATTTTTGATTTATTTCTTTTTGAACGATTTCAGCGAACTCTTCTAATGAAAATACACCTAAATCACCCGTTCCTTGTTTTCTGACAGAAACCTTCTTTTCATTCATCTCGTTCTCTCCAATAATCAACATATACGGTATTTTTAGCATTTCTGCATCCCGTATTTTTTTGCCGATTTTTTCGTATCTTTCGTCAACAAGACCGCGAATATCGTAATTATTTAACGAATTAAAAACTTCCTTAGCATAATCATTGTATTTCTCGCTAATTGGGAGTACCGTAACCTGCTCAGGATTTAACCACAAAGGGAATTTTCCAGCAGTGTGTTCAATCAAAACAGCAATGAATCTTTCTAATGACCCGAAAGGTGCTCGGTGTATCATTACTGGTCTATGTTTTTGGTTGTCAGAACCAACGTATTCCAATTCAAAACGTTCAGGTAAATTGTAGTCAACTTGTATGGTACCTAGTTGCCAGCTTCTACCTAAAGCATCTTTTACCATAAAGTCAAGCTTTGGACCGTAGAATGCTGCTTCACCATATTCTACAACAGTGTTTAATCCCATTTCTTCAGAAGCCTTTATTATTGAAGCTTCGGCCTTTTCCCAGTTTTCATCACTTCCGATATATTTTTCATTGTTATCAGGATCTCTTAATGAAATTTGTGCTGTATAATCATCAAAATCAAGAGCATTAAATGTATACATTACTAGCTCAATCACTTTTTTAAATTCTTCTTCAACCTGATCAGGTCGGCAAAATATATGCGCATCATCTTGGGTAAAACCCCTTACGCGCGTTAATCCATGAAGTTCTCCACTTTGCTCGTAACGATATACCGTACCAAACTCCGCTAATCGCAAAGGTAAATCTTTATAAGATTTAGGAGAAGTTTTATAAATCTCACAATGATGCGGGCAGTTCATTGGTTTTAATAAGAACTCTTCGTTCTCATGCGGTGTTTTTATGGATTGGAAACTATCTTCTCCATACTTTTCATAATGTCCCGAGCAGACATATAGATCTTTATGTCCTATATGTGGAGTAACTACTGGAGAATAACCTGATTTAACTTGCGCTTCTTTCATGAAATTAATCAAACGTTCTCTTAAAGCTGCTCCTTTAGGCAGCCATAAAGGCAGTCCCATACCAACGCGCTGCGAGAATGCAAATAGCTCTAGTTCTTTTCCTAATTTTCTATGGTCTCTCTTCTTTGCTTCTTCAAGCATTTCAAGATGTGCAATTAGCTCTTTGTTTTTTTGAAACGTAATGCCATATATTCGTGTCAATTGCTTTCTGTTTTCATCCCCACGCCAGTATGCTCCTGCAATAGAGAGTAACTTCACAGCTTTTATATATCCAGTATTTGGAATGTGCGGTCCTCTGCACAAATCAGTAAATTCACCTTGCGTGTAAAATGTAATAGAGCCATCTTCCAACCCATCAATTAGCTCAAGCTTGTATTCGTCATCTTTTTCTGTGAAATATTTTATTGCATCGGCTTTAGAAATATCTTTTCGAATATACTCACTTTTAGTGCGAGCAAGTTCGATTATTTTTTTCTCTATTTTTTCTAAGTCACTATCGCCAAATTCATAATTCATGAAATCGATGTCATAATAAAAACCATTCTCTATATTTGGTCCAATGGCCAGTTTTACGCCAGGATAATGAAACTCAATAGCCTCCGCCATAAGGTGTGCAGAGCTATGCCACATGGTAGCTTTTCCTTCTTTGTCTTTAAACGATAAAAGACTAACTGTAGAGTCCGTAATAAGCGGTCGAGTCAAATCCCAAACTTCTCCATTTACTTTTGCCGCGAGTACATTTCTAGCCAATCCCTCGCTAATACTTTTTGCAACATCCCATGAAGTTGTTCCACTTTCATATTCTCTTACACTATTATCCGGTAACGTTACTTTTATCATTTTAAAAAAATTAAGTCTGCAAATGTAGAAATATTGAGCAGAAATTCTCTCGATTTTGATGTTGAATTCATTGATTTATTGAGATTATTTTGTTTAAAGGTAATTGTTTTCCATTTTGTTGTTTCTTTGTTATTTAATACAGTGGCAATGGATATTCTAGATATATATAATAAGCACAACAATTTTGGTCGTTTCTTCGATATGGATCATAAGGTAGTTGCACCTGGTCATATTGAGTACAACATGGTCGTAACAGAGTCGCATTTAGCTACACCCACTGCTATGCATGGAGGCGCAATGGCTGGGTTTATGGACGGTGTTTTGGGGGTTGCTGCTCTATCTGCGGTGGAAGCTGAAAATAAAGTTGTTTCCACTATCGAGTTTAAAATTAACTATTTATCAGCTGTATTTCTTGGAGATGAATTGAAAGGTGTTGGTATAGTTCTTCGGAAAGGGAAAAGGATATTACTAGCTGAAGGTAAAATATACAATCAAAAAAATGAGCTTGTTGCAACAGCAACCGGAACCTTCAATGCATATTCATTTGAAAAGAGTGATATGTTTGAATGATAAAAAAGACGTATGGAATACGATTTAGAGAAAGAAGCTTACTCGTAAATTGCGAAACTCATCCACTGTGGAAAGAGTTGGGTAGGAGTTGATGCCAAAAAAACAGACATTCTTATTTTGAAAAAAAACTTCCAGAGATTGCCGAGCAATCAAAATGGATAGGACAACTGAATTTATACGCTAAATAATTCATCTGCACTCCATGCCTCAGGTGGGGCGCAAAAGCAAGCTTTGGTTTTTTTCCAAACACCTCCAAAAAGTTTTGATTGTCGGTATTTTTCAATAAATTTTTCTCCTTCCCATTTACTATATGTAAAAAATACATTATCGTATTTTTTGTCTTGAAGAAGTTCAACATGTAAGCAACCTTCAAAGTCTTTGATGTAATTTTTATTAGCAAAAAAAATGGACTTGAATTCTTCTTTTTTAGAAGGGGAAATTGTAAGTTTAACTATTCGAGTAATCATGTTCGTTAGTTCTGTTTTGGGTTTTATCGTCTGCTTCTTTGAATTCAATGGTAATAGTATCGTTCATTTTTAACCCAAAAAGTTTGTTCGCACCACCTCCTGAACCTTCAACTCCTTTGTTGATTGCAATTTCCAAATTCCCTGAGCTGCTAAATATTGCAATTTTCTCACCCTCTGGTACATCACTATATTGTTGGTGAATTTTAGATATCATATAACCTGCACGGGTTAAGTAAATTCTAAATTCTCGTCCTTTACCAACTTCTTGAAAAATATCTTTTGAAATATTTGTGATAATATTTCCATAACAATCAATGTAGGCAACGGTTCCTTTTATTACGTGATCTTCAACTGTAGCTCTAAAGAGTTGTCTTTTTTTGATTTCTTCAGTCCGTTTTCCAATAATTTCGGGAGTACCTCCTCTAGCTATGTGACAAGCTGCTTTTGCGAATACATTTTTTGTGGGAAAACATTGCGTGTTTTCTTCTTCTCGTATTGTAAGTTCAAAAATATTATCAGGTTGTTTGTCAAATAGCAAAGAAAATATCCCGTTGTCAGCACCAATAAAGTAATGTCCAAAGTTTTCTACCAATAAATGTTTTGTATCAGAACTATTTCCCGGACTAATACTAATAATATGAATAGTTCCTTTTGGAAAGTCATTAAAACAGTTTTTTATAACAAATGAGGCTTGAGCAATATCGAATGACGCGATCTGATGGCTGATATCAATAATATTAGCATCCGACAATTCACTTAATATAGCACCTTTTACAGAGGCTACGTAGTAGTCTTTGAGTCCCATGTCAGTTGTTAATGTAATAATTTTCATGCTGTACTGTAAACAAACTGTTCAAAAGTAATGATTTCATTGAATAAAAATAATCAAATTATAACTTTGGATTGTATTACTTTTGAAAGCTGAATTAAGAAAAAAACATTGCACGAGAAAATTATTGAAATATCTGGCATTAATCCTATAGAGTTATTTGGGGTTAATGAGGTGAAACTTAAATTGATTAAGTCTTTCTTTCCTAAACTTAAAGTAGTTGCGCGAGGGGCTAATTTAAAAGTTTTAGGGGAAAAGGTATTGCTTAATGAGTTTGCTGAAGCAATAAACCTTTTGATTCAACATTTTGAAAAATACAATGATTTGACGGAGAATAATATAAAGAATGTTTTAGGGGGTAAAGGAGCCAGTGTTGCGGATAGTTCAAAAGGAGGCGATATCATTGTTTATGGGAATAGAGGGCGTCATGTAAAAGCACGTACTGTTAATCAACGTAAAATGGTTGATGTACTGGAGGAGAATGATATGCTTTTCGCTATAGGTCCTGCAGGTACTGGAAAAACGTATACAGCTGTTGCTTTGGCAGTAAGAGCTCTTAAAAATAAAGAAGTTCGCAGAATTATTTTAACTAGACCAGCAGTAGAAGCTGGAGAGAACTTGGGTTTTTTGCCAGGAGACTTAAAAGAAAAACTGGATCCTTACATGCAGCCTCTTTATGACGCGTTACAAGACATGATTCCTGCTGAGAAATTAGCAGAACATCTGGAAGAAGGGGTTATTCAGATCGCTCCTCTTGCTTTTATGCGAGGCAGAACATTGGACAAAGCGTTTGTGATTTTGGATGAAGGTCAAAATACCACAGAAGGTCAAATGAAAATGTTTCTAACAAGAATGGGTAAAACAGCGAAATTTGTAGTTACTGGAGATGTAAGCCAAATTGATTTACCCGGTCACCAAAAATCTGGATTGAAGAAAGCGATTGAAGTTCTAGTTCCCGTAAAAGGAATTGGATTTGTATACCTTGATGACAAGGATGTAATAAGACATAAGTTGGTTACAAGGATAATAAATGCATTTAAAAAAGAAGAGTAAAATAATTGAAAACTATTTATTTGGAAACAACACAAAAAAGCATGGGAGCAATTACGAAAACAGAATTTAATTTCGAAGGTCAAAAAAGCGTTTATCATGGAAAAGTTAGAGATGTTTATAATATCAATGACGATTTGATGGTAATGGTAGTAAGCGATAGGATATCAGCTTTTGATGTTGTTTTACCAGAAGGGATTCCTTTTAAAGGGCAAGTGTTAAACCAATTGGCGGCAAAGTTTTTAAAAGAAACCGAAGATATTGTTTCTAACTGGGTTATTTCTACTCCAGACCCTAATGTTACCATTGGTCATAACTGCATTCCATATAGAGTTGAGATGGTTATAAGGGGATATTTAACTGGTCATGCATGGAGAACTTACAAGAAAGGAGAGAGAGTGCTGTGCGGGGTGCGAATGCCTGATGGAATGAAGGAGCATCAAAAGTTTCCTGAGCCAATTATTACGCCATCTACCAAAGAAGATGAGGGGCATGACGAGGATATCTCTAGAGAGGAAATTATTGCTAAAGGAATTGTGCCTGAATCTGAATATGTTAAATTGGAAGAGTATACAAGGGCAATTTTCCAAAGAGGAACGGAAATAGCGGCTAAAGAAGGGTTGATATTGGTTGATACGAAATATGAATTTGGTAAGAAAGATGAAAACATATATTTAATTGATGAAATTCATACGCCCGATTCTTCTCGGTATTTCTACTCAGAAGGATATCAGGAAAGGCAAGATAATGATGAGCCACAAAAACAACTTTCGAAGGAATTTGTCCGAGAATGGTTAATGGCTGGAGGTTTCCAAGGAAAAGAAGGACAGCAAATTCCTGAAATGACTCCTGACTTTGTGGCATCGGTGACTGAAAGATACATTGAGTTGTACGAGAAAGTGTCAGGGAAAGGGTTTAACAAATCCGATAGTGCAAACATCATGGAGAGAATTAACAATAATGTTTCTACATTTTTAACTGAGTATTATTCTTAAGGAAATTTAATTAAAAAGACTAGTTTCATTGCTAGAATCAAGTTTTTTTTTATTGAACTTCTCCATTTAAAATTACTGTCTCAATCAGATTACTGCCAAAGCTATAGGGTAGAAAGGCATAAGAGTTAATTTCTTTAGAGATGAAAACATTTGCTTTTTTACCAACTTCGATACTGCCTAATTTGTCGCTGATTCCCATTGCGTAAGCAGAATTTATTGTTGCTGCATTAATTGCTTGTTCTGGTGTTAATTTCATTTTAATGCAGGCTAAAGAGATGACAAAATTCATGTTTCCAGATGGAGTAGATCCAGGGTTGTAATCACTTGCCAAAGCTATAGGTAAATTATTTTCTATTAATTCCTTTGCTGGTGCATAAGGAATACCTAAAAAAAAGGAACAAGAAGGAAGTAAAGTTGGCATTGTTTCGGATTTTTTTAAAGCTTCAATATCTTCTTTGTTAACGACTTCTAGGTGGTCGACAGAAAGTGCGTTATTGTTAATACCAGTCTGAATACCTCCAATTGTAGTAAATTGATTTACATGAATTTTAGGTTTTAGTCCGATTGCTATCCCAGCCTTTAATATACGGTCAGTCTCTTGAGGTGTGTAGTAATTGGTCTCACAAAAAACATCTATGTATTCAGCTAATCCTTCACTTTTGATGATAGGAATCATTTTATTGATTATCAAGTTTATATAGCCTTCTCTTTTTTCTTTATAGTTTTCGGGTATTGCGTGTGCTCCAAGGAAGTTTGCTTTTATTGTTAAGGGTGAATTTTGTTTCAATCTTTTAATAACGCGGAGCATTTTTAGTTCTGCTTCAACAGTTAAACCATATCCACTTTTTATTTCAACAGCTCCTGTTCCTAGTTTTATGATTTCACGCATTCTATCCATTGCAGATTCGTATAAATCATCCTCTGAAGTTTCCTGAAGCTTTTTAGCAGAATTTAAAATTCCTCCCCCTTTTAAAGCAATTTCTTGGTAGCTTAGTCCATTGATTCGATCAACAAATTCCTCATCCCTGGGAGCTGCAAATACAAGATGTGTATGTGAGTCGCACCAACTTGGAAATACTAGTTTGTTTTTAGCGTCAATAATAGTAGAATTTTCATTTTCTGTTAAAGATAAATCTGTCATTTCTCCAAATGATTTGATCACCCCATTTTCAATAGTTAAAAAAGCATTTTGAATCGTGGAAAGGTGGTTCATTTCTGATCCTTTTTTCAACAGAGCCCCAGAATGAGATATTCCAACAAGTTCTTTTATGTTTTTAAGTATAATTTTTGACATGCGCACAAGTAGTTAATCTCCTTCAAAAATAAGAACAAAGATTGTTCAATTCTTGAATTTATAAAAATATAACTTATATTCGAAATTAAATTTTAAGCTTATTGTTTAATTGGAGGAATTTGTAATTGAAGGAATGGATAGTATATTTATAGAGCAAACATCTAAAACGCCTAAAGTTGATTTTAATTCGCAAACGGGGTTTCTGCATTTGGAGGGGATTTCAATCCCAGAAAATACGGTTGATTTTTATCGTACCCTTATTTATTGGATAAATGAATATGCATTAAACCCTCTGCCAGAAACAACATTAGTTCTGAAGTTAGAGTATTTCAATACAAGTACCTCAGTTGTTTTGCTTGATATGTTCAAAATATTATCCAAAGTAACAGGAGCGAAGGTAGATTGGTATTATGAAAGTGATGATGTCGAAATGGAGGAAGTTGGAAAAGATTATGCAAATATGATTGACATTCCATTTGAGCTTATATCGGTAGATGTTTTTTAGTCATTCTTTACACCATTTTTTCTGTAAAATTTCTAGTTTATTGATGTCGATTTGCTATATTTCGAATAATCTAGGATATCTGTTTTAAAGCGAAGCTGAATATCAATCATAGAATGCAAAGAGTATTACTACTTATATTATTATGCACAACGAGCTTGTTTTCTCAAGCGCAAGACTATGAATTCTTGCTAAAATCACAAGAGTATAAATTGGATCAATTTGATCAAAATTTTGGTTTGAATAACCCTTTTGTTAACACAATAAACCAAGCGGATAATGGGAATTTGATTGTTGGCACTGGTGAAGGCGTTGGGGTGTTTGACGGAAAAAATTTCGAAATGTATTACACGGATGATCACTTAGCTGAAAATTATATCTCTTCAAGTTTTAAAGATGATGCGGGTAATATTTGGTTTGGACATCAAGCCGGTGGAGTGAGTATTTTTGATGGAGTTAGTTTTGATTTGGTCCATCCGGGAGGGGGTATCAATAGTATAATAAATGACATTGATCAAGATGAAAATGGATTGATTTGGTTTGCGGCAAAAGATTTTGGGCTGTTTAATGTGGATGAAAAAGGCAAATGTGAGTTTTTTAATAACCAATTTGAAGGGCAATATTTGCACTCATTCATGATAACTAAGGATGGGTATTTTTTCGTAGGAACAGCTTCGGGAGTAGACGTGTACAAGTATTATGAGGAGGAGAAAATTCTCAGTAAAGTTCAGGGTATTAGTGGTATTCCAAGAGATCAAGTAGCTGGAATTGTTGAAATCGAAACAGGAAAGATTGTTGTATCGACTTTTACTTCAGGTTTGTATTTGGTAGAGAAGAAGAATGATGTTTTTTTAACTTCTAAAATTGAATATTCAAATTTTCAAGACGACATATTAATCAGAGAAGTTAGAGTGTTTGGAGATGCTATTTGGATTAGTACGTTGCGATCAGGATTGCTAAAATGTAAATGGAACAAAAAGGAATTTTTGGTGGTGGAAAGCTATCATTCAAAAAGTGGATTAAGAACAGATGCAGTTAATACCATGTTTATTGATCGTGAAGCTACTTTGTGGATAGGTACTTTTGGCGAGGGGCTTGCATCAAAAGGAGATAATTTATTTACTTTTTATTTCGCTAATCCCAAGGGACTTTACAAGGTAAATAGCATTCTGGCAAACGAATATGAAGTTTGGGTTGCCAATAATGCAGTAATATCTGTTCGGGATAATTATACATTGAAAGAACGGAAATATTTTAATGAAGAAAATGGTTTGCCCAATGATGGAATATCAGCGATGCATTTCACTGAAGACTCAGCTTTTTTTATAGGGACAGAACATAATGGCCTCTATCGGTATAATTCTACGACTAATTCGTTTAAAGAAATTTTACTTTCAGGAGATGATTTGTCGTTAACCATAACAAGTCTAAAGTCACTTGGAAATCAGCTTTGGATTGGTACTTTAAATGGTGTTTATAAAATGAATGTAGGAACAGAAGGTATTGTCAGTTATAATGTTTCTTCAGGTCTTTCTCACAATTCTGTAGGGGATGTTTTAATAACAAAAAGTGGTGATGTGTTTATTGGCGCTAGAAGTGCATTTTTAAACAAGTTCAATGATGGTATTTTTGAAAAAATTAGGTTAACACCGGAATATGACATTGTAACCATAAATAAATTAATTGAATCGAGCGATGGTGCCATTTGGATAAGTACCTCTGATAATGGTGTGTTTAGGGTTGGAGAAAATATCATTAACATATCCGTACTTGATGGCTTAGCGTCTAATTACTGTTATGGGATCGAACAAGATTCTAAAGGAAGATTGTGGGTTCTGCACAACGGGGGACTTAGTAGAATTGTTTTTGATTCAATTTCTCAAGATTTTAGAATAGAGCTTTATGGTGCTAAGCATGGTATGAGCAAAAAGTTTTTGCGGAATTCAGTATCTAAGTTCAATGATCAATTGTGGTTTGGATCAGAAAATGGAGCAGTACTTTACAATGCATCTGAAGACAAGCAAAACATAATCCCTCCAATAACAAGTTTTTCTGAAATTAGGATAAATGACAAAGAGTATGATTTAGATCAGGATATAATATTACCATATGGAGAGTATGATTTATTTATCGATTTTAAAGGGGTTAGTTTGAAAAAACCAGAAATGGTTACTTATCAATTTATGTTGGAGGGACACCAAAGCAAATGGTCCGAGAATTCGGTTATTAATTTAGCTAAATACCACAAAGTTTATGATGGAGAGTATACTTTTAAGGCTAAATCGTATAATGCAGATGGAATAGTTGGAGATACTATTACAGTTAAAATTAGTGTAGCAAAACCATTTTGGAAAGAGTGGTGGTTTATTGTTACGTTAGGTGCAGTAATAGTCCTATCTGTGGTGTTTATTGTGAAAATGAGAGAGCGCAGGCATTTACGCTATCAAAAAGAATTGGAGCATCAATTGGCTTTAAGAACAAAAGAGGTGGTTCATCAAAAAGAAGAGATTGAGCAAATAAATAAAGATTTAACGGATAGTATTAATTATGCTAAACGAATTCAAACAGCAATCTTACCGGAAGAAGATGAGTTTGATAAGATGTTTCCGAAAAATTTTGTGGTGTACAAACCAAAGGATATCGTTAGTGGTGATTTTTATTGGGCGAGAAAGTTTGGCAACCTTCATTTAATTGTTTGTGCTGATTGCACAGGGCATGGTGTTCCCGGAGCTTTTATGAGTATGATTGGTATGATGCTATTGAATGAAGCATGTGTTTTAAAAAATATACTAGATCCCGGAAAGATACTGAGAGATTTAGATAATAGCTTGATTGAAATTCTTCAACAAAATGATGATTTTGAATCGAATAAAGATGGCATGGATATCTCTGTATGTTTAATTGATACAGATACCAATAAGATGCTTACTGCTGGTGCAATGCGTCCTGTCTATGTTTACCACAAGGGTATGCAGCATATTATAAAAGGAGATCGTTTTTCTTTAGGAGGCACCCTTGTGAAAAACAAAATATTTAATACGCGAGAATATGATTTGAGTAAAGGTGATTTGGTTTATATGTTTAGTGATGGATATGCGGATCAATTTGGAGGTCCTAACAAAAGAAAAATGAAAGTATTGGGTTTAAACAAGCTATTAGATAAAGTATCGCAATTAGAGATATCACAACAAGGAAAAGAGGTTGAATCCTTCTTTGAGAGCTGGAAAGGTAATGTATCTCAAATGGATGATGTATTGTTAATTGGTTTTCAATATTAAATAGTACGGTTATATAGAAAATAAAAAACGCCCTGATTCTCATAGAATTGGGAATCAGGACGTTCTTTAGTTATAAAGTAGTATTTATTTCTCCTCCGAAGAGGCAGACTCATCTTCCTCTTTTTTCTTAGTTCCTTTCTTCTTTTTACCTGTTTTGATTAGGATTTCACTAGTTTTTGAGTCTAAGTCAACATGAATAATATCTCCTTCGCTTAAGTTTGCTTTTATTATCTCTTCTGCCAAAGGATCTTCAAGGTATTTTTGAATGGCTCTTTTTAGAGGTCTTGCTCCATACTTAGCATCAAAACCTTTGTCTGCAATATAGTCCTTTGCTTTTTCAGATAAATCAATGGCAAACCCAAGCTCTTCAACCCTTGTAAATAGTTTTTTAAGTTCTATATCAATTATTTCATGAATATCTTCTCTTGTCAATGAATTGAACAAAACAACATCGTCAATTCGATTCAAAAATTCAGGAGCAAATGCTTTTTTCAAGGCATTTTGAATAACAAATTTTTGATTTTCATCTTTACTTTCTTCCTGCGCTTTTGTTCCAAACCCAACACCTGTTCCAAAGTCTTGCAATTGTCTTGAACCAATATTGGAAGTCATGATTATAATAGTATTGCGAAAATCAATTTTCCTGCCCAAGCTATCTGTTAGTTGTCCGTCGTCTAATGCTTGCAATAGAAGGTTAAATACATCTGGATGTGCTTTTTCAATTTCATCTAACAATACAATAGAGTAGGGTTTTCTTCTAACTTTTTCAGTCAGCTGGCCACCTTCCTCATATCCAACATAGCCAGGAGGTGCTCCAATCAATCGAGATACAGCAAACTTCTCCATGTATTCGCTCATATCAATTCTGAGCAGCGCTTCTTCAGTATCAAACATGTTTTTTGCTAATACTTTACAGAGTTGGGTTTTTCCTACACCGGTTGGACCCAAAAAGATAAATGTGCCAATTGGTTTGTTTGGATCTTTCAGTCCTGCTCTGTTACGTTGAATAGCCTTAACTACTTTTTTAATTGCCTCGTCTTGACCAATAACCGAACCTTGTATAGCCTCTCCCATTTTGACTAAGCGACCACTTTCTTTCTCAGCAACTCTCTGGACAGGAATACCTGTCATCATGGCTACAACTTCGGCTACATGCTCTTCAGTTACAGTTTCCTTATGGGACTTGCTATGCTCTTCCCATTTGGTTTTAGCTGCGTCTAATTCATTATTTAATTTTCTTTCCGTATCTCTTAATCGGGCAGCTTCTTCGTATTGCTGGCTCCTAACAACTTGATTTTTCTCTTCTTTGATAGCGTCTAGTTTGCTCTCAATTTCAATAATCTCCTTTGGCACATTGAGGTTGGTAATATGAACTCTCGAACCAACTTCATCTAAAGCATCTATAGCTTTGTCTGGTAGATGTCTGTCGGTAATATAACGGGAGGTTAGCTTAACACAAGCTTCTATCGCCTCATCCGTATAATCAACATTGTGGTGCTCTTCGTATTTATCTTTAATATTATTTAATATTGTAATAGTTTCTTCAATATTAGTGGGTTCAACCAGTACTTTTTGAAATCTTCTTTCTAGCGCTCCATCTTTTTCAATGTATTGTCTATATTCATCGAGGGTAGTAGCTCCAATACATTGCAGTTCTCCTCTTGCCAAAGCTGGTTTAAACATATTAGAGGCATCTAAGCTGCCAGAAGCTCCTCCTGCACCAATAATAGTGTGGATTTCATCAATGAAAAGAACAATTTCTGGAGATTTCTCCAATTCATTCATTACCGCTTTCATTCTCTCTTCAAACTGTCCTCTGTATTTTGTTCCAGCCACTAGAGATGCTAGATCGAGAGAGACAATTCTTTTATTAAATAAAACACGTGATACTTTTCTTTGAACGATTCTAAGCGCCAGTCCTTCAGCTATTGCAGATTTACCGACTCCGGGCTCACCAATGAGTATTGGATT
>Ga0315315_10001149_pt1 | contig 24042 bp, 26 predicted proteins | sample M140m3416metaG_FD_203699 | JGI IMG/M metagenome (GOLD analysis project Ga0315315, IMG submission 203699) | Ammonia-oxidizing marine archaeal communities from Monterey Bay, California, United States - M1 40m 3416 | ecosystem: Environmental > Aquatic > Marine > Intertidal zone | place: USA...
GATATTAATCACTCAATGCAAATGACAGTGAAGCTTTTAGAAAAAAGATTGAATGCTAAAATAAGGTCATGAACTTGACCAAAAAGGATCTGAGCGCAATATTAAAAAAAGAATTGAAACTTTCAGTGGATATTTCAGATTCTTTGGTTGATGAATGTTTTCAGGTAATCAAAACAACTCTAAGATCTCAAAGGAATCTTAAGCTGTCTGGATTTGGCTCCTTTGAAATATTTACCACAAAAGAAAGAGTCGGCAGAAATCCTAAGACTATGGAAAATTATAAGATTCCATCTCAAAATAAGGTTCGCTTTAGTCCAACTTTAAAAGCTAAGTACTTCCTAAATTAAAGATGAAAAAGCAGGCACAAAATTTTAATAAATCTGATTTAGCAATCCATTTATCAAGAAAATTTCCATCTTTAAATGATGAAATAATTATTGAAAGTATCGATTTAGTTTTACAGGAAATTATTAATACTGTTGCGTTAGATAATAGGGTTGAGATTAGAGGCTTTGGTTCATTTTCAAAAAAAACTATTAGACCAAGAAGATTTATTAACCCTAAGACAAAAGAAGAATCTTATTTAGGTGAAACCTCTATTATGCATTTCAAAGCTTCCAAAAAACTCCTTCATCCTCATGACTGATCCAAGAGTAATTGTAGCAATTGATACATTTGATTTAATGAAGGCTAATGCTATTTTAGCTCAGCTCGATCCAGATCTTTGTATGATTAAGGTTGGCAGCGTGGTTTTTAATGCCCTGGGAAAACCATTTCTCCAGGATGCATCTTTACAAGGCTTTAAAATTTTTTTAGATTTAAAATTGCATGACATACCAAATACTGTTTATGAAACAATCTTAGGTTTTCATGATTGTCCTATTGAAATGCTGACTGTTCATTTATCTGGCGGCGAAGAGATGCTTAAGAAAGCTATGCTTGCAGGCAAATCTATTGATGCTAAAGTGATTGGAGTCTCAATACTAACAAGTTTAGAAGAGTCAGATACATTAGACTTATTTGGTAATAATCTTGATGATCAAATAGGAAACTTATTTAAAATAGCTGCTAAAGGAAATTTAGATGGGATCGTTTGCTCACCTCATGAACTAGAAATGTCAAAGACAATATTAGGCTCACAAACTATTAAAATTACACCAGGCATCAGAGATATTAAAGTCGAAGATGATCAAGCAAGAACCATGAGTGCAAAAGAAGCGGTTGAGCAGGGCGCTACATTTTTAGTTATCGGCAGACCAATTACCCAAGCTGAAGATATTTCAACAGCATTAAAAAATTTTAGTGATTCAATTGAAGAATAATCAATCGATTCAAAGCGCGTTTTCAGATCTAAAGAAGCTATCAAAGAATGAGACTGCAAAAAGAAAACTTTCATTTAAATTTGAATCAGAATTTCTAAATTATCAGCCCTTCTTAAAAGATTTTTCAGGTCAGCATTATAAAATCTTTGATGAAATTTCATATCAATTAGATCTTCAAGGCTCCATAGTTGATCTCTTTGAAGGGGAAGTTGTTAATAAGACAGAAAATAGACCAGCTTTACATCACCAATATCGTATTAATCAAAAATCGATAGATTTTAATTTTAAGAAAATTACTCAACCCTTTATAAAAAGGATTAAAAAAGATGGTTTTAAGAATATCATTACTTTTGGTATTGGTGGTTCGTATGAAGGGCCAAAATTACTTCAAGAATTTACCAAGAATAAATCATCAAAATTAAATTATTTTTTTGTATCTGGGCCTGATAAAGATGAATTTAATACAATATTAGACTCATTAAGCAAGCAAAAGAATTTTTATATTTTTGCATCTAAATCTTTATCAACAGATGAAACTTTGTCATGTTTAAAGTGGTTAGGACATAAAAGAAATTCAAAGAACTCTTTAGTCATAACAGCAAATTCAAAAAAAGCTATTTCTATGGGTTTCTCAGAAAACTGCATTGTTCCATTTCCAGATTCTGTGGGAGGGAGGTATTCTATTTGGTCGCCAATATCTCTTAGCGCTGGGCTAGAAAATAAATTTTCTTCATTTTTAAACGGTGGATCTATGGCAGATAAGCTGATGATAGGAAATTCAAAAGAAGGTAAGCAATATCAAAAATTTATCAAGATATTGGCATTTTCTGATCTGTGGTTTAGTAATTTTAAAAATAAAAAGAACAGAGTTATTCTTTCTTATAACTGGAAACTCCGATCGCTTGCTAATTATATTCAGCAACTTGAAATGGAATCACTTGGAAAGCAGGCTAATCCTAGATCTGTATTTAAAGAAACAGGCCAGTCAGTATTTGGAGGTTTTGGTTCTACTGCTCAACATTCATACTTTCAATTATTGCATCAAGGTACAGCGGGATTTTGTACAGATATTGTTTATTCAGCCTCAAGGAGCAGTCCACTATCATCTGCTCAAGCAAAAGGGCAGGCTTCTTTGCTATCTTCTAATTTTAGCGGGTCGACTCATTTACTTGAAAAAACAAATAGCAACTCTCCAGTTAATCTTTTTCATTTAAATAAGCTATCGCTTGCAGGGCTTGGTTTCTTACTTGCAACATGGGAGCATCGAGTTTTTATAACGGCATGCATGTTAGAAATTAATCCTTTTGATCAATATGGGGTTTCTGCTGGCAAACTTATAGCAAAAAAATTTCTTAGTTAATGGCCCTAGATTTAAAGCAAGTTCCTAATAATCCTGGAATATACAAGTTTTTTTCTAAAAATAAAATTATCTATATTGGCAAAGCAAAGAATTTGAAGAAAAGAGTGTCCTCATATTTTGGTAAATCTTTTAAGGATAGAAAAACGCAGCAAATTAAAATTCTTACAGATAAAATTGAAACTTTTTCAACAACGACTGAGGCTGAAGCTCTTCTCTTAGAGCAGTCTTTGATTAAAGAGAATTTACCTCGATTTAATATTCTTTTGCGAGATGATAAGACATATCCATATGTGCATTTTTCTATGGATCATAAATATCCAAGCATTAGCATGAGAAGATCAAAGCACGCTGTTTCAAAAAGTTTTTTTGGTCCTTTTATTAGCGCTCAAGCCGTTAAATCAACTATTAAAGATTTGCAGAAGATATATCAAATTAGAAACTGCAGTGATACAACCTTTAATAACAGGTCTAGACCATGTATTGAGCATCAAATGCAACGGTGTTCCGCTCCATGCGTTAATTTGATTTCCGAGGTTAGTTATCAAGGTGACATTGTATCTTCTCAACACTATCTATCATCTTCTGGACAAAAAACTAAATTATTAATGAAAGCTCAGATGCATAAACTTGCTGAGCAACAAGAATTTGAAAGAGCCATGGAGGTAAAAAAAAGGATTAATATTCTAGATCTCCTTCATCAAGAGCAATCATTTAACAGCTCTTTGATAAGTATTGATTATTTTGCGTGCGTTTCCAAGCTTGATAGGACGGGGATATGCATATTGTCAGTTAGGGATGGAAAAATCAGAGGGACCAAAACACATTATTTAAAAGGAAATCAGTTGCATGATATTGATAGTTTGTTTCAAAGTTTAATTTTTTCTTATTATCAGAGTAGCTTCTCCTTGCCTAAAAAGATTGTCTTCAACATTAAGCCAGATAATCTTTCCCTAATTAAGCAAGCCGTGAAACTGAAATTTGGGAAACAAATTTCAGTTTCGGCAATCATCAACTCAGACATAAGAAGAGTTGCTAAATTAGGTAAATTAAATGCCAACCAAGTTATCGAAAATAGGGTTAATCAGACTGACAAATATTCATTTGCTGTAAAAGATCTTATTTTAAATTTAGGTTTCACTCGCCAAGATTTAACAATAGAGGGTTTTGATGTAAGTCATCATGGCGGCAAGGATGCAGTTGCTTCAGCTGTAAAATTTTCTTCTAATGGCCCAGAAAAAAAGAAGTATAGGCTTTTTAATATCCCAAAAAAATTATCTGGAAATGACGTTGGTTCAATGAGGCATGTTCTTGAAAGGAGAATTAATAAGTCAAGCATTAATCCATTACCAGATATTATTTTGATTGATGGAGGAAAGCTTCAACTTGAAGCAGCATTAAGTATTTTTTCTACTTTGGTTAAAAAGCCACCTATGATCCTTAGCATTGTAAAGGGTTCTAAGAGGATCAGATCAACGGAAACAATTCTTTCCAAAAATGGGGTTATTGAGATGCCAAGAAATAGTTCAGGATTTTTGCTTCTTCAGCAAGTTCGTGATGAGTCCCATAGATTTGCTATTACAAGCAATAGGAAGAAAAAAAATAAGACTCTAAAGAAATCGTCTCTTGATTGTATAAAAGGTCTTGGCCCAAAAAGAAAAAAAAATTTAATCAATCACTTTAAATCTATTCAATCAATCAAATCAGCTTCAGTAGAAAACTTATGTATGGTTTCAGGAATAAGTATTAAACTAGCTAAAGAAATAAACTTATTTTATAAATCATGAATTTTTTTATTCAATCACTAACTTATTTTAGAATATTAACCGCCCCAATAATTTTTATATTTATAACTTCATTTGACTTATACGGTTGGGGATTAATATTATTTTTGTTAGCAAGCATATCCGATTACTGGGATGGTTTTTTGGCTAGAAGGTACAAGCTTGAATCTGTTCTAGGGGCTGTGGTTGATCCAATTGCAGATAAAATGCTTATTACTTTTGTAATTCTTGCAATTAGCATAGAATTATCTAGCACGTTTGTTGGATTTCTTGGAGGGATTATTTTAGTAAGAGAGTTTTGGGTTGGGGCTTTGAGGGATCTTAATGCTAGAAATAAAAATAGTGAAGCAACAAAAGTTTCTTCAATCGCAAAAATTAAAACCACTCTTCAATTTATAACATTTACAAGTTATTTATTTGGGTTATATCTTAATAATGCTCTTATATTATTTATATCCAATTTCTTACTATTTTTAGCATTAATAGTTACTCTTCAAACAGGACTTTCATATACAATAGCAACATTTAGAAAGTAAGGCTGGATGGCAGAGTGGTTATGCAGCGGCCTGCAAAGCCGTTTACGCCGGTTCGATTCCGGCTTCAGCCTCCAAATTTCTTTTTAATAGAATATAATCAAATACAAACAATCACTTAAATATATATGAAGATAACAATAATTGGAGCAGGCTATGTCGGCTTAGTTTCAGGTATTTGTTTCTCAGATTTTGGACACAATGTCATTTGTATTGATAAGGATCAAGAGAAGATTGATCAACTCAATGCTGGAAAGATACCAATCTATGAACCAGGATTAGAAGCCCTCCTTAAAAAAAATGTTCAAGCTAATAGACTGTCCTTTTCTTCAACATTATCTGATGCAATAGACCAATCTGATGCAGTCTTTTTAGCCGTAGGCACTCCTTCGCGAAGAGGAGATGGTTCAGCAGATTTAACTTATGTAGTAGAAGCTACAAAAGAAATTGCTAAGTTGGCAAAGAAATATATACTTTTTATAACCAAATCTACAGTTCCAGTAGGTACCAATCGAGAGCTGTTAAAATTAATTTCTAGTACAAACCCAACATTAGATTTTGATATTGCTTCAAATCCAGAGTTTTTAAGAGAAGGTTCTGCGATAGAAGATTTTCAAAAGCCTGATAGAGTTATTGTAGGAGTGGAAAGTTCTAGAGCAAAAAACATAATTTCAGAGATCTATAAACCCTTATACCTAAAAGACTTCCCAATAATATATACAAGCTTAGAATCTGCTGAAATTATAAAATATGCATCAAACGCATTTCTTGCTACAAAAATCTCTTTTGTAAATGAAATAGCAGCGCTTTCTGAAAAGGCAGGTGGAGACATCAAGGATATTTCAAAAGCGATGGGGCTTGATGGAAGAATAGGGTCTAAATTTCTTCACGCTGGACCCGGTTATGGGGGCTCTTGCTTTCCTAAGGATACAAGTGCTTTGGTTGAAACTGCAAAGAAATTCAATACGGATATGTTAATTACCAAGTCAGTAATTGAGTCAAATCATAAGACTAAGCTTAGAATGATTGAAAAGATTATCAACTTATCAGGAGGAAGCGTTGAAGATAAAGTACTAACTATTCTTGGTATTACATTTAAACCAAATACAGATGATTTAAGAGACGCGCCATCTTTATTGATTGTTCCTGCTTTGGTAAAATTGGGCGCCAAAGTGAGGATAGTTGATCCAAAGGGGAGAGATGAGGGGCTGTCAATTTTTAAAAACGCAGAGTGGTTTGATGATGTTTATGATGCGGCTGTTGACTCTTCCATGATAATTATTTTAACTGAGTGGAATGAATTTAGAGCTTTAGACTTAAATCGCATTGCTCATAGCATGAGAAATGCTGCTATGGCTGATTTAAGAAATATTTATTCAGCTCAAAAAGTATTTTCTGAGGGATTCATAGCATATGATTCAGTTGGCCAAAAACCTCACAATGTTTAATGATGAAAAATATACCATTAAATAATTTTCTTACGATTGACCATCAGGGAGATGATGTTCTTTCTGTGCTGAACGAAAGTTATCATGAAAATTTTGGATATCAGTGGAATAAATTTAGCAAATTGCAGCTAGATAGTTTTAATGGCTCTTCTGAATCAAGAGATCGATTGTTAAATCAAAGCGAGCTATCTTCTAAAGATTTCAAAGGTAAAGTTGTTCTAGAGGTTGGTGCTGGTAATGGGCGTTTTACAGAAATTCTTTTAAATTTAGGTGCTAGGGTGATAGCAGTTGATTATTCAACTGCTATTTATGCCAACCACATGAATAATATATCCAGCATCCGTATGAAAGATTTACTTTGCATAAGAGGAGATGTCTTTGATCTCCCAATTAAAAAAGAAAGCTTTGATTTAGTTATCTGTTATGGCGTTGTTCAACATACAGGAGACAACGAAAAATGCCTAGATACTCTTGCTCAATATGTTCACAAAAAAGGGTCTTTGCTAGTAGACATCTATTCTAATAGCTTGAAAGATTATAACCCTTGGATTTATTTAATTAGACCTTTCTTTTCTAAAATTAAAAGTGATGAGAAAAGAATGGAGATCGTTACAAAGTTTGTTAATTTTATTTTTCCAATTCAACTAAGACTATTATCTTTTTTACATAACAGATCTGGTATTTTTAAGTATTTAAGATTTTTTATTAATAGATCTCCAAATAGTGTTTATGGAATAAACCTATTTTTAGATGGAAAGATTTCAGTCGAACACGCAAAAGATTGGTCAATTTGCGATACCAATGATGCATGGACTCCTAGACATGATGACCCTGTTTCTCTTAAAAATTGGAAGCAGCTTATCAATAACCTCGCTACTAGATATTCTTTTGCCATTAACTGTATTAAAAAGTGCGGCCAAGGAAACTGCGCCTCATTAAAAAAAATTCAATAAAATGAATCAAAAAATTTTATTAAGCAATTTATCGAGTATCGATATTAGTAACTATAAGGGTCTCTTTATAGATATAGATGACACTCTTTACTCTTATGAGTCTGCTCATAATATAGCTATTGATAAATGCGCTATAAAATTTAAAGAGGAGCTACCCTCTCAGGAAGATGTAGATAAGGAAAGCTTTAAAATCATTTATAGAGATTGTAGAAACAAGGTAACAAAAAGATTAGACTCAAATGGTTCTTGTAGATCTAGATTGCTAGCATTTCAATTGCTATTTGAGTCTCTTAGAACTTTCAATCCCCTTGATTCTTATAAATATTCATTAGATTTTGAAGAGTATTATTGGTCCATCTTGATAGAAAATATTGAGAGAAACGAACAAATGTATATTTTTGTTCAGAGATGTTTGGCTCAAGGCCATAAGGTGTGTGCAATTAGTGATATGCAATCGTCTTTTCAGATCCGCAAAATGATAAAGATGGACTATAAAGATATTCTCTTGGTTACTTCTGAGGAAGTTGGAATTGAAAAGCCTGATAAATTAATTTTTCAGTATGCTTTAAAAAAAATTGGACTAACATCAGACGAAGTTATCATGATAGGAGATAGTTACTCCAAAGATATTGTTGGGGCAGAAAATATTGGCATAAAATCTTATCAGATCTCGTTGAATGATTAGCAAGCAATTTATTAAGTTTATTTGTGTTGGAGCCGCATGCACAATAATAAATTACTTTTCTTTCCTTCTTTTACTTAATTTATTTTATATCAACTTTTTACTGTCATCTGCTTTGGGGTATTTAGTAGGTTTATTATTTGGATATTTTTTCAATAGAGTCTGGACTTTTCAAGCAGATGAAGATTCCTTAATGCAAAAAATAAAGTACTTTTTAACTTATATTTTCTCATTAATTATTGGACTATTAGTTCTAAATGCTCTTGTGAAAAACTTAGATATTGAATCTGAAATAGCAAATATATATGTTATTTTGATTACAACAATATTAAATTTTTTAGGTACAAAAGTTTGGGTTTTTAAAAAATGAATTTCTCTGAATTGAAAAAAAATAATCTGTTTCTTCTTGGCTTGATAATTAAGCTAACCTTAAGTGTATTTTTTGCTTCATATTTTCTATCTGATCTATTTGCACCATTTGTAATCTTTTTCGTAAAGAATTTGCAAAGTCCCTATATAGAATTTTATTTAAGTAACTCTCCTGAAAGCTTTCCCTATCCAGCATTAATGTTGTATTTAACATCCTTGCCTTTATTCCTAGCAGACATATTTGTTGATGTTAGTTTGTTGTCAAATCAACTGCATTATTTTTTACTAAGATTGCCGCTGATAGCTAGTGATATAGGAATTTTACTTATTCTCAATTCATGGATGAGAGGATATTCAACTAAAAAATTAATTTTATTATATTGGTTTTCTCCAGTCTTAATATACATTAGCTATATTCATGGCCAGCTTGATGTAATACCTATTTTTTTCCTTTTCTTAAGCTTAGACTGTTTATTTAAAAAGAAAATTCTATATTCCGGTATTATTTTTGGATTAGCTGTATCCAGTAAAACAATGGTTCTTCTTTCATTTCCATTTATTGCCATGTATTTAGTTTCTCAAGAAAGAAACTTAAAAAATGTATTCGTATATCTAGTATCTGCCGCATCAATATTTTTTCTTATTAATTTACCTTTTTTGTTTGATCCGATATTTCAACAGATGGTATTTAAAAATATTGAACAGGATAGAATTTTTCAACTATCTATAGCTGTGGGTGGGTCTTCATTTTATTTTATTCCTGCTTGTCTTTTGTTGCTCTTGGTAAGAGGAGCCCTAATAAATAACTTTAACAGGGATATTTTTATAATGTTTCTTGGGTTTGCATTTGGAATAATTTTAATTTTTATTTCTCCAATGCAGGGTTGGTATTTTTGGCTTATACCATTTCTTACATATTTTTATGCTAAATCAGATGATAATTCATTTATCTGGCTATTAGTATTGCAGTTAGCTTATTTATTATATTTTGCTATTTCCGAGCAATCAGATTATCTCCAAGTGTTTACTTTTAATGAAAGCACATCAAGTTTTTATACACTTTTAAGCAATATGAATATTGATGCTGCTTTCATCAAAGGAATTTCTTTTACGATTCTGCAGGTAGCATTAGGTGTTAACTGTTTTCAAATTTATAGAAAAGGAATAGATAGTTACAGCAAACACAAGATTACTTCAAAACCTTTCTTGCTTGGAATAGGTGGGAACTCTGGCGCGGGAAAAACAACAATTTCTGAGAATATCACTAATATTTTTACTCCATTAAATTCATTGGTAATTCGGGGAGATGATATGCATAAATGGCAAAGAGGTCATGAAAAGTGGGAAGAATTCACTCATTTGAACCCAAAAGCAAACTTATTACATGAAGAGATTGTAATGTTAAATAATTTAAAGTCAGGCAAAAAAATCTCTAGAAAGACCTATGACCATGATGAAGGAATTTTTACTAAAGCACTTTCCTTTACACCAAAAAATTTGATTATTTTTGAAGGATTGCATCCTTTCTACTTAAGCAGACAAAGGCAGCTATATGACTTAAAGATATTCATTAAACCAGAAAAAGATCTTGCTAATCATTGGAAGATAATGAGAGATACTTTAAAAAGAGGTTATACAAAAGAAAAAGTTCTTAAAAATCTTCAGGATAGAGAGCAAGACTCTAAAAATTTTATAGAATCTCAGTCAAAATATGCTGATATATTAATTTCACCCCACACACTCAATCCAATAAAAGATATTGGCAATCCAAGCGAAATAATTGAGATAGCATTTAATCTCATTATGTCGAACTCTATTTATCTAGAAAATATCATTGATGATTTGAATAGTACAGATAAAGCAATGATCTCTCAGACATATTTAGATGAAGATAAGCAAAAAATTTCAATCAATGGCGGAATTTCTCCAGAATTGCTTTCAGTAGTTGCTAATCAATATATTCCAGAGTTATCAGATCTTGGAGTGGATTATCCAAATTGGCGTAAGGATGCTTTTGGAGTGGTAACTTTACTTGTAACATATTTTATCTTTGAGGCTGCAGAATATGGAAAAGAATGATCTTTTAGAATCATTGATTGCAATGTCATTAGAGGTTGGGAAAGAAGTTGCATATGTCCAAGGTGGAGGAGGAAATACATCTGTTAAATTATCTTCTTCTCAAATGGCAATCAAAGCCTCTGGAATAAATTTAAAAGAAATGTGTAAGGAATCTGGATATAGCATTATTGATTATGTAGCTTTAAATAATTTTCTAAAAGCAGGTGATGTTCGTGAAGAAAGTTTTAGTAAAAAAATTAATAGTTTCCGTCTTGAAACAGATAACAGGCCTTCAATTGAAACTGGCTTCCATTCTTTTCTAGGAAAATTTGTTATTCATACTCACTCTGTATTTGCTAATATTTTAAATTGTTCATTTGAGGGAAGGGAGCATATTAATAGTCTTTTCCCAAATGCAATTTTAATAGATTATGCTACTCCAGGCAGAGACCTGACTTTGGAGATTATGAAAAAGATGAATTTTTTATCAATGCCAGAGGGAGTAATATTTTTACAAAATCATGGAGTAATTGCATGGGCTGAATCTTCCATTAATGCAATAAGAATCCATAAGGAGATTTCTAACAAAATTATTAAAGAATTTGACTTAGAATCATTTTTATATGACTCTAAAAAACTCTTCACTATTGATAAAGATCCTTCCAAGATTCTCTTCCCTGACCAGGCGGTATTTACCTTAGCAGGAGATGAAATATTAAAATCAGCTAGCGCTCAAGAGACTATCTGTTCATATAACTATATTTTAAATTCTATCGAATCATTAGGCTTTAGCCCTATGTTTCTATCAGAAAAAGAATCACTAAAACTTATTAATATGGAAAGTGAAAAATTCAGACAAGCTTTAATTCAATAATGAAACTGATTTATCATAGGATTAATAGGGTTCAAGACCTAAATAATGTTCCTTCAACAGCAGGTGTAGAAATAGATATTAGATATCATCATGATGATCTTATTCTTCATCATGACCCATTTGATCATCACAAATTAAAAGCTGATACATTCGAGCATTTTTTAGAAAATTGGTGTCATGCAGGCCCAATAATTCTTAACTTAAAGACTGAGGGGATTGAGCAGCAGTGCATATCTTTGATGCAAAAATATAATATTCAAGAATGGTTTTTTCTCGATATGTCCATGCCATTTTTTGCAAAAATTGCAAATAATTTAAAGACAAATAATTTAAATGCAAATAATCTTGCCGTTCGTTTCTCTGAATATGAGCCTATAGAGTATGCATTATCATTCAAAAATAAAGCTGCATGGATATGGGTAGATTGTTTTAATAATTTCCCATTAAATGAAAAAAACTATGATGCAATTAGACAAGCTAATTTTAAAATTTGCATAGTATCTCCAGAATTGCAAAATCACTCAGAGGATAGAATCAAAGAATTTAGGGCATTGCTGGGCGATATGAAAATTGACGCAGTTTGTACAAAGCGACCGGAATTATGGATAGGATAAAAGATTTTCAAATAATAATTCCAATGACAGGCTACGGCTCAAGATTTGCTGAAAGAGGTTACTCTAAATTAAAGCCATTTATAGAAGTGCATGGGAAACCAATCATTGAATGGGTTGTAAAAATGTTCCCAGGAGATGAAGATAATATCACCTTTATTTGTAGAGACGAGCATTTACAGGAATTGCATTACATGCAAGCTGAACTTAATAGAATTGCTCCTCAGGCTTCGATTTTTCCAATAACTCATTGGAAAAAAAAAGGCCCAGTTGTTGATGTTCTCAAAGCAGAGAGTTTAATTTCAGAAACTAATCCAATAATCATAAGTTATTGTGATTATTATATGCATTGGGATTACCAGCTATTTAAAAGTCAGGTATTGAAGAATAATTGTGATGGTTCTTTGCCATGCTATAGCGGATTTCATCCACACTTGATACCTTTTCAAAACATATATGCTTCTTGTAATGTTGATCAAAATAATAATTTAATTGAAATTAGAGAAAAATATTCCTGGAATGAAGATAAGACAAAGGATATACACTCGCCTGGAGTATTCTATTTTAAAAACAAATCAATTTTAACTAAGTGCTGTAATCAGCTAGTTAATAATAACAATCATATCAACAATGAATATTATATGAGCCTCCCTTTTAACTATTTAGTAAAAGATGGTTTGAAAGTTTGGTGTCCAGAGAACGTAAAATCTTTTTGTCAGTGGGGTACCCCAGATGATCTAGAGGATTATATGTATTGGATTGAAATGGTTTCTAATTACAGTCGAGATAAGTAAATGATTATTCTTATTCCAATGGGAGGGAAAGGCTCAAGGTTTTCAGAAGCAGGGTATAAAATTAATAAAGCATGCATAGAAACAACTGATCGGCATTCAGGGAAAAAACTTCCCATGATTATATGTGCTATGAAAGATATTCCTGATATTTCCAAAGAAACTAACACAATTATATGTGTTGATAGAAAATTTCATGAAGAAAATGGAATAGAGCAAGTAATTTTAGATGAATATAAAAATACTTTGTTCATCCATGATCATGTAATGCTTGATCAGGCTTTTGGATGTTTCCTTGCAAGAGAGTTTCTCGATTCTAATGAAGAGCTATTTATTGCAGCTTGTGACAATGGCATGGATATTGATATGGAAGAATTTAATAAGTTAAAAAAATCTTCAGATGCAATAATGATCAGTCATACGAATGATCAAAATATATATGAAAACCCATATGCTCATAGTTGGGCAGAGATAGATTCAGAGACTCAAAAGATTCAAAGAATTTGTTTAAAAGAAACAGTTAGTGATAACCCTATGAATGATCATGCTACAACCGGAATGTTCTGGTTTAAACATGCCAGAGTTTTTTTAAAATATTTAGAAGAGATGATTTGGAGCAAGGATATGCTCGATAATAAATACTATGTTGATAAAGTGCTTCAATATTATATTAATGACAATAAAACTGTAAATTATTGTGATGTGAATTTTATCTGCTGGGGCACTCCAAAAGATTATGAGAATTATGAAAAAACAATAACTTATTGGAAGGATTTTAATGAAAAAGAGTCATGGATAAAACGAAAATAAATAGCTTATCTATAGTTATTCCGTGCTTCAATGAGCCAGAAAATGTCCCGTTATTAATTCAACATATAAAAAAAATTATAGAAACAATTAATTTTAAACTAGAAGTAATAATTGTTGACGGCTGCTCAAGCGATAACACGCAAGAAATATTAAAAAATGAATTAAATACTCTCGATCCTGAGGTATTTAAATTAATTTTGCAGCAAAAAAAAATGGGTTATGGATATGACATTATAGAAGGGCTTAAATTGGCTCAAAATGACGTTCTGTCTTGGACGCATGCTGACATGCAGACCGATATTGCTGACGTAATTGAGGGCTTCAAGATTTTTCAGTCAACATGCAACAGTAATCCGTCGTTAAAATTTTTAGTTAAAGGCAAAAGAAGAGGGCGCCCCTTATTGGATGTCTTATTGACTTTTGGCATGCAAGTTTCTGTTCTATTTCTTTTAAAAATAAGTCTTAATGACGTTAATGCTCAGCCAAAAATATTTTCAAGATATTTCTTTGAATCTTTTCTTAAAAAAGATTCTCCTGATGATTTCTCATTAGATCTTTATGCTTTATCTCAAGCTAAACGCAATAGCTACGAAATTTTGTCATTTCCAGTAAGTTTCAAAAAGAGGTTGCTCGGGGAAGCTAAGGGTGGTGGAGGCTCAATGAAAAACAGAATAAATCTTATTAAAAGAACATTTAAATATATACTTAATTTAAGTAGGCAAGTGTAGTTTTAAATCTTTTATCTCACGAAATGCTTTTTTCAAAATTCAAATCAAATTCAATTCTAGAGTTTCTCTTAGTGAGCTCTTTTATTGGTATTTTTTCTTACTTAATCGCAATATTATTTTCATACCCATACTACTCAATTGGTAGTATTGGAGGAAATTCTGCATATGATGGAGAGCCTGATTATTTCGCAAATATAATTAGCACCTTGATAAACGGTCATTCTATGGATTTTCTTCATCCAGGAATTCCAATTAATCAATTATCTGCTTTTATGATCAATCTTTTTTCTTCAACTTTAACTGTTGAGCAAATTATTGAGCTCTCCAGAGCAACTATAATATTTTTTAATTGCACGATGATTTACATAGGTTCTAGAATATTTCTGCAACAACATTTGATATTAACTGTATTATTAATTGGTATATTGATTGCCTATCCAGCTGGATTTATTTTGATAGATAACCTATCTCCTAATAGCATTTTGTTTGGCCTGTCAGTTTTATTAACTGCCATTGGAACCAAATTACGACACAAGATTACAAGCTATCATTTACTTTATGGTTTTTTGCTTGGCCTCGCAATATCTATTAAATATATATCGTTAATCATAGCTCTTCCTTTGCTCGTCTCGCTTATATTTGATTCAAACACAATTAATATGAGAGCCACCAAAGCAATAAAAACAATATTTTTTATTGGCTTGATATCATTTTTATCATTTATGATTCTTGCATGGCCTATTTTGCCTGTGTCTCCATATATATTTACTCATCATGGATTGATATCCTCTGATTTAATTAGTGTTTTACAAAACTCAAATTATATTCTTATATTATTTTTTCTTGTATTGCTCTCATTCTTTATAATAATAAAAGGATCTAAAGCTATAAGAAATAAAGGCATAAAAGATTCGTATTATTTAACCTGCATTGCATTAATTATTCCTGTCTTAATTATATCCACGATAAAACTAATCCAAGATACCTCATTAATCTCCTTAGGCTACTCCCTCAGAAACTTCCTTCCAATTCTTGGAATGATAGTTTTGTTTGTTCCTTATATTTTCAAAATAATACGCATACCAAAACGGTATATTTATATATTTCCAGCAATTTTTTTTATTTCAATGGTCTTTTTTAAAATAAATTTTAATAACCAATCAAATTATGCTGCCTCTTTGGAGCAAAAGAGCTTTTCGTTATTTATTGAACAATATAATGACTATGACTTTTTAGCTTTCTATCCTCCATCTGCTTTTATATCAACTGAGCTATTTGTTGCTTGGGCAGATTATAGATATGGCGACAGTGGGGTGGTCTTTTCAGATCAAAAAGCCTTCTTTAGATCAACACCAATGCAAAAAAAGATTCGCATAATCAATTCTAGAAAATTTGATTTAATTCCTCCTAATAACAAGCCCTCGTATAGGTATTTTGATGCAATTAGCAAAAGTAAATTTTTTAGCAAAACCCAAAAACAAGTTGCATTGAACCAAATGAATCTACTCACACCAAAAAGTTTATGTACAAGCTTATTTGATGGATTCAATGTTACAAAAAGAAGCATCTTATTTTTTCCACAAAGTTTGGGTTCATACATAGAAAACGATAACTTGATTAATATTGATTTTGCTAAATCTTTTGTAAGTGAACTAAAGAATGATCTATATAATTCATGCATGATAGATAGTGAAATATCTGAATCATCTTATAAGGACCAAATTTTTTATGTGCTAGTAATTAGCCCCTCTTATTCTTCTTAGAGAGCATTATAAAAAAATAAAAATTACAAAGATTAAATAAATAAACGTATATAATGTAGTTTCAAGCAGCTTGAAATTCCATCTCAACCAATCTTGTAAAAATAAGGAGTATGAATTGAATAAAAATAAATATTTATCCATTATTGATCAAATTGAGGCAGTAAGAACAAAGAACAATAAGAATTGGATGGATCTATTGAGGCTTGCTTTTGAACATGCCCCAAAAGAAGCATCTGAAATATTTATGGAGATTTTCAAGGAGGATAAAGAAGTCAATCGTCTCGCACAGGAACTCATTCAACAAAATGATTAAGATTCGTCATGCAGATGCATCAGACGAAAAAGATATCTTAAAGTGGAAAAATGACAAATTATCCGTCCAAAATTCTTTATCTAAGAAGATAGTTTCAAAATATGACCATAAAAAATGGTTTGAAGCTCAGCTTTCTAAGAAACCTTGCCCTATTCTAATTGCTTATAACAACAATAAGAAAATTGGAATGGTGCGTTTTGATGATCAAGAGGGCGTTTTTGTTGTTTCTATTAACCTCAATCCAAAGTTTAGGGGGCTTGGGTTTGGCGTAGAAATTTTACTTGAGGCTGAAAAGTTCTTTTGTGATCAAAGCGTTAAAATACATGCGTATGTTCAATCAGACAATTTTGCAAGCATTAAACTCTTTAAAAAATGCGGCTATAATTTAAAGAGCGAGGATAGTGATTCCTCTGAACTAATTTTTAAAAAGGCTATTTCTATATGAATTTTTCAACTAGTTTTAATATTGCAGATTTTAGTGTAAATGTAGATTCAAAGCCTATTGTCATTGCAGAGATTTCAGCAAATCATAATGGTTCAATAGAGATGGCCAAATCTTTAATTTTAGCAGCTAAAGAATCTGGTGCTGATGGCGTTAAGTTGCAAACTTACACTCCAGATACAATGACTATTGATTCAAAAAACAATGATTTTTTAATTAATGGAGGTCTTTGGGATGGCTACACTTTATACGAGTTATATAAAGAGGCTCATACACCATATGCTTGGCATAATGAACTTTTTGATTACGCTAGGGAAATTGATTTGCTATGTTTTAGCACTCCATTTGATGAAACTGCAGTTGACTTACTAGAAGAATTAAAAGTTCCAGCATATAAAATTGCTTCTTTTGAGGTAACCGACATTCCACTTATACAATATGTTGCTGAAAAGAAAAAACCAATGATTATTTCTACTGGTATGGCAAATGAGCAAGAGATTGTAGACTGCTTGGAGGCAGTATCTAGTGCTGGTGTATCAGAGGTAATTTTATTGCATTGTGTTAGTGGATATCCTACTCCATTTGATCAGTATAATATTAAAACAATCAAACTCCTTGCAGATAGTTTTAATGTTGCAGTAGGTTTATCAGATCATACCCTGGGAACAGAAGTTTCAGTTGCAGCAGTCGGTCTCGGAATTAAAATGATTGAAAAGCATTTTACCCTTTCAAGAGATAATCATGGCCCAGATAGTGAATTTTCATTAGAGCCAGAAGAATTTAAAAAATTAACCAGAGAAGTCCATAACGCATGGCAATCTTTGGGCGAGCCATCCTTCAATAAGAAATCTGTAGAAGAGCAAAATGTTAGTTTTAGAAGATCGATATATGTTGTTGAGGATATAGCAAAAGGTAACATTCTTTCAAAGAAAAATATTCAAAGAATTCGCCCTGGTTTTGGACTTCATCCTAAGTATTTTCATAGCTCGCTTGGTAAGATAGCTAATAAAGATCTTAAAAAAGGAGATAGATTAAAAATAGATGATTTTGATTGAGAATAAATAGCAATTAATCACATAAAATACATATATGAAAGATAAATTAAATAATTCAACTATATTAATTACTGGTGGGACTGGCTCTTTTGGCAATACATTTGTTCCGATGACCTTATTGGAAAGTAAGCCAAAGAAGATCATTATTTTTTCAAGAGATGAAATGAAGCAATGGGAGATGGCAAAGCTTTTTCAAGGCGAGGAGAGAGTAAGATTTTTTATCGGTGATGTTAGAGATCGTAACAGACTTTATAGAGCATTAGATGGGGTAGACTATGTCGTTCATGCTGCAGCAACTAAAATTGTTCCAACAGCAGAATATAATCCCTTTGAATGTATAAAAACAAATATAGATGGGGCAATGAATCTTATTGATGCTTCTATTGATTGCAATGTTAAAGGCGTGGTTGCCCTTTCAACTGACAAGGCGAGTAGCCCAATAAATTTATATGGTGCTACAAAACTTGCTTCTGATAAGTTATTTGTTGCTGCCAATGCATATTCTGGAGAGCATGCTACAAAATTTTCAGTTGTAAGGTATGGGAATGTTATGGGTTCTCGTGGATCTGTAATTCCATTTTTTCATGAAAAAAAGTCTTCTGGTTCAGTTCCAATTACCGATAAAAGGATGACAAGATTTATGATTTCCTTGGAGCAAGGTGTCCAGTTAGTTTGGCATGCATTTGAGGATATGGAGGGTGGAGAAATATATGTTAAAAAAATACCTTCCATGAAAGTAACTGATTTAGCTAGCACTGTAGCCCCAAATGCTGAACAAATTGAGGTTGGAATTCGTCCGGGAGAGAAGCTTCATGAACAAATGATTGGGGAGGGTGACTCTGCATCAACATATGAATATAAGGATTATTATAAGATTTTACCCATGATTAATGGCTGGGATGAAGATCTTCATCGAATAAAAGAGGGTAAAAAAGTATCAGAGGACTTTATATATGATAGTGAAACCAATGATCATTGGATGACTGATGAGGAATTAAGCTCATGGATTAATGATAATTCTGAAAAACTAGGAAAAATTTAAAATGATTCCATATGGCCGTCAGTCCATCTCTCAAGACGACATAGATGCGGTTGTATCAGTTTTAAATTCAGATTTTTTAACTCAAGGTCCTGCAGTTCCATCATTTGAGAACGCTGTAAAAAAAATAGTAGAAAGCAAATTTGCAATTGCTGTTAATAGCGCAACCTCTGCATTACATCTTGCATGCTTATCACTTGGAGTTGGTAAAGGGGATTTAGTTTGGACATCTGCTATTACATTTGTTGCTTCTGCAAATTGTGCTCTGTATTGCGGAGCATCGGTTGATTTTATTGATATTGAAGAGCGAACTTATAATTTATGCGTTAATTCATTGGAAGATAAACTAACCAAAGCAAAAACAGCTGGAAAACTTCCCAAGGTAGTAATACCCGTCCATTTGTGTGGCCAATCTTGCGACATGGAAAGAATATATCAATTAAGCCTCAAATATGGATTTAAAATTATTGAAGATGCATCCCACTCAATTGGAGGAAGGTATCATGACAATCCTATTGGCTCTTGTGAATTTAGCCATGTTTCAGTATTTAGCTTTCATCCAGTAAAGATTATTACATCTGCTGAAGGGGGAATGTGTACTACTAATGATCCTGTTTTAGCAAAAAAGATATCATTACTTAGAACGCATGGCATCACTCGAGATCAGAGAGAGCTTGTAAATAATTCTGAAGGACCATGGTATTATGAGCAAATCTCATTAGGTTTTAATTATAGAATGACCGATCTTCAAGCAGCACTTGGATTAAGTCAATTAGATCGCCTTGAACAATTTATTTCCAAAAGAAATCTGATTGCAGATAGATATATAGATGATTTTAATAATTCAAAAATAATTTTTCAAAAGGTGACAGAAAATACTCTATCTGCATATCATTTATTTGTTATTCAAATAGAAGAAATAGATGCAGCTAGATCCAAAAAGGAAATTTTTGAGGAACTAAGAGAGATGGGAATTAATGTAAACCTTCATTACATGCCTGTATATAGGCATCCATATTATCAGTCTTTAAACTCCTTTAAATTTGAAGACTTCCCAAACGCAGAAAGGTATTATTCAACTGCTATAAGTATACCCATTTTTCCAGACCTAGATGAAAAAGACAGACTGCATATTTCTAATTCTATTTTGAGCTTAGTTAGTTGAATGAATATTGCAATAATACCTGCAAGAGGAGGAAGCAAAAGAATTCTAAAAAAAAATATACGAGAATTCAATAATAAACCAATAATTGCTTGGTCTATTCAGGCTGCCCTAGAATCTGGTTGTTTTGATAGGGTGATAGTTTCTACTGATAGCAAAGAGATAGCTAGTACTGCAAAATTATTTGGAGCCGAGGTACCATTTTTAAGAGATAAAAATTTGTCAGATGATCATACTCCTACATTACCAGTTATTTCAGATGCTATTTCACAACTCGAGGATGAGATAGAATTTGCATGTTGCATTTATCCGACAGCACCTTTTGTAAAACCAGATGATATTAGTAAAGGTTTAAAAATCATTATGGAGCAAAAAGTCGATTTTGTTTTTACTGCAACTAAATACAATTATCCAATTCAAAGAGCCCTCAGACTAGATCAAGATGGGACTGTGAGTATGCTGCAGCCAGATCAAGAGAATGTGAGGTCTCAAGATTTAGAGGATACATTTCATGATGCTGGCCAATTTTATTGGGGAGTATCTGATGCATGGTTAGAGGGTAGGCCGATTTTAAATAATTCATGTATTCTAGAAGTGCTAGAATCGCATTCTCAAGATATTGATACAGAAGATGATTGGCGCAAAGCTGAAATTAAATTTAGATTACTGCAACTAGAGGAGTGTTGAGATGATAATTTATTGTACAAACTGTGTAATGCCTGCGACAAAACCCGATTTAAAAATCAATGAAGCTGGCATTTGTAATGCTTGTGAAAGTTTTCAAGAAAGAACTGAAATTGATTGGGATGACAGACGAGCAGAGTTAGAAGCTGTTCTCGAAAAATATAGAAATAACAAAGGAGAAAACTGGGATTGTGTAATACCAGTGAGCGGTGGCAAAGATAGCACATTTCAAGTTGTAAAATTATTAGAGCTTGGAATGAATCCATTATGCGTAACTGCAACAACATGTGCTTTGACTGATGTTGGCAAGGAAAATATAGAGAACATCAAGAAGTTAGGCGTTGATTATGTTGAAATGTCACCTAACCCACTAATTAGAGCGAAGCTTAATAGGATTGGTCTTGAGGAGGTTGGTGATATTTCATGGCCTGAACATGTTGGAATTTTTACCATACCTGTTAGAGCTGCAGTTCAATATAATATTCCATTAATTATTTGGGGAGAAAATTCGCAGAATGAATATGGCGGCCCTGCTGCTGCTGCTGAAAATAATGTTCTTGATAGAAGATGGCTTGAAGAATTTGGAGGATTATTAGGCCTTCGTGTAGACGACTTAATTGATCAAGATGGAATTTCTAGAAGAGATTTAATACCCTACTTCTATCCTGAAGATGAGGAGCTCCAAGCTGTTGGTGTGACCGGGCTTTTCTTAGGTCACTATATTCCATGGGATGGTCTATCAAATGCATTGGTTGCATCAGCTTTTGGTTTTACTGTTTCAGAAAATATTACTTTAGGCTCAATGGTAAATTATGAAAATCTTGATAATTATCAAACCGCTATCCATGAATATTTTAAGTATCTAAAGTTTGGATTTGGTCGCGCTTCAGATCACGCCTCATTGCATATTCGTAGAAAAAGAATAACAAGAGAAACTGGCATGGAGATTGTAAAAAGACTCGATGGGAAGTTTCCATGGGAATACCTTGGACAATCCTTGGAAGAAACATTGAAACCACTCGAAATGACTGTTGAGGAGTTCATTAAAGTATGCGATCAATTTACAAATAAAAAATTATTTAAAAAAGATTCTCAAGGTAACTTATTACGAAGTGAAGATGGGAGTCTTATAAAAATTAATTATGATAATCAATGAGCATCGGAATTATTGACTACGGGGTGGGCAATCTAGGCTCTGTTAAACGCGCAATTGAGTTGGCTGGAGGTGAGACCTCATTAATCAAAAACCCCTTAGATGCTGAAAAATATGGATCATTAATATTGCCTGGTGTGGGGAATTACACAGAATGTTATAACAAACTAAAACAAAATAATTGGGTAGAATTTTTTAAAAATACTTTTGATTCAAATCGATGGCCATTATTGGGTATTTGCGTTGGGATGCATCTACTAATGGATAAAGGTTATGAGGGAGCTTCAGCAGAAAATCCGACATCAGGGCTTGGGTTAATTAAAGGTGTTGTAACCAATTTACTTGATCAAGGTTGTAATCAGCGTTTGCCCCATGTTGGATGGAATTCAATCAATATTTCTCCCAATGAGGAAGTGCCATCTATTTTCACTGGAATTTCCAATAATACTGATTTTTACTTTGTTCATTCATATGGGGTTGTAGTTGAAGAGGCCTCAATGATTTCAGCTTCTGTTGATTATGGAATTGATATAGTAGCCAGTATCTCAAATCAAAACATCTTTGGCACACAATTCCATCCAGAAAAAAGTTCTAAGGCTGGATTGGCTTTATACAAAAATTTTATCAATATTTCTTAATGCTTAAAGTTAGAGTAATACCTACATTGCTTTGGAAAGATTTTGGTCTAGTTAAAGGAATATCATTTGATAGCTGGAGAAGAGTTGGCTCTGTCCTTCCTGCAATAAAGGTTTATAACCGCAGGGATGTAGATGAATTAATCCTAGTTGATATCTCAGCAAATTCTGAAGGAACCAGTTTTGACTTTGAATCATTAAATGACTTCTCCAATGATTGTTTTCTTCCATTAACAGCTGGAGGCGGTATAACTCATGTTAATGACGTTCAAAAATTTTTAGAGTCTGGGGCTGATAAAATTAGTTTGAACACATCAGCATACAAGAATCCACAATTGATCGAAGACATTGCAAAAATATTTGGTTCCCAATGTGTAGTAGCAAGTATAGATGTCAAGAAGCAGGGTAATCAACAATGGAATTGCTATAGTTTGTCAGGAACATTTGATGAGCAAAAAGATGCCATTCAATGGGCAAAGGAAGTTGAGTCAAGAGGAGCAGGGGAATTATTAATTACTTCCATTGACAGAGACGGATCTATGACAGGCTATGATTTAGAGTTACTGAAAGCAATTGTTGATGCGGTTAATATACCTGTTATTGGTTCAGGAGGCGCTGGAAACTATCAAGACATGGTTGATGCTGCTTTATGTGGAGTTTCTGCAGTTGCCTCTGCAAGTATGTATCATTTTACTGAGCAAACACCTGCAGGCGCAAAGTCAGCTATGGCAGAAGCTGGGATAGCCATTAGAGAAAACTTCGTTTAATAAAAATCTAAGTTAATAATTCCTTATAAGGAATTATTTTTGAATCAAAAGGTTATAATAAATCATTAAAATTATAGATAGTTATGCCTCCTAGAATCACTAAAGAAAAAATTGCGGTAATTGGTTTGGGCTATGTAGGCTTGCCTTTGTTAGAGGCTCTTTCAAAAAAATTCAACACTGTTGGGTTTGATATTTCTCGTTCTAGAATAAATCAATTAAAAAAGGGCATTGATATAACTAGAGAAATAAATTCAAGCAAATTAAAAAAACTATCTTTTTCTTTAACCTCTAAAGTTAAAGGTATTGAAAACTGTTCTGTATACATTGTTTCAGTCCCCACTCCAATTAAAAATAATAAACAGCCTGATTTAACCCCAATAAAAAAAGCATGCGAGCTAATAGGAAAGGTTTTGTCCAAAGGTAATTTAGTTATATTTGAATCAACTGTTTATCCGGGCTTAACTGAGGAATATTGTGTCCCAATTCTAGAAAAATTTTCAAAACTGAAATATATCCATGATTTTTCAGTAGGATACAGCCCAGAAAGAATCAATCCAGGAGATAAAAAACATACACTCTCATCCATTATAAAAGTTGTTAGTGGTTGTGATCGTAAATCATTGCAGAGGGTGGATGGCATTTATTCAAAAATTGTTAAAGCTGGAACACATAAGGCCTCATCAATCAAGGTAGCTGAAGCTGCAAAGGT
>Ga0315315_10001150_pt1 | contig 24041 bp, 18 predicted proteins | sample M140m3416metaG_FD_203699 | JGI IMG/M metagenome (GOLD analysis project Ga0315315, IMG submission 203699) | Ammonia-oxidizing marine archaeal communities from Monterey Bay, California, United States - M1 40m 3416 | ecosystem: Environmental > Aquatic > Marine > Intertidal zone | place: USA...
CGCCAGAGCGTGAACACGTCGGCGCGTTCGGCCTCGGTCGCCGCGCGCTCGGACGAGGCGGCGAGCTCGTCCGACTTTAGGATCTGGTAAGAAAGGCACGAGACCTCGAGCGCGGAGACCTGGTCGCTGCGATCGACGCCAGGCATGTTGGCGATAATGTCCTGCGTCTCGCAGTCGAAGACGACGAGCGTCGCGGGCGGCTTGATTGCCATTTCGAGGAGCGCCGCGCGCGCCGGCTCGGGCGGGCGCAGTACACAAAGTAGCGGCGCGCGCGGTACGACTGGTGCCGGCGGCTACGGCTTGCGCGCCACGGGCCAGCAGCAGAGCCGCGCGCGCGCCGGTGGCGGTTGCACGACGAAATGCTCGACGCAGCGATCGCCGCGGCCGACGGGGGCTCGGAGTGCGAAGTCATCGAGCCCTCGGTGCTGGCGCCGAAGCTGGCGGCGATGCTGGCGCGCCCGATGTTCGAAAAGATCGTGGCCGTCTTCGAGGAGCGCGGCAAGGTGCCCAAGCTGTGGCCCGAGCAGCTGCTCTCCGAGACGCTGCAGCGGCTGAACATCGAAGAGGACTACGACGCGACGCGCATCCCCTACGCGGCGTGGGCGCTCCGCAAGTACGCAAACGAGGTGCATGCGGCCAACTCCGCCTTTAACGATGCGCGGATTGCCTTCGAACACGAGCTCGATGAGCAGCTCGGGTCGGACAACCGAGAGCTCCTGAGCGACATCCAGCCGCACATCATCGGCATGGGCTACATCTTCGACAAGCACACGCCGGCAGGCCGGTGGCTCATCGACGCCACGACCAAGCTCTTTGCGAGCGGGCTCTTTGACGTCTCGCCCACCGTGGCCGCGAACAATGGGACGCTGCAGCGCATCGGCGCCGTCCTCGATGCGCGCAAGGACGAGAGCGCCTCGGAGGACGACAGCTCCTCGGAGGGCGAAGAAGAAGACGAGGAGAGCGAGGAGGAGAGCGGCAGCGGCAGCGGCAGCCAATCCGGCAGCGGCTCGAGCGGCAGTCAATTGGGAAGCGGCGTCGACGACGGCTCCGAGCCGGAGCAGGCGGAGCCACGCCCCAAGCGGTCGAAGCGCTAAGGGCTGGGCGGGGGGGGGGGCTGGGCGGGGTGGGATTTATGGGCGCCGAGGGCGGTGAGGGGAAAAGGGTGGGCGCATGTAAGCAATGGGCTTGACCAAACGAAGCGAGCTCGCGCTCGCGCGGCTGCAGCCGCGGCCGAGCACCATACCGGAGCACCTGCGCGGCCGCGTCGCGCGCCTGGCGACGGCGGCCGAGACTCGACGCGAGCGCGTGCGCGCCGAGCTGGCCTTGCTGCGACCGAGGCGCGACGCGCTGCACGTGGCCGGCTTTTCCGTGGCGGCGCCGTCGGGCGAGGCGTACGAGGACTGCGTGCGCCACGCCTTTCGCGACCGGCTGACCCAGGATCTCGACGAGTTGCTGGCCGATTTGCACGAGCGCATCAAAATCGTAGAGGAACAGCGCAAGGGCGTCGAGGCCTTGTACGGTAGGCTCGAAGCTCGTCTAGACGAGCACACGGCGTGGCACCTCACCCGCTCGGGGACCGACGTCGAGGGCTTTGCTCGGCGCAACCCGCGGTCGCAGCCGGCCGACGTCGCGCTCGACTCGGAGGCGCGCTTTCGCGCGGCGCGTTCGGGCCGGACCGTCGGCGAGGAGTTTGTGCGCGCGATGCTCGACGCGCGCATCGGCGGCGAGGAAGGCTCCTCGCCAAAGGAGGCATTTCAGCTGTACGAAGACCTATTCGACGACCTCCGGGACAGCATCGAGGCGATGCTTCCGGACACGGAGCGCCGCTTCGACTTCATCAACGACGTCGACGCCGTCGACAGCGTGACGGTGTCGACCCGGCGGTTTTTGACGGCGTTGCAGCGGGCGCAAACGGCCGGCATTGCGCACACGCCCGACAAGCGGCTCGACGCGGGGTACAAGGACGGCACGGTGCGGCTTCCCGTCGGAAGGGTCTTCGACCCGTTTGCCGAGTCGGCGGCGGTCGTGGATCTCACCTGGACGCGCGAGGGCGAGTCGCTCGCGGAGTCCTTCGAAGTCATCGGCGGGCTCGCAAAGAACTACAGGGCCGCCGACGAGGCCTTTGAGCGCAGCCGGCTGCTCAATCGGCTCGTCGAAGAGGGCGCGCGCGCGCGCGAGCTGCGCGCGCTTGCGGACGACGCCCAGCAGCTGGCCAACGACGCGGGGACGGCGCACAATAACGTGTGGTCGCCAGAGGCGCGCGACGAGCTCCAGGCCAAGGCGAACCTCGCGCTGGTGAACTACGACGACCACGGCCTCTACATTCTCGACCCGCTCCGACGCAAGATTGAGTGCGACCCGCACACGCTGGACGTGCCGCACGAGGTGCTGGACGCCTTTGCCGCCGGGCGAGAGCCGCCGTCGTCGAAGAACTCCTCGGTCCTCGGCTCGGCCGCGTACCTGCGCAGATACGCGCAGCGGGCGCAACGCGTGCGCGCGGCGGCGGAGGACATCCAGGCGGCCATGGCTCGCGTCAAGCAGGTGCAGGTCTACCCGAGCCTCGTGGTGCGGATGCTCACGCACATGACGGCGATTGCCGCGGCGACGTTTTACATTCTCGGCGCGAGCAGGCCGCCGGAGGGGATGGCGCTGGAGCTGGTGTACCGCTTTGCGCAGAGCCCGTTGATGCAAGAGCTCAACGTGCTCGGCGTCGCGGCGGAGGCGCTCTACGTGCAAAAGGCCGGAGAGTGGGCCTTCATGCACGCGCGCGCCGGCTTTCCGCGTCCGGAGCAGTGGGCGCGCATGCAGATGGTCGGCTCTCGTCTGGTGCAAGCCGTCGACCAGTCCGAGAATGCCCAAGCCATCGTGCACCTAAACCGGGCGGCGGAATCCCACTGCTCCGCGCGCGGCGTCTCCGTCGTGGCCGACGCGATGCTGGTCCGCGCGCGGCGGAGCGCGGCGCGACGGCTGTCGCTCGCGCAGCAGCGCGGCGCGCGGGGCTAGAGCGTTGTTGTTGTGCGCGAGCGCGCATGTGTGGGTGTGCACCTTTTCTTGCAAGACGACGCGCACTCGCGCACTCGCGCACTCGCGCACACGGTTGCGCGCGGGGGGTTGTGCGCGCGCGGCCGTCTGCACTATGGCTCGCCGCCGCTCCGCGGGGCTGCCGCTCGCGCCCTCGGGCCGCCCACTGGCAGAATCCGCATCAGGCATGGCGAGGACGAAGCAGACCGCGCGCCCCAGCACTGGCCGGCGCGACATGCACACGATCCCGCGCATGGAGCCGGCGCTGCGCGAGCCGGCCGCGCCCGCGGCGCCCGCCGCGGCGCTCGCCGTGGACGCGGCAAACCACATGTCGAGCACGATGTTGGGACTTACGCACGCGCTCGGCGAAAAGGCAAAAGAGGTCGAGGCCATCAGCGTCAAGCTCAACGAGAAATCAACGGCCGTCGTCGAAAAAGTCGCCAAGATCAAGACGCTGCACGAGGAACTGGCGGTCGATGCCGCCGAGGTCGTGGCCATGCACGCCAAGATGAAAACGTTGCGCGACGAGATGTCGCAGCAGCAACAGCGCATTGGCGCATTCGAGCCGCAGTGGCTGGCGACCTGCGCCCGGGCGGGGGTCAGCGCGGGCGGAACCAAACGCCCGCGCGAGGGGGACACGCCGTAGCCAGCCGCGTGTGTGTGTTCGTGTTCGGTATGAACGAATTGAATACGCGAGAACGCCTCCTAAACACACGCTACACCGCCGCGCCCGCCGCGCCCGCCGCGCCCGCCGCGCCCGCCGCGCCCGAGCGGCGCCGCGCCGCCATTGGCGGCGTGCGCCGGACGTCCATGGGAAGAGCCAGGCGGATCGGCCACCGGTCGCGAGGCACGCCCTCGGTGCGCTGACGCACGTAGCGCTCGGTGGCCTGAAGGTCGTTGCTGATGACCGACTTGATCATGAATGGCGCCGACCGCGTCGTGAAGGAGACGACGTTCTTTAGGTAGGGCGTGAGCACATCGACCCGAAAGGCAAAGTTGAGGTGCTTCCGGCTGGTGACGAGCTGCCACGACGTGACGCCGCCGTTGACGAGGCAGCGCCACTCGACCTTGCCCTTTACCATCGACTGCTCGTAGTAGCCCGCTTCGCCCACCGGCTTTTCGTGCGGAACCAGCAGCTTCCGATCGTCGACGGGGTTTTTGAAGGAGAAGTTCTCCGCGTCGCCCTCGTCGCCGACGACGGGCGAGCCGTCTTCAAAGACGAGGGAGAGGTGGAAGACGAGCGACGACTCGTAGCGGCCCCACTTGTCGACCTCCTCCTTTGGGAGCGCCTCGCGCAACGTGTGCATGATCCACTCCTCGGGGTGCGAGGGCGGCGAAACGCCCTTGGCCTTCCAGTGCTCCTCCACGGGCTTGAGGTAGGCGCTCAGGATGACCTGGTGGCAGCCGGTCACCACGAGGATCGAGTCGCCCGACTGCACGCCCTGCGCGACGTCGATGATCGCGTGCGGAAACGCGCCGCACAGCGTCGCGCGCGAACGGCTGCGCTTCTTCTCGCTGTTGAGGCTGTCGCTCGGCACGTACGGGTTGCCGTGCCGGTCGCACATCTCGTGGTCGATGCACAGCTCAAAGGCGTTTCCAATGCCGCTGAGCAGCGAGTCGCTCAGCGCCGAGTGCTCCATCAGCACGCTCGGCGTGTTCTCGAGACCGGCCTCGGCCAGCACCGACACGGCGCCTGGTCCGTGGGCGCCGAGGCTTCCCAGAGACGGCGGCGGCGCGCCGCCGCCGCCGCTGCCGCTGCCTTCGGCGTGCGGCCGTTTGGTTCCGCGGCCGGGCCGCGCCTTGCAGTCGCCGAGGAGGCCGCGGATGGCGCCCATGGTCTCGTTGAGCTGCTTGACCTTCTTGCCGCGCTCCTCGGCGTACAGGAAGAGCGCGTCGAGGGCGCCGTCTCGCCAGAGACGGAGTATGACCTCGTCATTCTCCTCGCCGTCCCGAGGCGGGGGGAGGAGGTCGCCGCGCGAAAAGTTGAACTCGGCGCCCGTCCCGGGCGCCGTGCCCTCGAGCCGCAGGAGCTTGCCCGTGCTGCGGCAAAACTTGGGTCGGGCCTGCGGCGCGCGCGCGCCCGTCGCCTCTGCCGGCTCCGTGCTCACCACCTCAGCAGCGGCTCCCCCACCTTCAGGCGGCGGCGCCGCGGACGCCGGGTCTTCGGAGCCTTGGCCGCCTTGGGCGCCGTCGGCGCCCTCGGCCGCAACGGGTTCTTCGACCGTCGGCGTGCTCGGGGTGGAGCCGAGCCCTTGGGGCTCGGCGGCTTCGACGCCTTGGTCGGCGGCATTTGCCGCGCTCATGAGCGAGGCGCTTCCGGTGTGCGTTGCGGGGTTTGCGTGTTGCTAGCGTGGGGGGCGCAAGCGGCAGCCGCGGCTGGCGCGCCGAGGCCGTGCGGCAAAACTCCCGCGGAGATAGTGCAAGACCTCTTCTATACTCGGCGCCAACGTGGGACGGCGACTACGCTCACGCGCACGCGCACGCACGCACACCACTCCCCACTGTCCGAGCGCTTTAGGACTGGGAGACCGTCTTGTACGCCTCGATCTGTTGAGCGAGGCGCCCGTCGAGGTTGTTGTTCTTGAGCAGCGAGGTGTAGTGGTCTGCGCGGGCGCCCGCGTCAGTGGCGGCCGGGCGGCCGGGCGGCCGGGCGGCCGGGCGGCCGGGGTTGGAGTTTGAGGCTGCGGACTCACGCTGGTTCATCCACGGAATCGGCTTGAAGGCGTCGGGCGACGCGCCAATGAGCGCCGCGCTCCGCTCCGTCTCGTTGAGGTCGTCCAGCGTCAGGCTCGCGCCGCCCTCGGCGTCGATCTGAAGGCTCGTGTCCTCCTCGAGCGGGCGGTTGGCCTCTTGCAGCGCGGCGAGGTCGTTGCGCAGCGCCGCCGCCATCAGCGGCGCGGCCGACGGGTACGCCGACCTAGCGCTAGGGGAACCGCCAGGACGAATGGACATGTCGCTTTCTCATCCAGAGCCGGGGGGGGCGCGGGGTTATGTGGGCGGGCCGCGGCGACGCGGCGTCGACCCCGCGCCAAAGGGGTCCAAGGGCCATATCACGCCACGCGCTACACGCTACACCCCGGCTAGTCGAGCGCCTCCCAACAGCTGGGCTCGAAGGCGAGCCGCAGCAGCTGCACGCAAAAGCTCGCCTGCCCCTCGAAGACGCGGCTCTGCAGCTGGCGCGAGTCGCCGTCCATGTACTCGACGCGCACGCTCGCATTGAGCACAAAGGTGCGCGTGTCCACGATTCCGTCGCCGTCGGGCGGCGCGACGCGCACGCGGCGCTGCTCCGACGCGCGAGGGATGAGCTTCGGCGCGATGATGGACGTCATGCCGCCCATGCCGCCCAGCACGCCGTCGTCCTCGTAGACGAATGCGGCCGGAAAGGCGAGGCCGACCTCCGGCGACAGCACGCACTCCGTGCTGTGCGCTCCGGCGCACGCGAGGGCGCGCTGCCGCGCGCGCGCCGGCGCGCCGGCGGCGCGAGAAATGGTAAAGTGCGAGCACAGGGTCTTGGCGTAGACGACGCTGCGGTTCCAAAAGACGCAGTCGGGCGGCGCGTCGTGCGGCGCGTCGAGGTCCTCCGAGGGCCAGTGCGAGAGCAGGGCGTCGTCGTCGTTGACCTTGATCACAATCGGCGGCGCAGCATCCTTGTCGCCCAGTCGGAACCAGCTTCCGCCCGTGAAGAGCAGCGCCGCGCCGAGGCTCGCGGCGCCGCGCGACATCGAAACGGGGCGCGGCTGCATTTGGGGGCCGAAATGGATGCACGCTAGCGCCGGCTGCGGCTCGCGCGCACGAGCGGCACACCGCAGACGGGCCCACTCCCTCTGGCATGTTTGGCCTCACGGCCGAGCAGAAGCTCCGAATGGAGGCGCGAGAGCGGGAGCGCGCCGCCGCCGTCAAGCTCAAAAAGCAGCAAGACGCCAAGGAGCGCAAACGGAAGCGCGAGGCCGAAAAGGCGCGCCTCGCGCAGTACGAGGCGGCGTCGGCCGCAGCGACCGCGGAGTCGCCGCCGCAACCGGAGCGCGACAGCCCCGAGGTCAAGGCGCAAAAGGCGGTGGACGCCTACCTCGACGCACCGCCCTTTTTCGGCTCGTCCAATTACGACGACCACGACGTCATCGTGGACATGTGCAAGGGTCCAAAGCACAAGCTCCAGGTCAACAAGCACGCGCGGCCGTGGCAGTATGGCACGCACGACGCGAGCGCGGTGGCGCGCCTCATCGGCACGGGGCTCTGGCACCCGGTGGGCATCATGCCCAAGGACCACGCGCTGCTGATCAAGTGCATCGGCGAGCGCGAGATCGCCGAGGCGATTGCCACCGAGAAGCGCATCGCCGAGGCCACCAACGCCGGCGAGCTGCACGCCAAGGCCGAGGCGGAGCGCCAGGCGCAGGAAAAGGCGCGGCGCGAGGCGGACCTGCGGCGCGGCCGCGAGCCCGACGACGAGGCGCACGTGCTCTACCTGCAGCAGCTGCTGGAGCTTCCAAACGTCGACGGCGTGGAAGCGTTCCTCGAGGTCAGCACGCGCTGGCCCGACCTCGGCCCCGCCTGCGGCCTCTCGCGCGCCGAGCGCGTCTTGCGCGTCGTGCACATCCGCGCCGACTGGGACTGGCAGGCCGTCGCGCCCGAGACGCCGGGCGTGCAGGTGCCGCGGCCGACGGACGAGGCCCAGCGGCGCGAGGGCGCGGCCGTCCTCGAGGAGCTCCGGAAGCGGCAGTTTGCTGCGCCGTAGGCGCGAGAACGTGTAGCGCGGTATATTTGTTCTACACATTACGTTTCACGTCTCCTCTAGGGCCGGCCGCCGCGTCCCGCACACGATGCGCACAAACCCCAACAGCTCGCAGTGGCAGAAGAAGCGCGACGCGCGCGGCGCGGCGGCGCCCTCCTCGGTCGTCGGCACGCGCGCCCTGCGCGGGCGCGGGCCCGCGGCGAGGGCCGAGTGCGCCACCACCAGCTGCGGGTACTCGCGCAGCGAGGCGTGCATGGAGTGCTCGGCGAGGCGCTCGATGGCCGCGCACACCCACTGCGGCGTCTTCTCGTCGGCGCGAATGGAGACGTGCGTCCTGGTGCAAATCGAGCAGGCGCCCGCGCCCAAGGGCTCGAGCCACTGGCGGTAGCCCATTTCGACCCGGTCGGCAAAGGCCGGAAAGAAAATGTCCACCACACAGGCGTGGGCGGCGTCGTGCAGCTCCTCGTGCCAGCGAGTCGTGACGCGCGTCGCGAGCTGCTCGGACGTGACCCAGCGGTCGAACACGCGCGGCACAAAGTCCGACGGCAGCTCGACGACGGTCGAGCGCACGAGCACGGGCTCGGCCTGCTCGTTGTTCTCCGCCACGTCGCTGCCGATCTGGCGGATGGTGCGCCGCTCGCGCTCCGCCACGTACCGGTCGAGGCTGAGATCCGCGCGCACGCGCCACATTTCCGAGGGCGAAAGCGCGCAGGGGACGCGGACGACCCCCTCGCGCATCTTTGAAGCGCTGTTGTGATCCAACGACCTTACGCAAGCGAACCGACGCCTAGCGACTACACGTGTGCACGCTCCCTCGCTGCGGCGGCTTGCGCCAGATCCGCTCGGCAAAGACGTATTCGCACGAGGGCACGTACGTCGCCATGAGGCGCGCCAGGCCGACTTCAAACGCCTGCGCGCGCTTGGCCGCTGCGGCGCTCTGGCGCCACCTGCGCAGCGCAAAGGCGCTCTGGCTGCGCTTTCCCATTCGACCGGCGACGTCCTCGTGCGCGTGGTTCTCGTCGAGGTTCCTTCTGCGGGCGACGGTCGCTTGCTTCCTCGTCAGCTCCATGTTCGCGAGGTCCTTTGCACCCCCGGCCTTTGCGATGTTCTGCTGCTCGGCCACGTACTGCGCCTTGAGCTCGGCCACCGACGCCTCGACCGAGATGGTCTCCCTGGCCCACGCCCGCTTGACCATGTGGATGAAGTACCAGGCGTGGAGCACGCGCCGCCGGCGGTGCATCGCCTCCTTGTTCGGGGGCACGGCGCCCCCGAACGCCCCGCGCCGCTCCGCCTCGTTGAGGTCGGCGTCCTTGCCGAGGTCGGTCGCGAATGGGTACTCGGGGTCCTCGTTCCACTCGGCCAAGGCAGGGTCGGTCACGAACGTCTCGCGGCGCGCGTACTGGCGCGCGAGCGCCCAGAGCGTGGGCAGCACCTTGGCGACCAGCGAGTTGTAGCCAAACCCCCACGTGTGCGGCTCCCCGTTCCACACGTTGGCTCGCCAAATGGCGTCCCAGTCGCGGTACAGGGCCAGCAGCGAGCGGATTGGCTCGGCCTCCGAGCTCGTGTTGAAGAGGCGGTCCAGGTCGTCGAGAAACACCCGGCACGGAGTGTAGTTCTTTTGCGGGTTGCTCTCGTCGTGGAAGACGACGAGCGGCAGCATGTGAACGCCGTGTCTGTCTATGGACAGGCACGCCACCGCGTCGCCCAGGTCGGTCTGCACGTCGTTCACGTCGTCGTTTGAGTCGGTGCAGATCGTGCCCGCCCTTTGCTGGACGAGCAGCCAGGTCTTCTCCGACATGTTCAACGCACGGAGGATGCTGAGCGCGGACCCGCTGTAACTGTCGCGGCTCTGCTGCGTCACGTGCCCGAAGATTGCGGCGAGATAGTGGGGGGCGCCGCCGCGGAAACCGTTGCCAGCGAGCCAATTCTCCTCCAGCTGCTCTTCGCTCACGACGTAGGGGTTCATCGCCTTCTCGGCGTAGTGAAGCACGTCCACGCACCAGCTCGGCATGAACTCGGTGTTAGGGCTAGAGGTCTTGCGCCGAATGAGCACCTTGGCGCACCAGTCGGTGAGGCAAAACTCGACATAGTGCGGGTAGTCCACCCAGAGGCCGTCGAACCGCAGGAGGCTCAGCGCCAGGCCGTTTGACCCCTTGGTGAGCAGGCGCTGCTCGAGCGTAAACTGCGCGTCGATGACGCTCCGGCGGTGGCTCTCGGAGAGCACGTCCGTGGGCATGAAGACGTGCGTCGCGTTGTGCGCGGCCTTGGCCAAGAGGACGCCGTAGTAGTCGGCGTTGCTGCAGCGCCACCCTTTGTCCTTCAGCACGGTGAAGTCGGGCTTGTACTCGTCCGGCCAGCCGGAGAGGAACGGGTTGCTCTCGAGGTCGAGCAGGAAGTCGAGCCACCCCGTCGGCTGAAAGGCGATTTCAAACTCGCGGAGCGCAATCACGAGCGTCATGCGGATGCCGCGAGCGATCATCTCGACCCCCCTCGTCGCCTCGGGCTTCAGCCGCCGGTGATCAGAGGGCCAGTAGCACACTTTGTCGAGCGTCTCCACGTTGATCGGAAAGTCCCGAATGTACAGCTTGGCCGCGTTCATCCCGTTGTCGTACGGCCACTCGAGTCGGATCATCGTCTCGAAGATGTGCACGAGCGCAGTCGTCGTAATCTCCATGGCCGCCACGACGGTGATGAAGGATTCGACCTTCCCCATCTCCTTGAACTGCGACTCGAAGAAGCGCATCGTGCCGGAGACTGTGCGCTTGGTCCACGATACCAGATCGGGGCCGTTGTGGACGAGCGGCCTTCCCTTGCAGAGCTCGTACTGGTCCAGCTGCGCAATCCGCGCCGACGGGTGGTAGGGGCCGAGCGCCGCGTGGAGCGCCGGCGTCAGGGGCAGGCCCATCGCCTCCTCGAGGCTCTGCGTGAGACGCGGCAGGTTCTTCTGGATCCTCGACGCCGAAGACTGGCGGTTGCCGGTGCATTCGATGCGCTTCCAGAGGGTCACAAACTCGCAAGCGGCGCCTCGCACGTACGAAGCGACGGGCGGCGCCGTGTCCCTGTCGGGCAGGAAGCGAACCTTGAACGGCGTCCGAAACACCGGGTCGGCCGTGCTCGTCCACTGAATCGCCATGCTCTCCACGCCCATGTGCGGCGGGAACCGCGGATTGGAGGCCTTGGGAGCTTCGACAATCGACAGCGTCGTATTCGACACGGGCAGCTGGATCCGCTCCGGCCGCGCCTTGAGCCGATTGGAAACGGCGGGAGCCTCGTTTCCATTCGCGTACGACGGCCTCGCAGAGGTCGCGTCGCGCCACCGCGTGCGCCACGCCTTCTCCTTCCACGAGGGTTCGATGGCGATCATGATCGTCACGATCCGGGCCTCGAAGGCCGCGTTCGAAAAGAACCGGTTTCCGACGCGCGCCGTCGCCGTGCTAGGTTCCACGGCCCTCAGAGCGCCCGTGTAGTACGAAGTCCACGTGGCGATCAGCCCCGTCTCGCCGCCGATCGTCTCGCGCGCGATGCGCGACAACATCGGGTCGTCTCGCACGGTGGTGGTAAACACCTGGAGCATCATGTCGACAGTCTCGTCGCAGACCATCACCGGCCACGCCGCCCGGAGAGTCGACTCGAGGAACAAGGTCAGCTTCGACACGGCGCCGGCCAGCAGCACCGCCTGGCGCAGGAAGCGGCAATCCTGCAAACGCTCGAGTTCCGTCTGCGTTTGGTCCAGCGGCTTCGGTTTGCGGAAGCCGTCCTCGTAGAGGATCTTCTCGGCGCCGTCGGCCCACTTTGTGGCAACTTCGACTAGATGCGCTCGAGCGGCGGCCGGAAGCCCCGGGTCGTGCGGTCCGAGGGCCGCGTGGGCGGCGGCGCACAGCCGCTGCCGCACGTCGACGCGCAACCTGTCCAAGAGCGTCCGGTACGCTTCCTTGACGGGGTCCGTCCGCTCGATCATCGTCCTTAGAGTTTCGATCGAACCGTCCGGTTCGTAGAGGTGCCGCGGTTCGAAAAAGTAGTCTTCGGCGTGTTTCGATCTGTAATCCTCGGGCAACGCCTCGTAGGCCCTTTTGAAGGCGGCCGCGGCCTCGATCAGAACCTCTTGTTCCTTCTCCCCACTGAACCACGAGTGCAAGAGGTCCTTGCGCGCGAGCTCCGGCACGCCATCGGCGGCGTAGTCAAAGGTGCTGTCGTAGTTGGGGAGCAGGTAGACTCCGGGGCCGAGCGCGCGCGGATACTTAAGAAGGCCCTCCTTGCAGACCGCGGTGTCGCCGCCCTCTGTCGCCAACCAGCCGTGGACTTCGGTTCGCTTCCAGGCCATTGGTGCGCCGTGCGCGCGCGAGACACGCGCGTACCGAACGCGAGCCGCAGCCGGCGGGGGGCGCGACGATTTTTTTTTATACAATAGCGCCGCACTAACACTCTCGCGTTATCATTGAACACGCGTGCACTACTTCAACGCGGCGGGCGGTTCTTCCCACACCGACTGCGCGCCGCTCGCCAGCCGCACCGCAAACTCGTCTCGGTATCCCGAGTAGATGCGCCCGAGCGCGTTCGTGCCGCAAAACGTCCGGTGGTCCACGCCCATCGCCTCGTCCGTTCCCACGAAGACAATCGGGTGGTCGCGCGTGCTCATCAGCAAGCGCACCACCTCTGGCGAGGCTCGCAGCTTGGCGTCGATGCCCTCGATGACGACGGGCACGCTCGAGCCTGCGGCCGCAATGTAGCGCTCAATGTCGTTGTAGACCCGGCCCTGGATCCGCAGCGGGTGCTCGATGTAGTGCCAGGCCTCGCGCGCATTCTCCAGCTCGGGCGCCCACACAATCGGCCGCCCGGCGTCCTTGCACGCGGCGCTGATGGCGCGCGTGTCGTGATTCAAGGCGGCGCTGACGATTCGGTAGGGCGCCCAGCCCGGCAGCTCGTCGGCATAGCTCTCCAGCCCGGGCGTCGCGAGCACGACCGGTCGCTGCAGCCGAGAGAGGTAGAACATCGACTCCGTCAGCGACGCGGGAAGCTCGGCGAGCAGCGGCGGCGGGCGCTTGCCCAGCGGCGGCGCCACCGGGCCGGGCAGCATCGGCAGCTTGCGCATCGTGCGCATTCGCGCGCGCTGCGGTTTGTCTGGTGTGCGCATCCCCCGGGCAAATGCCGCAGCCGGGCGCGCGCGCTCTCCCCTCCCGCCCCGGTTCGAGTCGCGGGAGCGCTTACGCCGACTTTCGAGGGAAAGGAGCGGACGAGGCTCTTCCGCCCGTCGAAGGCCTCGAGGCGGCAGGCCTCTTGGTTGTACTCGCAGATCTTGGCGTCGCCGCCCGCGAGGCGCACGAACTCGACGATCCGCTCCAAGAGCTTGCGCGAGGCGCGGCGCGCCGGGCTGAAGACGACGATCTCGTGGCCGAACGTGAGCGCCATGCACGCGCAGAAGATGGCCTGCGCGCCCACACGCGGTCAGCGTCGCGCAGGGGCCTAGGTGGCGCGACGCACAATCGAAAATGTCTTGCCGAAGCGCCGCGGCGTGCTGATCAGCACCTCCGAGTTGCAGCGCTCCCAGCCGTGCTTGGCCATGATCTCGGGCTTGCGCGTCGCCCAGTCCTCGCGGTAGAGCACGCGCCCGCAGGCGCGCACGAAGGCTTGGTGGAACTCGAGTTGCTGCGCCGATCTGCTCGGGGAGCGCCGCTTGGGCTAAGCGTAGAGCGTGCGTGTGAGTGTGTATTCCAAGTAAAGCGCACCGCTCAAACCCGCGCTGGTCGACGCGCTTCAGCAGCCGGTCCAGCGTGCGCATGTTCACGTCGCCCCGGTACTCGTCGCCCGGCAGCCACTCGCCGAGCTGCTGCCGCTCGTCGTCGTTGAGCGCCACGCGGTCCGCGTTGATCATCTCGTCGGCCATCTCGGCCGCCGACTTGAAGGCCATGCGCTCGCGCCGCGCGTCGCGCGCCTTGCCCACGTCGGCGACCAGCGCATCGAAGCCCTGCGAGAGCCCCTGCGCGAGCTGGAAGGACTCCTCGTCCTCCGGCTCCTCGTCCTGGTCGGCGCAGTCGAAGCACTCGAAGCCGGGGTCGGCGGCGTCCCGGGCGGTCGCCTCGACCTCCATGGGATCGTCGGACATTGCGGGGAAAAGGGGGCAAACGCGCAGCCCGGGCTCCTTAAAGACGCACGCGCTACTCTATGCACCGCGCGCGCACACGGGCTAGCGTTCGGAGCTCACAGCTCGTCCACATCGACCGTCTCGCCGACGGCCTCTTCGAACTCGCCCTCGAGACCGCGGCAGAGGGACGCGGTGTGCGCCTCGATCGAGAACGGAGCCGTGTGGTCGGTCTCCACCACGCCCTCGAACTCGGCGTCAACGGCGGCGTCGAGCTCGTCGGCGTACGGACTCTTGGTTGATGATTTGCCTCTGAACATCTGGCGCATGCCGGCGCCCGCACCCTTGATCGTGTCCAACGCGCCCTTGGCCGCCTTGGCCGCGCCCTTGGCCGCCTTGGCCGCGCCGCTGCGAGCGAGCTGGTGGGCCGCGCCGGACTTGAGGATCTTGTCGAACTTGAACGTCGCGCCGTTGGCCTTGTAGAGCTTGGTCAGGAGCAGCGTCGCGCTCCAGAGCGTCATGAGGTCGGTGTGCATCGGGCCAAAGAGTTTGGCGGCCCCTTCCGCGCCGATGCGGTTGTCCTGCATCGCGCCCGCGCGAACCCCCGCCAGAAGGTCGGCGTGCTTGAGGTTCATCCACCCCTTTGGCGCGCCGATCATCAGAAGCAGGTCGTTGCGCACCTCGATGTCCTCTTCGGTGTCGCCCGCGAAGGCGCAGGCGCGAAGGAGCAGCGCTGGGACCAGCAGCGGCTCGCCGTCCGTCAGGGCGCCCACCTGCACGTAGTGGTCGGGGTAGTGCTCGAATTGGTCGCCCTCCGCGTTGCTCGCGCCGAGCGAGCGCCGCCCGGTCTTTCCGACGGTCAGCTCGCTTGCGTACGTGTCGGACTGTTCGCCATCGCCCTTGGCGGTGCGCTTGTGGTACATTGCGAAGCGCCGGCGCGCCATCCAGAGCGTGTGGCCGTACTGCGCGGAGTATGCCTCCACCTGCGCGCCTTGCGTGATGGCAACGGGAACCACGCGCGCGCCGAAGATCGAATCGACCTTGTCGGCGTCGAGCTTTTGGAAGCGCCACTCCGTGACCGCGTCGGGGCGGCCCTCGTTGAGGCCAAAGGGCGCGTACAAGAACACGTCCGTCGGCGAGGCCACCGCGGGGACGACCGCGAGCATTCCGAAGACGCCCATGTCCGCGTCCTTCGATTCGGCCCTGACCACCGTGCCACTCGGCTGCATCAAAAAGGGCCGCATCTTCATCTTCTTGGCGGCGGAGACGTCCTTGATCTTGCCGTGCGCGAGCGCCATCGTCACGGCGTTGTTCGCCCTGTCGTTTCCGATGACGCTCATCACGAGGCTGCTCGCCTCGGTCGCCGTACCATCGACCATCGCGTAGCCGATCACGTCCGTCGGCATAGTCTCGCTGAAGACGTTTTCAAAGACGAGCGCCTTCTCCGCCATCACGGGGCGCGCCATCGCCTTCGGGGCGGCCGCGCCGACGCCGACGTAGCCCGGAAAGGAGTTGGCGAACGCGTCGTCGACAAAGACCGCGTCGGTGGGCCGGCCCATGGGCTTGTAGGACATCCAGCTGTTCTGAGCAGCCGAGGTCCACCGGTCGTTCGGCTCGCGCTTCCACGAAGCCAGCGCGATCGCCGGCGACTGCTCGTCGCTGTAGAAGACGTCGAACACCGGGTGCGACGTCTGCGCTGAGTCCTTGGCCGTCAGCACGGCGTCGAGCTTCGCCTCCGTCGGCACCGGCGCGCGCGGGCGGCGGTCGCCGAAGACCTCGGCGACGACCGACCCGCGCGCGGCCGGCGTCGCGCCGATCACCGGGCGCGGGCGGCCGGCGGGCGGCGGCCGCAGCCGGGTCGGGGTGATGGTGCCGATGGTGGCGGTGGTCGCGCCGGCGGCGGCCGCGCCGGCGCGCGCCGTGTGCTCCACGCGCACGCGCTCGAGGAGCTCGGGCCGCATGCGCACCGCGTCGGAGTAGAGCGACGGGGCCGTTGCGCCGACGCAGCAATCGTCATCGTCGTCGTAGTGGCGGTAGGGCGGCGGCGCCGACTCCGGACGAGCGCGCAGCGACATGACCTCCGCGCGCCCCCCCCTTTGTACTAAGCGTGCGCGCGCGCGGGGCAAATTAAGGCGCCGCCGCTACTGCGCATTTTTCCGGCCCGGGGGTGTGCGGGTAGGGAGGGGATGCAGACCGCCCCCGGCGCACCGGCCGAGGACCTCGTGCCCGAGGGCCGGCTCGCGCGGCTGCACACGGGCGACGCGCGACGCCGACTGCTGGACGCGGCGCTGCGCGCGCCGCTGGGCGCCGACCCGTCGAGCCCCTCCACCGTGGTGCCCGAGTGCTCCGAGGAGGCGCTGGAGAGCGCCGGGCCCTTTGGCGTCCTCTCGTCCGAGATTGTCGGCAGCATCTTCGCGACGCTGCTGCGCTTCCGGCGCGACCCGCGCAGCGGCGCGCGCCTCCACAAGTTTGCGCTCAACGCGGCCGAAGACGTGCTCGGCCTCGCGTGCAGCTGCCGGTTCTTGCTCTGGGTCTTTCGGTCGGCGTGCACGCCGCTGCGGCTCGAGGTCGTCGGCCGCTGCTGCACCTCGGTCACGCCGGCGCGCAGCCGGCGCGACGGCGAGGCGCAGCCGTACTACAACCAGGTGATGCGCGAGGAGCGCTCGCGCTTCCACCTCCGCGTCTTCGAAGGGGCGGTGAACGCGCTCGTGTGCCACTGCACGGGCGAGCACTGCCAGGGCGCGCGGCGCGCGCACAATCTGATCATCGGCGCGCCTTCGCGCGCGCGGTCGGGGGCGACGCAGCGCGCCGTGGGCGAGCAGCGACCGCGCGTCAAGGTCATGTGGCGGCTGCGCAGCCGCCGACTCGCGGCCGCCGGGGAAGGGAGCGCCGCGGCGCTGGTGTTGGAAACGGAGGAGGTCGCAGGGGGCGGCGCCTCGATTCGCGAGGCCGCGGTCGCCGCGCTGGCGGCGCAGATGCGCCGCCCCCCGTCGCTCTTCGGGCCGGCGGGGTACCTCTCGGGCCAGCTGTCCGGCCGCGGCACGCACGACGGCGAGGCGCTCGAGCGCGCCGTCAGCGGCGTGCTGGTTGTGGAGGACGCGCCGCGCAGCGAGGCCACGGCGCACTTTGAGGCGCGGCCGACGCACGCCGTGACGCTGCACTCGAGCCCGGCGAGCGCGCGCTGGGACATGCTCTCGGTGACGCAGCTGCGCATGAGCCCGTGCGGCGACTGGCTCGTGACCGTCGCGTCGACGCTGGCGCTCCCGAATAACGACGCGCACGACACCGCGGGCCGCTCCGAGGTGCGCGTCTTCTCGCTGCGCCAGTGCGCGGGCTCGCTCTCCAATGTCGGAACCGCGCTCGACGCCGACTTCGGCGGCCTTGCGTCGGATCTCCACCGGCTTCACGACCTCGACCTGCGGTGCGAGGGGCACAGCCACATCGACGCCTGGTTCCTGCGCGGGGGCATGGAGCTCGCCGTGCTCGACTGCTCGGACGCGCGCCGCGGAATCAACGTCCGCCCCGTGCAGGACGACCACGTCGGCGAGCGCGGCTTTGCGCGCAAGCCGGTGCTGCACCGCTACACGCGCTTCCCAGAGTCGCCGGCGCGGCCGCACGACGCGAGCACCTTTCGGCACCTCGAGACGGTCACGGCCTTTGCGCGCATCCGCGGCTGGCGCACCGTGCTCTGCGACCACTCCGTGGTCGACTCGGCCGTGTCCAGCTCGGGGACGGGCGTCGTCGCCATCTGGGCCTGGCAGTACTCCGAAAACCCGTCGGGATACGGGTTCAACGTGCAGCACTACGACCTAGCCGCGCGCGAGTGGGAGACCGTCGTGCGGTCGAAGACCCCGTCGTACGGCGGCGCGGGCGAGGTCATGGGCGGGTACACGCCGCGACGCTGCGCGCTGACGCCGCACAGCGACACGGCCGTGCTGCTCATGCACATGTCGACGTCGCAGGCCGTGCGGATTGACATCTACTCCCGCAGCCCGCGCAGCGCCAAGGGCTACATTGGCAGCGAGGAGGGCGACATCAAGGCCGACGGGTGCCTGTCGCGCGACTTCGGGCCGCCGTTTCTCTGCGTGCGGACGCTCGCCATATCCTCCTCGATCCAGATGCCGGTCTCCTTTCGACCTTCCGGCTGCTCCGCCACCGTGTCGCCGTGCGGCCGCTTCGTGGTCTTCGTCTTCAAGTCGCCGTCGACGCACGCCAACAGCTCGGGCGGGCTCTACGTGCTCGACCTCGGCGAGGAGCCGTTTGCGCGCTCGCTCTCGACGGTGTGGATCCCGGCGCTCTCGTACGCGCTGCCCAAGACGATCGCGTGGAGCCGCGCCGGGATGTGGCTCCAGACGCACACGGGCGTGTTGCTCGTGGGCACCCAGCTGTGAACGCGCGTGCGCGGTCGCCGCGGTGGGTTTGCTCGTGTGCACGGTTCTATTTCCCCCCCGCAATGGGCCCCTCCCCCGCCGCCTGCGCCGCGTGCGGCCGGCGCAACACGCACGCACGCACGCACGTGCGCGGCACGAGCCGTCGTTGGATAAGCCCGCGCCGCCGAGGGCTGCACTAAGGGCGACCGCCGCCGACGCCACCCCCTCCATCACCGACTCCACCACCCACGGCGGCGCGATGCAGTCGCAACCCAAGGGGGCAGAGACTTCCGGCTTTCTCTACAACGACGGCAACGCCCTGGGCTTGGGCGGCGACTCGCGGGCGAATGAGGGGCACACCGGCAGCATCATTGACGTCTTCTCGTCGAACAAGATGATCCAGGCGACGCCCTTCTCGGCGGGAAAGGGCTGGATCGGCGGCTGCCAGACCGTTCTGTACTTCATCTTCTTCACCGTAACCATGTTCATGACGGGGATCATCGCGATTCAGAAGCTCTTCGACGAGGACGACGTGTACGCCGAGTCGGCGACCGGCTGCGCCGCGGGCACGCTGTCGGGCGCCGCCCTCAAAGACGGCACCACCTGCTGCGCCGACTCCTCCAACAACTACGCCTGCCACAAGTACTTCAACTTCGAGGAGCACGTCACCGCCGCCTTCACGCTCCTCGCCGTCCTTCCGTGGATTGCGTGGGTCGTTGGTCTCCTCTACTACGGCTGCTGGTGGAAGCCCATGACGAGCCTCGGCGGCTTCAACGCCATCGTGCTCACCGTCTACTACGCGCACCTCATCATCATCGTGCTCTGCTGCGCCGTCGTCTACTACTGGATGTCGGAGGCCGACGGGTACAACTACACAATGCACGCCGACACGGCCGGCGTCGTTTCGAAGATCCCGATCGGAGTCAACGACGGACGCACCAACGCGGTCAAGGACGATCGGCACGACGACTTCTTCGCCGCGTGCTTCTTCCTCAACGCCATCGTCCTCGCGGGCGCCATCGCCTTCCCGCTCACCGGCCTCGCGCTTCTGGCGGACCCCGACGACGACTTCGAGACGCCGCTGTACAAGATGGAGGGAGAGAACTACCGCCTCAAGCGCCCGAGTGCTTACGGGAAGAAGATGGGCCGCACGTAGCGCGGCGCAGACATATGGGCGCGGTCTCCGCGGCAGCGCGCGACAAGGCGGCGCGGCAGCACTGTAGCGTTCGCGTGGAGCCGTGTGGGAGGGGTCGGATCGCGTGCGGTGCGTAGGGGTGCGTAGGGGTGCGTGCGGGAAGGGTCGCCCACCGTCTAAAAAACACACATATTACCCGCCGACTCCGCCGACGGCGCCTACGCGTGAAAGTGCCCCGGGTACGCGAGCCCGCGCGCCGCCAGCTCCACCTCGCGCGAGTCGGTGCCGTCGGGCATGGCGCGGCCGACGCCGAGGCCGGCGTCGCTCCCCTCGGGCGAGGGAGGCGCGCCCTCGATGGCCTCGAGGGCCTCGACGTGGAGGCGCGAGTCGGAAAAGTGGTCGTGGCTCACGCGCCGGCGCGCGCCGAGCGACGCCTCCCGCACGACGACGAGCGCGGGCCCCGGCGGCGGACGCGCCGTCGACCGGGGGCGCGGCGCCGGCGGCTTGGCGAAGAGCTGCCCCTCAAACTCGCGCAGCCGACGCACGACCGAACGCCACTCGTTGACGGCGGCCCAGTTGTCGCTCACGACGTTGAGCGAGCCGAAGACTTTGGCGAAGCTGTTGCTGAGCTTGACGAGCGTGCCGAGCGTGATCCGCTGCGCCGGGTCGTCGGCAAAGAGCAGCGGCGCCGCGACGAGGTACGGGAAGAGGATCATGACCTGGTCGAAGGCGGTGAGCCACACGTTGAGCACGAAGAAGTTGCGGAAGAGCGCGTGGTAGTTTTGCGCGAGCTCCTTGAGCGTCAGCGAGAAGAAGAGCAGCGGGCTCGTGCACGCGCCGCCGCGCAGCGTGCGCCGCGCGCTCGGCGCAGTCTGCGCGCCGGCCGTCGAGCGGGGGGAGCCGTCGCGGCTCGAGTGCCCCGACGACTCGCCGAAGAGCGAGTCGGGCGAGGTCTCGAGGATGACGAGGTCGCGCCGCAGGCCCGCCTCGACCTTTTGGTTGTTCACCTCCAGCTCGACGAGCTTCTTGCCCGCGATCATCGCGCCCGTGAGCCCGACGCCCGCGGCGAGGTAGGCGACGACGAGCAGCCAGTAGTCGCGCAGGAAGGTGACGTCCATCGGCGGCGGGATGGTCTTGCTGAGGTCGAGCAAAATCGGCACGAACACGATCAGCGTGAACATTGCGTCGAGCAGCAGCCCGAGGCAGCCCTGCAGCGCCACGCAGAAGCGCTGCGTGTCCTCGTGCAGCCGCTGGGCGCTGCCCTCGATCGGGTCGGATGAAACGTCCCACGCGTCGAGGTAGCTGCGCATGAGCGCCACGCGCCAGGCCAAGGCCCACGCCGAGCGCACCCAGCGCGAGGCGGGGCTCGCAAAGACGAGCGGCAGCACGATGCCGCCGAAGCTCGCAATCTGCGCCCAGACCTCGGCGCGCAGCGCGCCGAGGTCCTCGCCCTCCTCAAAGGCGCCGCTGCCCGCCTCGACGAATTGGTGCTGGAGCAGGTCGTAGAACTCGTTGTACCACGAATTGAGGCGCGCGCTCGTCCAAGCGGCGAACGCGGAGTAGCCGACGACCACGACGAGCCCGAGCCACGCGCCGAGGCAGGTGCGCGCGCCCGAGTCGCGAAAGAACTGGACGAGCATCCGCGCGCGCCCGCCAGCACGTCCGCCCGCCGCCGTTCCTCGCGCCGTCGGCGGCGCGGCTAGCGCTCGCGCGGCTGCCGCTCGCAACCCCGACGGCCTCATCCAGGGGCGCGCGGCCCGAGCGCGCGCGATGGCCGGCCACGGCGCCGGAATCTTCGAGGCGCTGCAGCGGGGCGGGGTCGCAGGCATTGCGCAAAACCTCCACGACCAAATTGCGGCGCCGACGCCGCTGGTGCGCGACTCCGTCGACCTCGACTACGTGCGCGAGGTGGGCGAGCCAATCTTCGCGTTCCCCTCGGTGCTCGACGAGCCGCGCGACCGCTCCGCGCGCAACTACGTCATCGTCGCCATCGACAGCACCGGCACGACGGGCTACTTTTGGGACTACAACGAGGCCGAGAACCGCGAGCACAACTGCCGGCGCATGCGCAACGGCATGAACCTCAGCGCCTTTGAGGATTGCGACTTTTACTTTGTGAACTCGCCCTCCGATCCGCTGCCGCCGACGGCCATCGGCGGCGGCTGGCCGGCCTGCGACGGACGGCTGTACGCGCCGCTGCGGGCGAACCTGGCGAAAAACCGCTGAGGAGGCGCCGTGCGCAGGCGCGCGTTGCGCGGGAGTAGGTTGCGTAATACGCGTATTATTATTTATACGCAACAGCGGTCCCGACCCACTACCACCGACCCACTACCGCCGCCCGGTCCGGCCGTCACGGCGCGCTCCGCTTCCAGTCCGCGTAGAGCCGCATGGCGCCCGGGGCGCTCATCGCCTTCATCAGGCGCCGCGCGTAGCTCTTGAGCTCCAGCGGCTCCGACCCGGACGCTTCGACGTGGCCTCCCATCGGCGCCAGCCGCCGGAGCTCCTGGAACATTTCCGTGCCATTGGACTCGACGACGACAATCTTCCTGGCTTGCTTGGGCTGCTGCTTGGAGATTGCCGCCGCTGGGGCCTTTCGCTTCGCCCGCGGCCCCGCTCTCTCGGCCTCGCGCGCCTTCTCCTTGGACGGCTGGACCGCGGCGGCCGCCGGTTGCGGCGCCGGCGGCCGCGGCTCGTTTCGCACGTCGGCAACGTCCTCTGCCGGCATGATCGCGTCGAGCATCACCCCGGCGGCGGCGGCCGCCGCCGCGGCCGCGTGCGCGGCCTCGGCGTCGGCCGCGCGCTGCGCGGCGGACTCGGTCTCGTCCGTCCCAAAGAGCATGCTCAGGGCCTGCGCGCTGGCCGCGGACGCACGGCGCGGCATGCTTCCCCTCCCTCGCTTGGGGCTCCCTCGGCCGCGAGCGGCAGCCGGGCGGAAATCGCGGACGCGTGGTGGTTAGCGTGGTAAAGAAGTTGTGTACACGGACGACGCGGACGCACACGCACACGCACTATGCGACGACGTCGTCAATGTCCTCCGGCTCGAACTGGCTGCCTTCGCCGAGCGCCGAGGGCGCGGCGGCGGCGGCGCCGCCGCCGCCGAGCGGCGGCGGGTTTGCGCCGTGGAAGACGACGTACGAGCCCGGGGTGCCCTTTCGGGCCTCGATCTTGAGCTCGCCGCCCGAAAGGCCCGAAAAGGTGAAGAAGGTCACGTCGCCGTCGACGTGCTTGATGTCGACGCGCTTCCTGAAGGCGCGGAGCTCCTTGGCGGGGATGAGCGAGTCGGGCGCCGGCGGGTCGTCGGCGCGCGGGCGCTTGAGCGAGCTCGTCGACGCCGTGACGATGAGCATATTCTCCGACGAGTGAATGGAGGCCGACTCGGGCATGTCGTAGAGCAGCGTCACCGCGCCGCACATGGCGCCGCCGTGCAGGATGGGCATCACGTGCGGCGGCGGGCGCACGAGCGTCTCCGCGGTGGGCACCTCGACGACGGCGGTCTTGGCCGCCTTAGGGCGGCGGATGGGCACCACGGCCGAGTCGAACTCGTTGCGCGAGCGCGTCGAGGACCAGCCGAGCTCGACCTGCATGCGCAGCTTGAAGGGCGTGGTGCCCGAAGAGTCGCCCTCCTCCTGCTCGCGAAGGTACTCGACGAGGTTGACGGAGAGGCCCGAGGCGAACTTGTTGGCCTTGGCCAAGGCGGAGAACTCTTGCCAGAGGAGTGTCTCGACCGACGAGAGGTTGTGGGTGAGGTACGTCTTGCGATCGGGCGACTGCTCGTCGAGCTCGAGGCCCTTGAAGATGGCCTTCAGCGCCGCGAGCCTAAGCGTGCGCAGGCCGTAGAGGTCGTCGTGCTTCACGTCGCCCCGCACGCAGCGGCGCCAGAACGCCTGGTACTGCGTCACCTTGACCGGCTCGATGGGCATCGCCGCCGCCGCGGCCTCCTCCGCCGTGGGCGTGACGGTCCGCTCGCACTTGAACAGCACGAGGTGGCGAAGCTGCATCTTGTCCCACGGCAGACGGACGGGGTCGCCCGAAGGCGCGTCCGGGTCGGTGAGCAGCCCTTGGTCCATGTGCGCCGCGATGCGCGCGTCTTCGCACGTGAACGCGCCCATGCCGCGGACGGCCACGAGCTTGTACGCATAGTCGGTCGACGCGTACTGCTGGCCTTTGCAAATCACCTTGAGCGCCACGTGCGAACTGTCATAGCTCGTCCACGCCTCGGCGTCGGCTCCGGCGAGCGCGGGGGCGGCGGCCATTTCGATTTGCTGCAGCATGGGCGCAAGCGGCAGCCGGTGTTCAACAGCGGCGGCGGCGCCGAGGGCGCGGCCCGACGGAAAGGCTGCACGATGGCATCCGCGCCGCCGGCCGCGCGCGCAAGACCCCCCGCGCGCAATTGCGCTCAGCGTCTAGCCGTCATCAAAAAGACGCCCTTGCACACTCACGGGGTCTGTCACCTCCACAGGCGGTTGAGCAGCCATCGTGAGAAACTTGCCGATTCTAAGCGGACACTGCACCGACGCTTGCGCGATTGCAGCACAGCACCACGGCAACCGAAATCGAAAGCACACGTAGTCCACGAGCAGCACCGAGCAGAGCGCGCGGCAGTTGGTTTCCTCCCTGAGCACCGCGTTCATTGCCGCGCGGTGGCTGTTGTTGCTCAAACTGCTCGACAAATTGTGAGGACGACTGCCGTGGTAGAGGTTGCCACGGATC
>Ga0315315_10001151_pt1 | contig 24039 bp, 18 predicted proteins | sample M140m3416metaG_FD_203699 | JGI IMG/M metagenome (GOLD analysis project Ga0315315, IMG submission 203699) | Ammonia-oxidizing marine archaeal communities from Monterey Bay, California, United States - M1 40m 3416 | ecosystem: Environmental > Aquatic > Marine > Intertidal zone | place: USA...
CACCTTACCACATTTCCGCCCATGCGGTACATAGCGGTTTCATAACCATACGCGTTCGAACACCCCTTTTCAAACATCATGTTATACATGATTTTTCCAGAAAGTAATTTACTGTATGAGCGGCATCTATAATACCGCAATGCCAAATCAACCACCGCGTCATTCGGATTTCGACTATTGTTCATTAAGTATCATTGGTTCAAGTGTTTATGTTGATACATATATCAACAAGAACTTATAGCTTCAGTTTTTCTGAGTCGGGTTTTGCCAATAGGTACTCTTCCCAATCACGTTTGGTACCACCATCATACGCAAATGCATAATCATTATCAATAAGCCATTGGTTCATATCTTGATCACCCAAGAAAACCGTAACCAACAGCCGCCCATATTTATCAAGTTCGCCGCATCGAAGATTAACCACCCTCTTTAAAATTTGCTCTCTGAGTAAGTCACGCACAACATATCCATATTTCTTCTCATTCACATTCCTCGTCCTCAGTTCAGGCGTGTCGATGCCGGAAAGTCGACAATTCCATTTATACAATACTCCATTGAGTGGAATAAGGGCCTTGATGGTATCCCCATCGTACACGGAGACCACTTTGGCCTCCACTACTTTATTCATTAGACATTCACAGTATTCTGGTGCATCGTCAACTTCGTCCCAATTCATATTATATAACAGAACTGTGATTTATGTTTATGTATATTTCAGAATATCTTATCGAGAATAATTAATGTCTTGAAAAATCTAAAATGGTATAGAGGCGACATGTCATTTCAGAGTACATGACGGACGTTAAAAAACGCGGAAGGAAACCCCGCGGAGGAAAATTAGTTACCAAAGCAGATGATGGCCATGATAAAAACGTTATTTCTACATGTGTCGTTGTACAGCTTAAATGCCGGTTAAAGGATCTGGATACGAAAGAGATTAATGCAGATTTTGTATATAACCCAACGGCTCCGCCACAAGTAAAGTCACTCGATCCTCATTCGACCATCGATTTTACGCCTTATGAAAATGCATTAGTTAACCAGGAAGAAAATACAAATATATCTGTTACAGATAAACTACGCGATTTAAAAATTCAGCTCTATAAGCAGGATATAAGTAAAACCTCGGCATGCTTTTGGTGCACTTATGATTTTAACAATCCGGCGAGCTATATTCCATACAGTATGGAGAATGACAACATTATGGCGTACGGTTCATTTTGTTGTCCCGAGTGCGCAGTTGCGTATTTGTTCAAAGAAACTCTTGACGACGCGGTAAGGTTTGAGAGATACAATCTAATAAACTTTATTTACGGGAAGGTGTATGACTATAAGAAGAATATTCGGGCGGCACCTAACCCGCATTATTTACTGGATAAGTTTTACGGAAATCTGGACATTACCGAGTATAGGAAAATGATACAAAGTGATCATGTATTACTGCAGCTCGACAAACCAATGTCTCGTTTAATGCCAGAGATTCATAGTGTTGGAAACACAACTGTAAATGCAGGCGAGGTTTCTGCCGGTACCAAGTACTGTGTAAAACGCGCAAGTGAGAAAAAACAAGGTCCCAGCAAAAAATCATTAATTGCTGGTCATTTTGGCATTCAATAAAACAATATAGAAATCGAAATCTATATTGTCTATGCAGCCGTGTGTATCAATACACTTAGCGGGAGGTCTTGGAAACCAACTATTTCAGATGTTTGCGGCATTTGCGTATGGTATTCAAAACAAACGAAAAGTTATATTTCCATATCAATATTATCTTCCTGGGGTAACTGCCCGCAAAACATATTGGGACACCCACTTCTATCACTTGATTATATTTACAACGCGTGTTCCGTGTAATAATATCAGTGATCATGATATGTCTAAGTTTCAATCGATATGCGAGCAATCATTTACATACAAACCGCTTCATGTTCCAAATAAGAACGAGTCGATTTTATTACAGGGCTATTTTCAATCATATAAATATTTTGAATCGCAATATGATGATATCGCATCAATAATGAGGTTAGACCGTTTCCGTGCTGAAACATTAATAGATCATGAAGAGCTACTAAAGCCGAATCACGGAGAAGTTTGCTCTATGCATTTTCGTATTGACGATTATAAACGGTTTCCTACCAAACACCCAATACTGGGTGCCACATATTACAACAATGCACTCTCATACATTGACAAAAATAAAACCATTACACGAGTGATTTATTTCTTTCAAGAGTCTGACGCCGAAGACGTGATGAAAATTATCACAAATCTTGAAAGCCAATATCATAATATCGAGTTTATGCCCGTTAACCATTCTATTTGTGAGTGGAAACAAATGGTGCTTATGTCATGTTGTCAGCATAATATTATTGCAAATAGTACATTCAGTTGGTGGGGCGCTTATATGAATAAAAATGCTACCAAACTTGTGACATATCCAAGTGTATGGTTTGGCGTAGATTTGCCTCATGATACCGTCGATCTTTGCCCAACAACGTGGACGCAAATAGATGCATAATATAAAATTGATTATATAGAGACACACTATCTATATCATCATACAACTATAATGAACGACAAGTTAATCAAACACCTTATGAAAGACGTGCCTTATGTTCGCGACCTCCGCAGTAACATCAAGAGCAACAAACGGGAAATCAAGAAGCTTAAGAAGGATGTTGCGCGATGGAAAGAGCGTCACTCCGCCCTTCTTCGCATCCTCCATGATTACCCCGGCATTGCCCAGCCTACGATGGCATACAACCGCGATCGCGTCAAGGTTGAATGCGTCGATCTCACTGGATGTGACAGCGACGATATGAGCCTCGATCCTCGCGGTCCATATGAGGTTCCTGTGAGCGCTTCTGAGTTCAGTGCTGATGCACTGGGACTCATGAAACCCGTTCCGTCCATGGTCATCGTGGAAAAAAAGGCAGGATGCGAATCAGAACTTGAAGAAGGTGAAGTCGACGAAGTTCATCACAACAAGTATCAATGTAATGATTGCGAGTATATTACGACTCTTGATGACCCTGATTGCAGAAGATGCAAAAAGGACGCCAGTATGCTGGCGATGACCGATAATGTAGAGAAAGTAGAGGAAGAAGAAAAAGTTGAGGTTAAAAAAAATGTCAAACTCCCTCACAGACACCCACACAAAAAGTTGTTATTTGAAGCTTGGATGCAATCTCCAGAATGGAATGAAGAGGGGTATGAAGTGGATGAAGAAGAAAAGGAAAAACTACAGAGGAAATTCGACCTTATATCACATGATTGGCACTTTAAACAAAAGTATTTTCAAGGTACCCTAAGTGAGGAGGAAGAGGAAAAAGATGAAAAAGATGAAAAAGATGAAAAAGAAGAAGAATTATGCAAAAATACAAATTGTGCATTAGAACGTAATGATGATTATACTGAGTCATGCAAGATTTGTCCCGGATACTTCAAAGATGATGGAGTAAATGATGTACTATTTATCGAAGAAGAGCCCAATAATAGAAAGTGTAAATGTGAGATTTGCGAAAATACAGATGGGATTGTTCAGATGAAAGGTACTGGACAATACCTATGTCAAAACGCATGTGATGAAGAGGAGGAAGAGGAAGAGGAAGAGGAAGAAGTAGAAGAGAGTGCAGAAGAGGAAGAGGAAGAAGTAGAAGAGAGTGCAGAAGAAGAAGAAGAAGAGGAAGAAGAAGAGGAAGAAGTAGAAGAGGAAGAAGTAGAAGAGGAAGAAGTAGAAGAGAGTGCAGAAGAACAAGAAGAAGAAGAGGAAGAAGAGGAAGAAGTAGAAGAGAGTGCAGAAGAAGAGGAAGAAGTAGAAGAGAGTGCAGAAGAGGAAGCTGAAGAAGAAGAGGAAGAGGAAGAGGAGGAAGCTGAAGAAGAGGAGGAAGCTGAAGAGGAAGAGGAGGAAGAGGAGGAAGAGGAGGAAGCTGAAGAGGAAGAAGAGGAAGAAGAGGAAGAGGAATTCTTCGAGATTGATATCGATGGAAAGACATACTATGTTACGGATGAACAAAACGGCGACATCTTCAATATCGCAGACGACGACGATATTGGAGAAAAGGTAGGAACACTCACAGACGGTGTTCCAAAGTGGATTAAAAAGAAACGCGCTACAAAAAAGAAATAATTATAACTATAACATTACAGATTTACCCCCTTTCGTTTTTTGCTGTTTTTTTGCTGTTTTTGTTTGCTTCTTGCGGCTCCTGCGCTTTCGAGTGCTGCCGCCATCAGCATTATACATCATAAGGGTTTTATTTAAAAACTTAAACGACAACATGTACACATTGTTAAGAAGAATCTGATTTACAAGAGACTTATCATCGCCATCTTTAAAGTCAACCTCTTTTCGTTTTTCAGTTAACTCCTTGTCATACTCCGCAATTCTATTTTTGACTGCGGAAAAATCATCAGTAATTCGGTCAATGAGTTGTCTAATTATTGCCTCATTCTTATTTGAAGGTGTAATCATCGTGACATATGAATATTTTTGCAAAAACAATGATATTACCGCCTTGTTCGTAATTGTATTTTCATTTTCATTTATATATTTATCAATTGCAACCGAAACAGCAGAGTCTTCAAGTAATGCAGCAATCACTTCATTCTCAGTAATGTCTACTGTTTCATTTTCAACTACGTCGCCTACGTCATCTACATTTTTCTCATCAACCGGGACCTCTTTCTGCATGTCGTTTTCTATTTTATATAGGGGTTCGCGATTATTCGTAGCATACCGCTTGAAACTACGTTCACGAAGCGGGCGCTGATAAACAGTTTCAACGAGATTGCCGAGTTTGTTGTTAATATATTTGCATGCAAATTTGTTTTTGTTAAGGGATGTTACCATACCTTCTATAAAGTCACACATCGCATGTACTATATAATTGTCATCCCCTACCTTATTAGGAACACGCAATGCGCCTACCTTCAAAGACTCGTATCCGGTCGATTTCTTAGCGTAACCATATACTTGGTGAACCGGTGATTTCTTAATGACCTTAAGCTTCCCTTTAACATACGGGTCAACACTGTTTGTAATATCAACTGCGATAAAAATAAAAATTCCCATAAGCGCTATGTTAATGTCCTTGTCTGACAGATCTTCATCCACGTATTCAGACTTTTGCGTTTTTATGGCATTGATATGCATCTTGATGTTATCTTCCCAGCCAGTAATCTTTCGTGTAACGAATGGCGCAAATGCATTTTTTAAACTACGGACCTCATTGTAATGCCGAGATTTTTCAGTAACCTTCATATTATTAAGCATGTCAATCAGTTTATCGGCAATTTCAAATATGCTCAGTTCACTCCCACCTTTTGCAAAATCCTTTCGCATGTAAGAATACACCTCAATAAACTTATCATATGCAGATACAAAGTGTGGATTGTTTAGTGCGTCATCGAGCCAAACTGTCCGAGAAAACGTGTATGTAGCCCCACCTATGTCAATATACGAAAAGGTTTGAGAACGGAACGGATTAATGGCATTCACCATTTCCCTTGTAATGCCGCGATTGCGAAGAACAAAGTAATCAAACGATGAATATACACTTCCCTTAACCGGGTATTCTGTCGGAAAGATTGCACGTAACATCAATAGTATATTATCGTTTTCTATTTGCTTTCGAGTTTCTGGAGTAGCTGCAATGCTTCCGACCAATCCAGTTGTCATATTATTTTTATTGAAAAAGAATTCGATTCGATCTTTGTAGTTCATACTCAATACACTATGAGGAATAACGTAGTCTGATGTTATGTAAGGCCGATTATTTAACGCAATATTGAGCGTCGGCATTTCAGGATGCGATAGCATGCCCAATGAAAACGTAACCCGTTTTGTGCTATCGGGTCCATCTGGAATATTTGTGTCAATTCTAAGATCTACTTCGAGAATTTCCAACGTCATGATACTATAATACCATGACATTATTTTATATAATCATCTATTTACATGAGTCTTGCGCTTTTCGGTCTTTGTAATTCAAATTCAGCATCCTTTATGTCAGTGTAATTCGTAAATCCTTCTCCAAGGGCTTTTAATAACACCTCTTCGGCTTTTTTGACAATATTAGCGGGTAAGGAGTCCTTTTTTGCTAAAATTTTTTCAGCCCTGTTTACAATCTCCTCTTTGATTTTCTTGTTCTCCACACCTTCCTTTTTACCCACCTTCTTTTCTTTGATGTTCTTCTTCAAGTTCTCTTTGGTAACATTTTCTTCCGCCTTTTCCAGTATTTTTTTCAGCTGTTTGATTTTCTTAGCATTTTCTTTATTTAGATCCTTGGCATTTCCTTTATTTTCCATACCTTCGCGCCTGCCGCAATGCATCGTCTCGATAATTTCTTCATCTATTTCTTGTTCTTCAACGGTGGGGTCAAACATTTCCATATCTTTATCCTCGCTATATGGTTCAATATCCGATCCATCTTCGCTGCCTAACTGTTCCATTATTGCGTCTTCATTATCAGCAATCGCGTTAATCATATCAGACTCCATTAACGGGTGGTATGCTTCGGTAATTTTATAATACAGCTCTTCCAATGCGATAAGTGCAATCAATGAGATTATACCAAACACAATCCCAAATTTGTCGCTAACGTAGAACGCTACCATAATTCTCACGACACTCTTTTTTATCGAATTATATTTGTCGGGGATTGCATATATTAGCATAAGAATAAGAAAAGGTACTATTTTTGTATCAAGTAATTCTCTTGACATCGTTATACAATGAAATGAGACAAAAATGTGAAAAAAATATCTATGGATTTTTTAAATAAGAATGTCTTTATTGAGCAGTGCCTCTGAATGGAATCATAAACCATCTAAAAAACGCATATCAACTCTCAAACGTCCGGAAATGCCGTACGAGGCGCGCCGCAAAGAAGGCTATGGTGTTGATATCCCTGAATCTATTCAAAAGACTCAGGATGCCATAGAAGAACGCGAAAACCGCGTGAATAGTCTTTTAGAGAAAATGACCCAGAGCGATGATTCAAATGACGAGTCGAGTTTGGCAAATTACGAACCCATGTCAAATCCCGAATTACAAGTGAAAAAGGATTTCCCGCCCATCCAAACCAACCAGCTAAATGACGAAGAACTATTTACCCCATATAGCAATGCATACACGGGTAATGTGTCTTACAAAATGCCGGCTGTGTCTACCGAGGGAAAAGTGGAAAATGATAAACTAATGGAAAAAATCAATTATATGATTCATATGTTGGAGCAGCAGCAACACGAACGCACAGAGAACATTACTGAAGAATTCATTCTTTATTCATTCCTTGGTTTGTTTGTGGTTTATGTGTGTGACTCCTTTACCCGCGCTGGAAAATATATTCGTTAATAAGTGATACTTTATTATTACAGTATCACTCGAGAGAGGAAAATAATCGGACAACTCGATGACTCCATGGTCCTGATAGACATAATACGTACAAACATACAAACTTGAATTCATCTTTTACGTTTTTTACTTTTTTTAACGACTCATTATTACCAAAATCAACAATCCATGGAAAGTCTGATTGTAAAAACAGAACAATACCATTGTCATTGACACAGGATTTTAAAAAATGGTTGTATATCTTCAAGTAATGTGCTAATGGCTGGACGGAAGGAGATGTATTATATAAAATATGTAATCGTATGAAATCAACAAACATGTGCATACGTTTTCTAACCATCATTAATGGAATAGTAACGTTATTATAATGCATATTACTCCAATAATAACTAAATATGTGATTCTCTATGTACTCGTCCATGCGTAATATACTTTCTTATTTTCATATTTACAAAAAACTGCGATGTTCAAGATGTTTATAATCTCGATCCACTTGCGTGGGTAAGGCAATGGGTGTCACTAAAGTGCTTTGATCCTCAATATATTTCAGGTATGACACCGCTGCACCATGCACGTCTTTCACTGCATAGTTAAGCACCACTTTATTAAGACGTTCGATTTGTCCTGGAATATCTTGGACATTATGTTCTGCATGTTGCATGAATACCGACCGCATGATGATCTTAAGGTTATCCACATTCTGGGGAGGCACTACAATCTCTTTGTTGGACATTGCGTATACGCCAGCACGAAGCCCATTCTGGATAATTTGGAGGTTTTCTGCGCTAAAAAACGCCTTGCTCAATCGACTGTCCTCCATGTCGCCAGTCAACGCTTCGCGATATTCGGATACAGTTGCTTTTACTGCTATCCTCTCCTGCATAGAAAACCAATCATCTTGCATGGGCTCTTTGATATTAACCCGACCATTGGTTTCAAGTTGTTCTTTAGACAATATCGTTTTCCCGGCATCGTAATCAATGAAGTTTAAACTGGTGGTATTCATAGTATATAAGTACTACAGAAAATATACAAGTTTTTCTTTGCACTAATGTATATGGAATACTTTTTTGTTGTGGTTCTTACAGTTGCAAGTGTATTATTATTAGGTTCACTTACATTTATTGCTGTTTATGTAAGTAAATATGGAGGGGAGAATAAAGTGTTCCCTCCTGTGCGTAAACAATGTCCTGATGGATGGACCCCGGAAGGAAGTTATTGTGTACAACCCAAAAATGGCAATGAGATGACATATTCCAATAGCAGATTACCCGCAACCAATGAAAGGTATACGTTTGGCCTTAAGTCAAATGTTAAAACTGCTGATGGCACCCGTCATGGTGTAGATTTTTCAAATGGTGGTTGGGAAACGGGAACTCAATCTAAAGTATGTCGCTTAAAGAACTGGGCAAACAGCCAACAAATTACATGGGATGGCGTGTCAAATTATACGGGTTGTTAAATATACATGTTTAGATAAACATGTATTTTCTTAATAATATATATACATATGGACTTGTTCTATTCTTCAGTTATCATTATTGCTATATCGCTTTTGATATTGTCACTAACAATGATTGGTGTATATGCGTATAAATATGGCATAACCAGTGAACACCCGTGGCCTCGCGCATATAACCTTTGTCCCGACGGTTGGAAAGAATGGTCTCTTGCCAAAGGCAGAGCGTGCATTGTTCCTGGTTCGATGCCCGACTTAGGTACGAATGATAAGAATCGTATACGTAATGACCCAAAATATCCAACAAATGACGGCATCTCTCGTAGTGATCCACGCTATGCTCACGGGTTGCGTGTTCGTCATTTACATAATAAAAAAGGTAGATATCTTGCACCTATAAATACGAATGGACGACCTTGTTGTAACGGAAATGAGTTGCGTGGGAGTAGATCAGGTGTGAGTGAAGGATGGTGTTGGAAAGCATGTTATAATAACAATGATTGTGAATTTTATTCATATGGAAAGTCGGAAATAGAACTTGCTGTTGAAGGTACTGAGTGGGAAGCAACTGACAAAAACGTATACTTTGATGGTCCGTATAAGCCACGCAAAGGAAAAGATGGCAAACTCGAGTTATATAATGGCAAACCTATCTATGTGAATAGAGACGGTGCCGTAATGTCGTATACCACAGCAGATAAATTGAAAAAATTCTATGGAATTAATTCTCCTGGGTGGCAACTTTCTTTCTCTCCTCATGGCAGAGGTGCAATTGCAGATGATAGTTCTTCTCCAATACCTCCTCTATACAAAAATTGGACTCGTCGTTCGGGCCATATGAAGGGCAATAGATTTATTATAAATAGAGTGGATACAGTTGGTACAGATTCAAAATATTGTCAACTATGTCGTGATTGTTCTACTTGGGAACCCAATACAACCCCGTCATCCAGCGGTACTAAATCGCGCGAAAAGATACATCATCCGAATGATACACCTATAAAAGTCATGTATATGGTTGACGAACATTGGAAAACAGGTGGGAGGAGCAAACGATGTAATTTTAAGCGGTGGGCCAATGCAAACAATGTAAGATGGGCCGGAGTATCAAATTATAACAAGTGTGATTAAATGAGCATATACTCGATATATACTCATTTATGGCGCCACAAAGCTCTCCACTGCAGGAACTGTATCGCTAATCATGATTGCCAGATCAGCTGGGGTGGACACACCAATATTTAATTTTTTAATGTCATTCTGCAGGAGAATTTCATTTGTATTGTACTTGAGTCTGTGTATTCGGTTGTGTATCGGTAGTAGATTATCTTTGTATACCTGCAATACTTCCTTTATATGACCACGTGATCCATCATTCTTGTATTCGTTGATATGGTTATCAATCTCTTTTGCATACATGTGGGCTTCTTCGGTAAGTTTGACAATGTCGGCAATATTCTCACGATTGTGAAATTTGGATTGGTATACGTCCTCAGTCTTTTTTGCTTGATCCGACCAGTATGAATACTCGTCCATCTCTTGTTTGATATTCGCACCAGATTCAATATCTGATTTGTAGCCGAATACATAATCCAACGAATATTCAGCGATCAATCCTCTTGATTCGATGACCTGGTTGTGCGAATCATTGAGATGTTTATGAATGGGTATCCATGATCCGGTCGTAAAACGTATGTCCAACTTGCATGGATCCATTTCGCTACCGCACCTTACGGTATATTTTGATTGTGTTTGGTCAAATACCATACCAACCGCACGTTTACAGAATGCGCATTTTCCCACCACGTTTTTCGCCTTTGATTTGGCAATCTTTTTCGATTGATTTTTTGTCATGGCTGTATTGTATACACTTTTCGCCTTTTTTGACACATCTTCTTCGTACACATGCTTAAGGTGGAAATAGGTATTGAGAGCCGACGCTATTTCCGGCATTGTATTTTTTCTGTTGTCTTTTGTCGGGGCATCGGAGGAGTTATGATATGTAATAGATGGATTTCCTTCGCTTCGGAAATCACTCACAGTTGATGGCAAATTATCCACAAACGATATTTGGTTGCCAGTAATATCGACAACTTCAAGTTTCTTTGCGTTTCCAAAGTCAATATGTGAAAGACGGTTTTCTGAAATATGCAACTCGAGCAAACGGGGCGGTAAGTCAGAGATCTCCTCTAAATTGTTATTTGATATTTGCAAACGTTCGAGGCCGGGTATAGTTTCAAAAGATATGGTTGATATATAGTTTTTCGTTACGTTGAGTGTTTGTAATGTAATGGGCAAGTCCGGAAGGTCTACCAACAGGTTCTGGGGAATTTCAAGTACACGCAGTCTTGTCGGAACGTTCTTGATTGAGGTAATCTGACCGGGACTAAATTGTAAAGTTCTCACTGCAGTCGTTTCGAGGTCGCTCAGATCAATATCTCCATCCAGTGGTTCATTGACAATTAACTCATCCGCGCCCTTATTAAGCATATCGAGAATGTTCTCGAAACGTTGCTGTGCTGTGTTATTATTGGTTATAATGTCATTACGTTGCTCTTCGATAATATTCATAGTATATAGTGCTGTTATACTTTATTCGGTGGATAATTATGCACCGGTTCATACAAGGGTAATTGTGTTATAAGCGTTTCTTGCTGCGCCTTTGCTTTTTCCACTGCATGTTGGTACTGTATTTCATTAATTTTCGCCAAGATTTTCTTCTTATTTTCCTCATCTTGTTCCTTACGTTCAGATTCAGTTAATTTGTAAGACTGCTGTCTGTGCCACATCCATATCAATATGCACACAACTCCAATGCATATACCAATGTTAAATATGACATAATACCATTCAATGCGTCTTTTGTGCATTTCGGCCAACGATGCATTTAAAACATACCTACTTTCTCGCTCAATTAAGTGTGGGTTCATCTATACTATATGGAATATAGTATGGTTTTTATGATTTACGCGGTAATCATTAAGTAGTGAATGACCGCAATGTATGAAAATATTCCCATTATAATTGCAAATATCCATATCGGGAGCACCGTTTTGTGTTTAAACCCAACGCCAAATTCCCTAAAGCTACCATCACTATTATACGCCAATGAAGGGCGTAAGTAGTGTAAAACATTGAACGCCATGATGAATATTAATGCTGCAATTGACACTTTATTATCTAATATGAAATCGCGCATCTATTATAATATAAGCGAATAAAAATTGGGTGCACAATGTGCGAATATTATTGGTCCTCCGGATGAACTATTCCATCGGCATAATCCTCATGGAGATTGCTAATATCAGTGCCTTCCATGTCATGTTGATCCGCTATTTCTTGCTCATGACGCTCAATGTCAAGTACGTCTTGTACCATATTGTTAACAACGTCTTCGCCGTCCACAGTGTCTCCGGTAAGCATTTGTTGGATGAACTCATTGCGTTCTCTTTCGTACGTATCCTTGTCGTAATGAACCAAACCTTTTTGAAGACCCACGTTCCAGCGTCCCATCTTGTATCGCTTGTACATATCTTCAATCTTTCGATTTTCAATCGACATGTCGCCTAAAAACTTGATGATACGTTTCTTTTCGTGATCTTTGCTGCGCCCTGTGCGCTTCTTGATACTATCATAATTATGATTGTTTGTTTGTTTATTTGCCATTTCTGCGTGCAATATGGCCGTAATAAGTTTGGCCACCGCTTTTTTCGACATATCGCTTTCGCCTATCTGGAAATCAACCTCACGCAAAGCAGAAGTCTGTTCAGCAACCGTTTCAGATGCCAAATCTACCCCCTCCATCATCACTTCATTGCTTTGTTTGTTCATTTCTCGAATATTCCGCTTGCGCATCTCGGTATTGAGCTCTCTCAGCGTAGGGTTCTCCGATGCATTGATAAACTCAACAAAGATGGAGAAAAATGCATATGTTAGCACTAATTCTTGGGTACGGATATCGAAAAACATTTCGTTGTTATTCAAAATGGGGAATATGTGAGCCAATTCTACCAACCGTTCCGTTTTTTCCGATACTTCAATAGCAACTTGCTTCAAAAATGTATCATTCATGAACTTTGTAAGGTTGCCATACTGCTCGCGCAAAATTCGGTTAATGTCTCCTAAATGACTTTTTGCCAGTTCTCCATTGCGAATTCGCGGGTTGTAACTATGAACCGGTGAGTTCAAAATCACGTTGGGTGCAATAACTCCGGCCGTACGTATCGCGTCGATTGAGAACGAGCTCATGTTGTGATGACGTATTCCTTCGTTTTGTTCCGTCCAGATTGAAAATGCAAATAGGAAATCACTAATAGGGTCAAACTCATCATCCGATAAGTCACCGTATTGATCAATAAAATCCATAATCAAGTCGTACATTTTGCCATTCGTCATCATGAGATAATCCTTGAGTTGTTTTTTCCTCATACGTATTTCATTAGAATCAATGTTGTCGCCATTGCGAAGAGAAGCGGTCATAAGTCTTATTACCGGCTCTTCGATAGTATCGGTATCTTCTGCGGTAATCAAAAAATCCAACAATATTTGGACCGTATCGTGCGGTTCATGCACCGGGGTTGTAATTTTGTTCGAGGTGTTTACAATTAGCATAAGCTGAGAAAGGGAACCGATGTCAAATATCTTTCCATTTTGCTTCAGGAAGGTTATCTTATCCTCCAGGGATGCATTTTTGGGATACCCCTTTGGCTTGTTATCGCACAATGGCTCGAACATTTGGGGGATTGGCAAATCCTTATCAAGGTTACAATAATGGATAAACGCCGCATATATTTCATTTTCTCGTACCGATGACACCAAATCAGGGTATGGGACAGAAGTGTCATCTTGGTGATATAACATGGGCGCCTTGACCATTTTTCGACCGTCCTCGAGAATCGCCGCGTTCATCTTGATCGCTTCGATAAACTGGAAGACCTGTGGGTATTTTTCACCAAAATACTTAAGTGGGGATTCGTCGCCGCTGCAACATGCATTATGGGAGAATGGGATCCCGCGATACGTTTTCATCAATGGTTCGTGATGCGCAACGCTGTTATTGATCGTCTTTATAAATTCCATTGTGTATGCAGAAATCTTACCATTAACCACGCCATACATTTGATGCTGCTTCTTATTACCATGTTTAACTGCATGGATAAGCATCTCGTGAAACTCCTTGGTGATATTCTGTACATCTGACTCAGTATAGCGAACAAGTGGAGGTCGGAAAGATGTCCATTGAGACACAGCTCGTGTAGTTGTAACACTGCCCGTTCCGGATATTTGTTCATACATACGTTTCGTTTTATACATTTCAGATACGTCCGTACGTTTCAAAATCGCGTCAACTGATTTTTTGATCCGTTTTACAATAGCGGGCCTCGATAGGTTTTGGATACTGTTCCATGGCTGTACAGATGATCGCGTTGCTACAATCACACACGAGATGTATTCAATACCAGAAACATCTTCAATACCCGTGTATGGATATCCAGTAAAACTATTAACGCACCCCGGGAATGTTTTGCGCTTTGTTATACTCGGAACCGATGTCTGAATAATCACAAGAATTGATGCCGAGATAAACATGATCAGCGTATCATTGTAATAATCCTCGTACTCAATCCTTGGTTTTCCGCCGGTTTTTTGCATGTATATTTTTTCGCTTGCAATTTGGCTCACTGCCATTTCATGGGCGAGTTTGAGAACCTTGTCCTGGATTTGTGAATGAGGAATATCCATCATTTCCGCCAAAAACATGAACACGCTGTATATTTTTTCCATCAATGGATCTTCAAAGGTTGCAGTGATCCGTTCCAACTGGCGCGCCTTCATTGCAATTAAATCATCATCCATGATGTCGCGGGTACTAACAACAAATCCACTTTGGTCGTAACCTTCTTCGGTACTGAATGTAAGTTTGGCAATTTCCATTCCGCTGTATCTGTCGCGGATCACATCACCGTCAATAACACCATTGGAACGGATATAACCAGCAAGAACACTTCCATAATCACCATTAACAATAAAGGTTTGTGCAAGGTCATACAGGAAGACCGGAACAAGTGGTACACCACTTTCAATACAATATTTCCAATTACCGCTCTCGTCTTCCACGGCAGACCGTGTATGTTTATCGGCAAACGCCACAATATTCCGTTGTCGCATGGAGAAATCAGAAGCAGAAAGTATCGACTGGAACAATCTTGCATTAGGCGATTTGACATTACCGCCTGCTGCAGCCGTTAGGCCATGAATATACGCAATTCTATTGACTCGTTCATTTCGAAGCTCATTAATAATGCGTTGTTTTTTCACTTGTCGAGCATATTTCAAGAGGGCTTCAGATAATTGCACAGTGTCTAAAGAGTTATCATTGTCCATGCGCTCAATGATTTCACGAATGTCCCGATTTTGAGTGTTGATGCGAATACGTTCCTCGGCAACCGTGTTTGACTCACACATACCAGTGTTTTGGTTTTTCATGCATGGTGCCTTGAGTATGTTGCAAAATAGGTCGTTATCGCTGAGAAACGATGCTTCGTCTACTGTTGCATCACTTATCCACTTGCCGGTTTTATAGGCATAGTAGCGTGTTTGGCGTGGCATGTTCTCAACCATTGCATAATCACCGTCCGAGATTATCTTCTTCCCTCGAATAATCGTTTTTGCCAATTTCTTAGAATAGCTGGGATGTGTCTCGTGTTTTTCCACCAATACTTCCGAGAGAAAATCAATGAAATTATCGGGAGGCATTTGTTTTTGCTCAGTCTCATACTTCTTCAAAAGTTCATATGGGGTTTCATCGTACTTTTCGTCATATGCAATTTCCTTATTCTCAGCATCTTCGTTTAATGCTTCTAATGATTCATAGCTCTTTGCAAGATACCTGCGGTCACAACGGGTGAATTGACGACGCTTGGAATTGGAATCATAGTTGTCAGCAAAATGCTCAATTGAATCAGCGTGCAACCGCATATGCTGCTTGCCGAGAATCGTGTAGAACAGACTGGCGTTGTCCATTTGATTCATAAACTGTAAAAGCTCAGAATCGCTTGGTTGCGAGGTAACACCATATGTTTTACCTACGATTGTTTCTTGATCCTGGAGGTCAATAAGCTTCTTGATGTTATGAACTATTTGTTTCGCATCCCGCGACCTGAATCGTAGCGAACGGGACATTTCTCCGAGATAGTTCACGTAATCTTTCTTGTACTCATTAATATTATCCAGTACAACGTGTTTGAGTGCGTTATAGTGTTCGTCGGTAATATCATTAATATACACCATAAATGGCTCCATCTCAGTAATGCAAGAAGAAAGCGAGTATTTATTCTTGATATACGGCTTCATCATTTGAATGATATCGCGCGTGCTTGGTGTGATTGAATCGGCCATTCGCTCATGTTTATCCTCTCGCTCTTGCGTGTTGGTACTGAAATTATAAACACCATTAAATAAATCCAAGTCGGTATAATCAACGTCTTTGTCAAGATCATCAACGATAACCTCATTCACTTCGAGTCTCGGATGCAGTGTCAGGTAGAGCCCCTTGTAATTCGAAACCTCGTTTATTCGCGTTAAAATGGTAGAGTTGGGAAGCGTGGTTCTCGAGTATTCGAACATAGACCGCGGCAACGCAGCAAAAGAATGTATATGGGCTTCGTCTGGAATCGTTTCATGTTTTAAGTACGTCTCGATTGCGAACCTGCGTGATATAAATTTTCCATACTGGATTGCCATCGATTTGAAATCATCAAGATTGTTAACAATACACTCGAGGTTTTCATTCACAGTAACAATGCCAAGAGATGCAGGATCATCCAGAGGATTTTCAAACGGACGTAATATGTCGGTATCCAGACGCTGCTTGTCATCGTAATTGCGCGCATTATTGAGTTTCTTATTGTCTTCATCCAAATCCGTTTCAATCACATCAATGTATTCAATATCTTTTCCTCCGTAAATCTTCTTCCTGCGTTTTACTACGGGAATAAGCCAACTTAATTTATTATTGAGCTCCTTCAAATATTTTGCAAGTGGCTTGTGAAAACGGCCCAATTCCTTTGGTTTCAGAATGATGTAATCGTTTTGGAATACGGAGAAATTTGAACGCAGCTCCTTAAAACGCGCAATCAGAATCTGGATATTGTTCTCCAGGGTAGGCGTACGTTTTGACGGAGGAACCGTGCTTAATAATTGCTCCATCAAATCATTTAATTGAATCTCAATATCAAACCGTTTTTCCTTTTCGTTAACTTCTACCACCTCTACCACCGACGCCAATTTTTTGCCAAATATAATTTCGTTGGTTTCGTTGTACAGATCTTCAAGATTATCCATGATTGTCCTATCTACTTGTTCATATTCTTGATCTAATTCTTCGGTATCTACTTCTACTACTGCATCCTCATCGGTGGTAATTCCTTTGTTCCATTGCTTTGGGGGTTCTCGTGTCTCAATCTTTTCAAGCGGGATGTTCCTTGGCAACCCTTGGTACTGGAAATCAATATACGCGGTTTCCATATCAGGAAACGTCGTAAATTCCAACATATCATTAATTACGTTTGTCACCTGCGCAGTTATAATGGCAGGTAAATCCCCATTGAAGTGAATATCGATCCAATCGCCCGTCTTGATATTATTCTGAGCAATATATCCCTTTACGGGTGAACGATCAAGAAGGTGTATCTCATTAATGGTTTTATCAAGGAGTACGCCATTTTCAATTATTAGTTCATATCGTTCATCGTCACGTGTGCGTGTAATAACAATTGCGTCGGCATCAATATAATCTATTAGGAATACTGAATTATGGTAGGGTTGACTGTCAGGAGCAACAATCTGTATAATGTCCCCCAATTCTAATTCTGTCTCTGACATATATACTATTCCGCTAAATAATATTTATGTCAAACGGAATAGAAACAACATGTGATGGTCACATAATGACTTCACAAACGCAGCACGGTACAAGTTTTGTAATCAATGTCAATAAACCGCCAAACAATGTAAAAAACAAGAGCTACGTATACGACTCGCGTATGTATAATATATTGCAATACAACCGGGACATCATCACGGTTGGCGATCCTGCAGAAAACTATAAATCCGTGGTATATGATGATATGGGAATCATTAGTGTTTGTCCCAATAAGTCAGTATCGCTACATGCCATGAATGATGGTCCCGATATTGAGTGCACACAACTCATTGAAGGAACCATGATCAATCTATTTATGGATCGCGATAACAAATGGAACATACATACACGCGGCGCAATCGGCGGAAACTATTTTTACTATCGAAACCAGTATTACATGGACCAATTTTCTGATGCACGACAGGTATCATTTCGCCACATGTTTATTGAGGCACTTGGTGGAAATGACCGCATTGACATGAATTCTCTTCAAGTACTTGATGATCTCGACAAAAATGCCGTATACACATTTACAATGCAACACCCCGATAACCATATTGTGCTGCCAGTAAAATCACCGAAGCTATACTTAACGCACGTCACATACATTGACGGAAATAGAGTAACGTGTATGACTGCACACCAGGCACCTCCTCTTACAGGTCTTGCAAAGAGTATGATAACGGTGCCGCAAATATATCCCATACAAGAAACAATGCAAGAAACCGTGAATAAATTGTGCGGTATCCAAGTAGATTATACAATGACAGGACTGGTATTCTATGATAGGGACTCTGGTTGCAGAGCAGTTTACATAGCACCCAACTACAAAGAAATGAAATCCATAAGGGGCAATAACCCAAATTTACAGTATCAGTACATCTGTCTTCGTCGCGTCAAAAAGGTAGATGAGTTTATAAAGTATTTTCCGTGCTATTCCAAGATATTTTACAATTTTTACCTGCAATACAAGCAGTTCATGCAAAATGTCCACCAGAGTTATTATAACTTTTATGTAAAAAAGACTCCTGAAAAGATCAGCAATAAATACTGGCCTTATGTAAATCGCCTACATAGAGATGTGTATATACCAAGTGTTCGCAATGGAGACAATGATATAATAAGTATCTCTCGTGTTTATGAGTTTTTTGACAAGATGAGTCCAGGAGAAGTGCTGTATGCACTCAATTACGATAATCGTAAAATATCGAAGGATGTAAAATAATATTTTCAAAGTTAACATATCGTGTAAAAATCACGACATGTTGATCAATTAAGCACTTGTATATGCATCAGACAGTTTGCATAGCTTTTGTAGGTATTCCAATGTAGTTTCCTGGTTAGCTTCCCCCATATTTTTGATAGGGTCACGCAATGCATCAATCAGTTTTGTGAGGTCACCTCCGTTTGACATGTCTTGTACGTCTTCGCTATAATCCTTATCTAAGAAATAGTTAATATCGCCCTCAATAATTTTCTGACCATACTTGCTTGTGATATGTTTAAACCACATTCTGATAACGATACTTGGGTTCGCCCTTTTCATAGTATCGACAGTAGTTTTTGCAGTCTTAATATTCTTGTCGTCAGGAAAAATAAGTTCTACGTCCTCCATAAAATCAGTAAGAAGGGAGTTGAATGCTTTTAAAAGGTTGCTTTTTGACATATAACATGTATCCCGCTATTTTTTTATATATTTGATCGCATAGTATCCTAAATATTACTAATAAGTAAAATCTGGCGTTGGAGGTATGGATTTTGTAGATATTTCAGTGGATCGTTGTTGTTGCAGTTTATCAACAGTGACCTCATCCCCTAATTTATTTGAACTGTAATTTTCAGGGGGCGTTTGTATTGGTGCAACATTGTCGTATGCCCGTACATAATTATGCATTGGACGTCTTGTGCTTTCACTCTTACCTTCCAATTCTTTCGCTGACATGTCATATAATGTAAAGGATTCAGACCGAACATCAGTGGCGCCACTAAATCCATAACTTTCCGGTTCTCGGTTTTCTTCACTAATATTATCACCAGTTGTAAGCATTGGTCTTAAATATTCAATAATTGCATCTCCGTAAATAATCCGGTACTTTTCATTAACAAGAAGCATTGCCGGAACAAATGCTAAAGATGGCGGCATAACAACCTGTGTACCATTTTCTAAAGGGATTATTGTTTTTCCGGTTGAATGGTCGATTTTCCGTCGATCAATGCAAATAAAACTAACCTTATCACCTACATTTGATCTTGAACAGGAATGCAATATTTTTTTAGAGTGCTTGCAATGATTGCTATAGTATAGAATATCCATAATATAGCAAATATTCACTTAATTTTATGACAACGCATTATTATTTACTTAGAGGGCGGAAGTGCAGATGCGGTACTGAAGGCGCGCCAAGAAGTACACAATCGAAGCGGTGGCAACACCGAAAATCATCTGAAACAGGTCACGCATATTCACCTTACCGAACCCTGACAACAGACCGGCGATAACACCAATGACTACGGTGGCAAGGGCGAACAGCTGGATAGCAGCGAACGCAAGGAGAAGGTTGCACCACTTCTCATCAAGAGGACCAAAGAACATTTCGAAAAGGTTCGACATTTTATAACTTTACATGATAAAAAAATTATACTACAATTACATATCACTAAATATGACACAGTCAACGTCAAAAGCATTTTTTGTATATTTACTGGAATCAACGGACGGCGGAACTTATGTAGGCGCAACCGTGGATCTTGATCATCGGCTGCGACAACATAACAAAGAAATAAAAGGAGGCGCACATAGAACCAGCAAAGGAGTTTTGCGCGGCGAACAATGGATGCGTGTATGTTACGTGAAAAACTTTCCTGATTGGAAAAGTGCTTTACAATTTGAATGGAAATGGAAAAATGTGTCACGGCGTCTAAATGGAAAACCGCTTGAAAAACGAATGAATGCACTCAATCAGATATTGCATTCAGAACAAAGCACAAGCAAGGCGGTACCATTTCATATGTGGCCAACTCCACCCGAACCCATTTTTGAATGTACGGATTGTGCCAATATTTATAAACAATATGCAGAGACACCGAAAAGTGCCTAAAAATAATATGACCAGAAAGTGTATATGAACGAGGCTGTATGGAAAATTATTGATCAGCAATTCAAGGATAATTATCAGACACTGGTAAGTCACCAGGTGGAATCCTACGACCACTTCTTTAATCATGACATATTTAAGATCTTCCGTGAAAAGAACCCTCTTGTGTTTGGATCGAATTATGACAGATCCAAGGACGAATTTGCAAACGAATGTAGAATGTATTTCGGAGGCAAAAATGGAAAGGCGGTATACTTCGGAAAACCCTGTATATATGACGATTTGGGGTTTCACTACATGTATCCAAATGAGGCGCGGCTCAAGAATATGACATATGGCATGACGATCCACTATGACGTGGAGATCGAATTTATTACACGAAATAAGCGTGCCACTAAAGGAAGTGGCCCTATTAACACATACGAAGACATCGAAAATGCGTTAAACGAATACCAATCAACTGGTGGCGCGAGAAGTGCAAGAAGACGGAAAGGAGCAGAGATGGAATCTACCAATGTAAATATCGCGAATCTTCGCGAAAGTGTATCCGGTGACGTTACTATGCGAACAGTGAAGATGGAAAAGATGTTTCTTGGAAGATTTCCTGTAATGCTGCAGTCGAAATTCTGCATTTTACACGGGCTACCAAGAGAAATGCGATTTGCGATGGGGGAATGTAAAAACGACATTGGTGGATATTTTGTTATCGAAGGAAAGGAAAAGACAGTTGTATGTCAGGAGAAATTTGCAGATAATATGATGTACATACGTAAAGCTCCAGACAATGATAAGTTTTCATATATTGCGAATATTCGATCTATCTCTGAAAATGCGGCCAAGCCTCAACGAACGCTCAGTATTGCAGTGGTTGCATCCACCGATAAATATCAAAATGGACAAGTTGTTGTAAACATTCCAAACGTCCGTGCACCTATGCCATTGTTTATTGTATTCCGCGCACTTGGCATAACGACCGACAAGGACATTATTCGACACTGCTTACTTGACCTCGAACCAGAAAAAGACATGATTGATTTGTTTGCACCATGTGTTTATGACGCTGCTACTACATTTACACAACGCGCGGCTCTGAGATATATTAGTACGTTCACGAAATATACAACCATCGAATATATTCATGAGATTCTCAGCGATTACCTTCTACCGCATATTGGTGAAAATAACTACAAAGAAAAGGCATTATTTATTGGGCTCATGACAAAAGAATTACTTCGCGTGTCAAGCGGGAGAGTCGAACCAACTGATCGAGACAGTTTTAGGTTCAAACGCGTTGAGCTTCCAGGTGCGCTCATGTATGACCTATTTCGGGAGTATTATGCGATGCAATTAAAGACGATACATGTTGAGTTCGAAAAACCTCTTATGCTCAACAAATCCATGTATGAGAATAATCTCCCCGGTCTCATCCAAAAATATGCGCCTACCGTATTTGCAAACCGAGTCCTTGAGGAAGGATTCCGCAAAGCGTTTAAAGGAAACTGGGGCGCAACTGCACACACCAAGCGAATAGGCGTGGTACAAGACCTCAACTACCTTTCACATGCATCAATGTTAAGTCATCTTCGAAAAACCAACCTTCCACTCGACGCAAGCGTTAAAGTGGTCGGACCACGTGTTTTACACGGGAGTCAATGGGGATATTTTGATCCGATTGATACCCCTGACGGCGGCAATATTGGTCTCCACAAACATTTAAGTATCAGTACCTATATCACGCGAGGGATTGATCGCGAAACCATGATCGCATGGGTTCTCGACAACACCGATGTACATCAATTAGATTCTACAGAATTAAAGGACATGAACATGTACGTAAAGGTTTTTGTAAATGGGTATTGGCTTGGAATAATTAGAGAACCCCATGCCCTTATTGATAAGGTGCGACTTTACAGGCGTAATGGTCTACTGCCTCTCTATGTTAGCGTAGGTTTCGACATGCGCACGAAAACCATTAACATATATTGTGACGCAGGAAGAGTAACCCGACCGCTATTCTACAAAGACGGGGACGTCATGTCGTTTGAACGTGATGGCGTAGCGGAAAAATTGGGAAATGACTTTACGTGGACAAATGTTCTCACCGGTTTTAATGATAAATCACCAGAGTTTAAGATTGGCGACTATGGGTTCCATAAGCTCTCTGAACTATACAACACAAATGGGGAGAATAATCCGAATAAGCTCCAACGATTCCTTGATCATAAATCCATTATCGATTATGTGGACAATAACGAGTGCGAAGGGGCACTCATTGCACTTGACGATACACAGCGCAACAAGAAGGACAAAGACTATACGCACATGGAAGTCCATCCCGCAACCATTATGGGTGTCATGGGAAGTCTTATCCCATACCCCGAAAACAACCCAGCGTCAAGAAACTCATTTTCGTGCGGACAGAGCAAACAAGCAACCTCAGTGTATCATACGAACTATCAAATGCGCATGGACAAGAGCGCAATTGTTCTCAACAATGGTCAGGTCCCCCTTGTGAAAACCCGTTACATGAAGTATATCAATAATGAGGAAAACGTATATGGTGAAAATGCCATTGTCGCCATTATGACATACACATCATTCAATGTCGAGGATGCGGTTCTAATAAACGAAGGTGCTCTGCAGAGAGGACTATTCCGTACAACATATTTTACAACATACGAAGCACATGAGGAGCATAGTCATATGGGGGACGCCACGACCATGAAGGTATTTGGTTCAGTTAATAGCGACGCGTCTGTTCGTGGCACAAAACCGGGGTTTGACTATGAGAAACTTGATGAGAATGGTCTTATTCGGGAAGGCGAACAAGTAAATGATGAGACCATCATTATTGGCGCAACCACGTCCGTGTCTAACGTCCCCGGAAAGCGCGATGCATCAAAGACTCCTAAGAAGGGCCAACTCGGCGTCGTTGATAAAGCGTTCATTACTGAGGGGGAGGAGGGCCAACGCATTGCAAAAGTGCGTGTGCGTGAAGTGCGCATTCCCAATTTGGGGGACAAATTTGCCAGTCGCGCGGGCCAAAAGGGAACCGTTGGTTTGGTTGTTCCTGAATGCGATATGCCATTTACACGCGATGGTCTGCGACCGGATATTATCGTTAATCCGCATGCACTTCCGTCTCGTATGACCATAGGACATCTTGTCGAGGCAATCATGGGAAAGTCGGCAAGCCTTATGGGCG